>Ga0182021_10004072_pt1 | contig 17141 bp, 18 predicted proteins | sample 612E3MmetaG_FD_120493 | JGI IMG/M metagenome (GOLD analysis project Ga0182021, IMG submission 120493) | Permafrost microbial communities from Stordalen Mire, Sweden - 612E3M metaG (Illumina Assembly) | ecosystem: Environmental > Terrestrial > Soil > Wetlands > Permafrost | place: Sweden...
GCACATCCCAGCGGCCCGTAAGCGTAACCGTCAGATGATCGCCTTCGTGTCCAGAAGTGATCGTCCCGATTTCCTGGACCGGTGCTCGGGTCGCTTTGGACATCCTGGCCGGCATCAAAGATGGGGGGGCAGTTTCATGGAAGGGTGATGCCAATCAGCCAGTATCTCTTCGGTCATAACGGTAATATCCTGCCCGCACCGACGGTCGCTGGCATATTTGGTCGTCGACCGTGCAATAACGGCAGAACTTGATGCTTTTGCAAGGATCGATCCTGGTCCATACGCACGGTTCGGCGCGCTGAACGACGATCGAATCGAGCCGTTGTGGTGTTTGACACGCATTGAATGGATAGGCCTGCAGTATGGACCTCACGACACGAATCGCACGAATCGCCGAATTCCCCAAACCGGGAATTCTATTTTACGACATATCGCCCTTGCTGGCGGATGGCGCCGCCTGGCGTGAGGCGATCCGGCGCCTGGCCGAGCAGATCGCGCCGCTTGAACCGGATCTGCTGATCGGAATCGAATCGCGCGGCTTCCTGGTGGCCGCTCCGCTTGCCTGTGAGCTCGGCGTGGGCTTCGCCATGATCCGCAAGCGCGGCAAGCTGCCCGGCAGCCTGGTCGGCCACGATTACGCGTTGGAGTACGGTACTGACCGGGTCGAGATTCAGGCGGACGCGGTGAAGCCCGGGCAACGAGTCGTCGTTTTGGATGACCTGCTGGCGACGGGCGGAACGATGCAGGCTTCGATTTCGCTGTTGCGGGCCTGCGGCGCGAACGTGGTGGCGGCCGCGTTTCTGATCGAACTCGGCTTCCTCGACGGGCGGGCGCGGCTGGACGTGCCAGTCGCGGCGCTGATGCAGTTCGATTAAGCCGGAGTTTGATGAGGGGGCCGCTTGCGTCGGTAAAGCTCGATGCCGACGCCTTGCGCTTCGGAGAATATGTCCGGCTTTTCCAAGCGCACCCGCGCGGCCACGACCGCCTGGTGCGCGAAGCAAAGCTGGATCAATTCCTCGGCCAAGGGCTCCAGCAGATTCATGTGCTCGCGGCTCGGCCAATCCTCGCGAATCACGTCGCGAATCCCGTCATAATCGAGGATCGCGCCGGCATCGTCGTGGGAGTAGGGGGCGTCGACATAGGCCCAGGCTTCCACATTCACCACCAGCCGCTGGGGCCGCAGCTTTTCCCATGGATGCAAGCCGATCGGAACCTCGACGACGAGGTCCCGCAGCACCATGCGAATGTGGTCCCGTTCCGGGTCGAACAGTCCCAGGCTCGGCTGAACGGTCTCGCTTGGTCGCGCTATGGCGCTCGCCGGCGCTGGCCTACGGCTCATCGTCACGAGGAGCGCTGCGTCGCATCCTTCTTGCGGTCCGTATAGATATAGAGAGGCTCGGCGCGCTTCTCGGCGGCTTCCTTGTTGATGACGACCTCGGAGATGCCGGTCTCGCCCGGCAACTCGAACATCGGCTCCAGCAGGATGTTCTCCATGATGGAGCGGAGGCCGCGCGCGCCGGTCTTGCGCTCGATCGCCCTGCGGGCAATCACTTTCAGCGCATCGTCGTTGAACGCGAGCTTCACGTCCTCCATCTCGAACAGTCGTTGATACTGCTTGACCAGCGCGTTCTTTGGCGTGGTCAAAATCTCGAGCAGCGCGCCCTCGTCGAGGTCATCCAGGGTCGCCAGAACCGGCAAACGGCCGACGAATTCCGGAATAAGGCCGAACTTCAGCAGATCTTCCGGCTGCACGTCGCGCAGCATTTCGCCGGTACGGCGTTCCTCCGGTCCACGCACGTCGGCGCCAAAGCCGATCGAGGTGCCGCGATGGCGTTGCGCGATGATCCGCTCGAGCCCGGAGAAGGCGCCGCCACGGACGGACAGGATATTCGTCGTATCAACCTGCAGGAATTCCTGCTGCGGATGCTTGCGGCCGCCCTGGGGCGGCACGGAGGCCACGGTGCCTTCCATGATCTTGAGCAGCGCCTGCTGCACGCCTTCGCCCGACACGTCGCGGGTGATCGACGGGTTGTCCGACTTGCGGCTGATCTTGTCGACTTCGTCGATATAGACAATGCCGCGCTGCGCCCGCTCGACATTGTAATCCGCGGCCTGCAGCAGCTTCAGGATGATGTTCTCGACATCCTCGCCGACATAGCCAGCCTCGGTCAGCGTCGTCGCGTCGGCCATCGTGAACGGCACGTCCAGGATGCGCGCGAGGGTCTGCGCCAGCAGGGTCTTGCCCGAGCCGGTCGGCCCGATCAGCAGGATGTTCGATTTCTGCAGCTCGACATCGGAATTCTTTTGCCCATGGGCCAGCCGCTTGTAGTGGTTGTGCACAGCCACCGAGAGAACCCGCTTGGCGTGTTCCTGCCCGATGACGTAATCGTCCAGCACGACCTTGATGTCGCGCGGCGTGGGAACCCCGTCGCCCGACTTCACGAGCTGAGTCTTGGTTTCCTCGCGGATGATGTCCATGCACAGCTCCACGCATTCATCGCAGATGAATACCGTGGGGCCAGCTATGAGCTTTCGCACCTCATGCTGGCTCTTGCCGCAAAAGGAGCAATAAAGCGTGTTCTTTGAATCACTGCCGGTGGGCTTGCTAACCATGTCCGCGCCGTCGTCTTCCGCTAAAGTCCACTGTCATCATTGACTGTTCCGTCGGCCAACGCAAGTGTTGGGGTGAGCCTGCCATCATGGCCTGCGCCTGACGACACGCAGCGGGCGTGACCGGGTACCGAGTAACATTCTTAAGAGATATATCGGAATCGTGACGTATAAAGAGAACGAAAACAGTTTCACGCCGATGGCGGTCGAATCCCTGCTGGATGCGATCACTTTCGATGCTTCAGGGTTGGTTCCGGCCATTGCTCAAAGCGCGTCCAGCGGCGAGGTCCTGATGCTGGCGTGGATGAATCGTGACGCGGTGCGCGAGACGCTGGAGACCGGTCGCGTCACCTATTGGTCGCGCTCGAGGCAGGCGTTGTGGCGCAAGGGCGAATCCTCCGGCCACGTGCAACGCCTGCGGTCCCTGCGTCTCGACTGCGACGGTGACGCGATCCTCGTTTCGGTCGATCAGGCGGGCCCCGCCTGCCACACCAATCGCCCGAACTGCTTCTACCGGCAGATGACCAGCGATGGGTTAGTCGTGATCTTGGAGCCGGTTGCGGATTGAACGCGGGTCAGGGTGAAGGCGACCAGTTCTCGATCGCGGCGGGAGCCTGCGCGCCGCTCGCCATATCCTTGACCTCGTGGGGTTGGCCGTCCTCGAACGGCGGAAACCAGACGAAGGGGATGCCCTTTTTCTCGGCGTAGGAGAGCTGTTTCCCGACCTTCTGCGGCGCATGGTAGGTCTCGACCTTGAAGCCTCGCTTGCGCAGCGCCTGGGCCGTGACCAGCATGATTTCGCGCCGATCCTCCGAGGGGAGGACGATCAGCACGTCCGCTGGGCTGCGGCGTATGTGTGTGATCGCCTTATCCTGCAATAGCTTGACGAACAATCTTGAGAAACCGATCGAGATTCCGACTCCGGGGAGTTTCTTGTTGATGAACGCGCCGGCCAGATCGTCATACCGGCCACCAGCGACAATACTGCCAAAACCCGGCGCATCATCGAAGCGGCCCTCGTAGACCGTGCCGGTGTAATAGTCGAAGCCGCGGGCGATGGAGAGATCGGCGACGATATTCGACGCGCCGAGGAAACGCAGATGGCTCATCACCTGGGAAAGTTCAGCCAGGCCGGACTCAAGTACCGGGTGCGCGATGCCGAGCGCCTGGACGCGTTCGACCAATTCGACCCCGGTCTCACTGATCGAGGCCAGGGCCACGGATTTGGCCGCGATCGCCTCGCGGTCCCCATGATCGGGAAAGACCGCGCAGATGGCCGCTTTCGTCTGGTCCGCGCCAACCTTGTGCAAGGCGTCGATAGCCCGAATCACGGACACGCGGCCGGCCGGTTCCAGTCCAAGTCCTTGCAGAAAACCGTCCAAAATCTTCCGGTTGCTGATATGCAATGTGACGCCAGAGACGCCGATCGCTTCCAGCGCCTGCATCGCGACCGCGGCTAGTTCGGCGTCGAAGGTGACGGCGAGGTTATCGATGCCGATCACGTCAATGTCGCACTGGGTGAATTCGCGGAATCGGCCGGCCTGCGGGCGTTCGCCGCGCCAGACGCGCTGCATCTGATAGCGTTTGAACGGGAAGACGAGATCGTTGAAATGCTGCGCGACATAGCGCGCGAACGGAACCGTCAGGTCGTAATGCAAACCAAGTCGGGCTTCGCCGGCGCTGTGCTCGTCAGCTTGAAGCCGTTCGATGGTGTAGATCTCCTTGTCCGTCTCGCCCTTGGCGAGCAGGATCTCGAGTTCCTCGACGGACGGAGTCTCGATCGGGGCGAAGCCGTAGCTTTCGAAGGTCGCGCGGATGCGGTCGAGCATCGCAAGTTCGACCATGCGTATTTCGGGAAGATGCTCTGGGAAGCCTGAGACCGGGCGGGGGCGGTATGTCATGGGCCGCCATCTATCCCAAAAAGCCGGCGTTTGCTACCCGGCCATCCAGGCCCGCAGCGCGAGCATTCCCAAAATCACGGCATTGAGCCCAAGCGAAAGCGGCGCCAGCCTCAATCCCAACCGGCTGCCGATCGTGCGGCCGACTGTGCCGATCGCAATCAGGCCCGGCATCGTGCCGATGGCGAACGCGGCCATCAGCGAGGCGCCGACCAACGGGCTGGCGCTGGCGGCGGCAACCGAAAGAGCGGCATAGATCATGCCGCAGGGTAGCAATCCAAGCACGAGACCAAGCCCGTATCCCGCCAGCGCGCCTTTACCGAGGAGCGGGCGGGCAAGCCAGGCGATTCGCTGTCCGATCGGGCTCTGACGGACGTTTCCCCGCCATAGACCAGACAACGCGACGAACAAGGCGGCGATCGCGAGGACCAAGGCGACTGGGGCGGCCTCGGCTTCGAGCGATCGCACGAGGGCCCGACCAGCCGCGCCGGCGATCGCGCCCAGCGCGGCGTAGGAGGTCAGGCGTCCAAGGTGATAGGGCAAACGGGCGCCCGCCGCGATCTGCGCGCACCGGGCCGGCTCTGGCGGGAGAGAGGCGACCTGCGCCAGCACGAGGGGGCCGCACATCGCGGCGCAATGGGTCACGCCGCTCATTGCGCCGGCGGCGAGCATGGCCAGACCCATCGGAATCAGGGGGCCAGCGCCCCAGGATGCGCGCCAGGCATTTCCGCACAAGGATGCGAGAGTGGAAAGGTCGGTCGGCAGCACGCTCAAACCTCTGTCCGGAGAAAAAGAAGCTATCCGACAGGGTGGATGATGTTCCTTGATCTACATCAAGGTTTCCGGTTGCAGCGCGGCATAAATCAAAATGGCCATGTCGACTTTACCCGAATCAGAAACTGTTTTGTCGTCGGCCCGCCCAACAGTGCGGCGCATTGCGCCCGAACGACCGTGGCTCTGGCTGGCCGACGGGTTTCGCGATTTCATACGGGCGCCCCGCTCGAGTCTGCTGTATGGCTTTGCGATCGCGCTGATCAGTTACGGACTGACTGCGTTGCTGGGCAGTCTCGACCGGCTGCCACTCCTGCTGCCGCTTCTGGCGGGATTTGCGCTGGTTTCTCCGTTCCTCGCGGTCGGGCTGTACGGAATCAGCCGCACGCTGGAAGAGCACGGTACGGTCAGCCTCGCGACCGTGACGGCGTCGTTGAGCGACCGGTCCGGCCAGATCGCGCTGATGGGCGCCTTATTCATGTTGATCAACATCGCGTGGGTGCGCGTCGCGACGTTGCTGTTCGCGCTCTTCTTCGCGCAGACGCCCGCGGGATTGTCTGATCTGCTCGACCTGCTGTTGCGGACCGAAACCGGTTTCGTATTCCTGGCGGTCGGGTCGGTTATCGGCGCGGTCTTCGCCTTCGGGACATTTGCAATTTCGGCGATCTCCATACCCATGCTGCTTGACCGTGAGGTCGGCATCGTGGAGGCGCTCGCCACCAGTTGGACCGCGGTGATGGCGAATCCCGTGCCGATGGGCCTTTGGGCGGTGCTGATCGTTCTTGCCGTGTTGCTCGGGTTCGCGACCTTCTTCATCGCGCTGATTTTCGTGATGCCTCTCGTCGGATACGCGACCTGGCATGCTTATCGCGATCTGGTGTCGCCATACGACCCCAGCGCCCATTCCCAGATTACCTTCCTGTTTGTGGAGTCAAACTGATGACAGACCCGGAATCCGGCGCTCGTGCGGCCATGGGCCTAGTGATGGTCGTTCTTAGCATCCTGGGAGTAGTTCTCATCAAGAATGCTGTCGATCTGCCGATGTCGGTGTTCGGAACGACCTTGTTCATCTTTGGCGGCTGCTATCTGATTGGGCTCCTGCGCCAGCATTACGATGCCATCGACCGGGCGGGGGCGCGATCCAGGCAGGCCAACGCCGCGGCAGCCAAGATGACGGGAGGTCGGAAATGACCGACCTCGCCATCTCTGCCCCGGCTTTCGAAAGCCGTGAAGTCGCCACCGGGCCGGTCATCTACAACGACGCGATCGTTCGCAAGTTCATTGTCGCTTCGCTGTTCTGGGGCATCGCCGCGTTCCTGGCCGGGATCTGGCTTGCGGCCGAACTGACCTATCCAGCGCTCAACCTGGGCGAATACATCAATTTCGGTCGGCTTCGCCCGCTGCACACCTCGGCCGGGATCTTTGCTTTCGGCGGCAACGCACTGCTCGGGACATCGTTCTGGGTGGTGCAACGAACCGGCCGGGCCCGGCTATTCGGCGGCACGGTTCTGCCGGACTTCGTCTTCTGGGGTTACAATTTTTTTATCGTCAACGCCGCGCTCGGCTATCTGCTGGGCGCCACGCAGGGGCGCGAATATGCCGAGCCCGAGTGGTATCTCGATATCTGGCTGACGATCGTCTGGGTAACCTATCTGGTGATTTTCGTCGGCACGCTGATGCGCCGCCGCGAGCCGCATATCTATGTCGCGAACTGGTTCTACCTCGCCTTCATCATCACCGTCGCGATGCTGCACCTCTGCAACAACGTGGCGATCCCGGTCTCGTTTTTCGGGGCTAAAAGCTACTCCTATTTCGCCGGCGTGCAGGATGCGCTGCTGGAATGGTGGTACGGGCATAACGCCGTCGGCTTCTTCCTGACCGCGGGCTTCCTGGGGATGATGTATTACTTCATTCCCAAGGCGGCCGAACGTCCGATCTATTCCTACCGGTTGTCCATCATCCATTTCTGGGCGCTGATCTTCCTCTATATCTGGGCTGGTCCGCACCATCTGCATTGGACCGCGCTACCCGACTGGGCCCAGACGCTCGGCATGGTCTTTTCAATCATGCTGTGGATGCCGTCCTGGGGCGGCATGATCAACGGCCTGATGACGCTATCGGGGGCGTGGGACAAGCTCCGTACCGATCCGGGACTACGCTTCTCGGTGACCGCGGTCGGGTTCTACGGCATGTCGACCTTCGAGGGGCCGGTGATGTCGATCCGGCAGGTCAATGCACTGTCGCACTATACCGACTGGACGATAGGGCACGTGCATTCGGGCGTGCTCGGCTGGGTCGCGTTCATCGTCTATGGGTCGGTCTACTGGCTGGTGCCGCGCTTGTGGAAGGTCAAGGAACTGTACAGCCAACGCCTGGTGGCCTGGCACTACTGGATCGCAACCTTGGGGATTGTCTTCTACATCACATCGATGTGGGTGGCCGGAATCATGGAAGGGCTGATGTGGCGCGCCTTCGATCGGCTGGGCTTCCTCCAATACTCGTTCATTGAGAGCGTAGTCGCGGTCCACCCCTTCTATGTGATCCGCCTGCTCGGCGGCGTGCTGTTCCTCACCGGGGCGCTGATCATGGTCTTCAATGTCTGGAAGACCATACGGGACGGCGAGCCGGTACCGGCCAATCTTCGTCCGGCCGTCGTGGGAGGCTGATCCATCATGAAGTTCCGTCACGAATTCATCGAAAAGAACGTCACGCTCATGATGGCGCTGACGCTTCTGGTGGTCGCCATCGGCGGCATCGTCGAGATCGTCCCGCTGTTCACGATCGAGACGACGATCGAGCGCGTGTCCGGCGTCAGGCCGTACTCGCCGCTCGAGCTGGCTGGCAGGGACATCTATGTCCGTGAAGGCTGCTATCTCTGCCACAGCCAGCAGATTCGGCCGTTCCGCGACGAGGTCGAGCGCTATGGCCATTACAGCCTGGCGGCCGAAAGCCTCTACGATCACCCCTTCCAATGGGGGTCGAAGCGGATCGGGCCCGACCTCGCCCGGGTCGGCGGCAAATACTCGAACGACTGGCATGTCCAGCATCTGACCGACCCGCGTTCGGTCGTGCCGGAATCGATCATGCCGTCTTATGCGTTCCTGGCGCGCACCCCACTCAGGGTCGATGACATCGGCCTCCACCTCGTCGCCAACCGGGCCGTCGGCGTGCCGTACGACCAAGCTATGATCGACGGCGCCAAGGCGGACATGTTGGCGCAGCTCGACGCCAACGGCGACACGCGGGCCCTTCTGAAACGCTATCCCGGCGCGTCGGTGGGAAGCCCGACCGGCAATCCCGCAGCGCCGACTGAACTCGATGCGCTGGTCGCCTATCTCCAGGTCCTGGGGACGATGGTGAAGTTCGGCGATGTCGGGGTCGAGGAGTTGCGCCAATGAGCCTCCTCGCCGATTTCGTCCACTGGTTCCAGGCGCATTCCATTCTGCTGATGCTGGCGGTCTTTCTGGCCATGGGCGTCTGGGTCTACGCGCCCTCACGAAAAAGTTCGATGGAACGCTACGCCCAGATTCCCCTCGAAGACGAAGGCTGATCCGATGCCGACAAAAATCGAAAAGGACGCCATCTCGGGCCGCGAGACGACCGGTCACGAATGGGATGGCATCAAGGAACTGAACAACCCGCTGCCGCGCTGGTGGATACTGACGTTCTACGCCTGCATCGCGTTCGCCGTGATCTGGTCGGTTCTCTATCCATCGGTTCCTGGCATAAGGGGCTATTTCCACGGCGTATTGCATTATTCGCAGCGCGAGGAGCTCGCCAAATCCGTCAAGGCGGCGGAAGCCGAGCATGCTGATCTGCGGACCAAGATGGCGTCGCAGAGCGTGGACCAGATCGCCGCCGACCCCGAACTCAATGAGTACGCGACTGCTGGCGGCCGCGCCGTGTTCGCCAATAATTGCGCCGTCTGCCATGGCGCGGCCGGATCGGGGCGGCCGAACTTTCCGATCCTCGCCGACGACAAATGGCTGTGGGGCGGCAAGCGCGCGGACATCTACAAGACGGTTCAGCATGGCATTCGGTCTCCGGACGACGCGGACACAAGGTCGTCGGCCATGCCGCGGTTCGGCGCGGACAAGATTCTGACCAACGCGCAGATATCGGATGTCGCCGCCCATGTCCGCGTACTGGCCAAACTCGACCAGCCGTCGGCCGAAAGTCAACGCGGCGCTGCGATCTTCAAGGATAATTGCGCGGCCTGTCATGGCGCCGAAGGGCAGGGCAATCGCTTGCTCGGGGCTCCGGCGTTGACCGATGGAATCTGGCTTTATGCCGGAACCAAGGACGCGATCCGTCAGCAGGTGACGTTACCCAAACAGGGAGAGATGCCGGCCTGGGGCAAGCGGCTCAATGACCTCGATATCAAGATGGTCTCGCTCTACGTCCACTCCCTCGGCGGGGGTGAGTGAGGGCGGATCATGAACCCAACCCTCACCACGGACGAGCCTCCCAAACTGCGCCCCGCCCACCTGCGCGCGCCGTCGACGGATACGCACGGCGACCAGTTCTATGCCGACCGGGTGCGGGTATACCCGGCCTCGGTCACGGGCATCGTACGGCGGGTGAAATGGGCGCTGCTGGTGTGGTGCCTGACCGTGTACTACGTGATCCCCTGGGTCAGGTGGACGCGCGGGCCTGGCCTGCCCGATCAGGCGGTGCTGATGGATATCGCGGGGCGGCGCGCCTATCTGTTCGACCTCGTGATCTGGCCGCAGCAGATCTATCTTCTGACCGGCGCGCTGATCCTGGGCGCGGTCGGCCTGTTCTTCGTGACCTCGCTGTTCGGCCGGGTGTGGTGCGGCTATTTCTGCCCGCAGACCGTGTGGACCGACCTGTTCATGTGGGTCGAGAGGCAACTGGAGGGCGATGCCAACCAGCGGCGCAAGCGCGACGAGGGCCCCACCAGCTTCGACAAAGTTTGGCGCAAGACGGCCAAGCATTCCCTTTGGCTCGCGATCGCGTTTATGACCGGTGGCGCCTGGATCATGTATTTCGTCGATGCGCCGACGCTGGTTCACGAGTTCTGGGCGGGGCAGGCGGAGACCGCGACCTATTTCTTCGTGGGTCTGTTCACGGCCACGACCTACCTTCTGGCGGGTTGGGCTCGGGAACAGGTCTGCACCTATATGTGCCCCTGGCCGCGGTTCCAGTCGGCGATGTTCGACGATCAGACCCTGGCCGTCAGCTATCGCGCCTGGCGCGGCGAGGCGCGGGGAAAGCACAAGACCGGCGACTCCTGGTTGGGGCGCGGCGACTGCGTCGATTGCTTCCGGTGCGTCTCGGTGTGCCCGACCGGGATCGATATCCGCGACGGCATGCAATTGGAGTGCATCGGGTGCGGGCTATGCGTCGATGCCTGCAATTCTGTCATGGAGAAGGTCGGGCGTCCGACCGGCCTGATCACCTGGGACACCGCGTCGGGATTGGCGGCCGCCACGGCGGGCAGGCATGTTCCCTATCGTCTCCTGCGGCCGCGGACGATCATGTATGCCGGCCTGCTCTCGGTCGTGCTGGTGGCGGTCGGTGTGGCGACCCTGGTGCGCGAGCGCCTGGACCTGTCGGTCGAGCGCGACCGGACGCCCAATTTCGTCGCCCTGTCGAACGGAGCGATCCGGAACGGCTACACGTTGAGGCTGGAGAACCGGACGACCGAGCCCGCCAGCTTCGCCTTGACACTCGACGGTCTGGCGGAGGCGACGCTGAAGTTCGGTACGGTAGGCGCCGATGCCGCCAGGCTCGAGGTGCCGGCCAACCAGGTGGCGACATTCCGGCTGTTCGTTCAGGCGCCGAAGACGGCGCTGCACAATCAGTCCACGCCCATCAAGCTGACGATCGTCGACGATGCGCACGGGCGGCGCGAAACAGAATCGAGCGTTTTCGTAGGGCCGGCTTCGCTCGGCCACGCGACAGGAGAGTGATTTGAGACCGATTGCGATTCCTTCCGAGCAGGTCCGGCGCAGCGGCTGGATTCCCTGGGCTTTCGCAGGCGCCTTTCTCGTTGTCGTCGGCGCCAACGTGACGCTGGCAGTGGAAGCGTCACGCTCCTGGACGGGGGTTGTCACCGAAACCCCGTTCGATACCGGCAATGACTACAACCGGGTGATCGCGCAGACAGAGCGCGAAGCGTCCTTCGGCTGGCGGATCAATGCCGAAGCGGTTCGCATTTCGGGGGATCGGGTCAGGATCGCGGTTGTCGTCGGCGGGGATTCGGCCGCGCCGATCGCTGACCTGGATGGCACGCTGTTTCGACCTATCGGCCTCAACGCACCGGTGCCGATTCAGTTGCGCGCGGTGTCACCGGGCCGCTTCGAAGCGGAACTCAAGTTGCCCGACGCGGGCAACTGGGACCTCCATCTGGTGATACGCAGCGGCGAACGGCAGTTGCATACCACCCGGCGTCTGTTCGTGTCCTGATGGTCGACGGCTCCATGGCCTTGCCGGCGGCGGACGGTCGTGTCGAGACCGTCTGCACGCATTGTGGTCGAACCCTGGGCGGTCGCGGTCTGGCGTCGGCGACAATTCTGGATGGCGGATCCCAGTTCTGCTGCAACGGCTGCGCGGCCGCCTATCAGATCATTCACGGCCTTGGCCTTGGCCGGTACTACGAGATGCGCCGCCGCGCCGCCGGCGTGCGCGCCCTGCGGCCCGAAGCGGATCTACCGGCAATCGACATCGCGGCGTTTTCCAGAGTCCTCGGCAACGGATATGCGCTGGACCTGATGGTCGATGGGTTGAGCTGCGCGGCCTGCGTGTGGCTGATCGAATCGGTGCTGAGCCACGAACCGGGCCTCAAGGTTGGGCGGGTGTCGCTTGGCAGCCGTCGGCTGCATCTGGAATGGAGCGGCGCTCTCGATCAGGCGAAACACTATGTGGCGACGGTCGAGCGGCTGGGCTATCGGCTGGTTCCGTTCGATCCGGATTGCCTGGCCGCCTCGGAGGACCAGACCGGCAGCCGCCTGCTGAAGGCGTTGGCCGTGGCGGGATTCGCCAGCGCCAACGTCATGCTGTTTTCGGTCAGCCTGTGGTCGGGCGCGGAAATGGGGCCGCATACGCGCGACCTGCTGCACTGGTTTTCCGCCCTGATCGCGCTGCCCGCCATCGCCTATGCCGGCCAGCCGTTTTTCCGGTCGGCCTGGGGCGCGCTGCGCCTCGGTCGGGCCAATATGGACGTGCCCATTTCGCTGGGAGTCCTCCTGGTGTCCGCCATGAGCGTCGTCGAGACGGTGAAGGGGGCGACGCACACCTATTTCGACGGCGCTATCATGCTGCTGTTCTTCCTGTTGATCGGGCGCTTCCTCGATCATCGCGCCCGAGGGCAGGCGCGTTCGGCGGTGGAAGGATTGCTGGCGCTGCGCAGCCGGGCCGTGATGCTGCTCGCGCCCGACGGCGGCGTACGCGCCTGCCGCCCCGAGGCGGTGGATCCGGGGCAGCGCATTCTGGTCGCTCCGGGCGAACGGATCGGCGTCGATGGCGTTGTCGTCAGCGGCGATTCGGAAATCGACGTCTCGCTGGTGACCGGCGAGTCGGCGCCCGCCAGGGCCGGACAGGGGACCAAGGTGTTCGCCGGGACCGTCAATCTGGCCCAGCCGTTGGTGGTGCAGGCCACGGCGGTGGGCGAGGGGACCTTGCTGGCGGAAATCGCCCGGCTGATGCAGTCGGCGGAATCGCGGCGCGGCCGTTTCGTCGCGTTCGCCGACCGGGTCGCGCGGTACTACGCGCCCGTCGTCCACGGCGCGGCGCTCGCGACCTTTCTCGGCTGGTGGCTGGCGCTGGGCGCGCCATGGGAAGCAGCGCTCAACAATGCGGTCGCGGTGCTGATCGTGACATGCCCTTGCGCGCTCGGACTGGCTGTCCCGGCGGTGCAGGTGATCGCGGCCGGCAGGCTGATGCGGCGCGGCATCCTGATCCGGAACCCGACCGCGCTCGACCGGCTGGCGGAGATCGACTCCGTGCTGTTCGACAAGACCGGGACCCTGACGGAGGGCAGTCTGGCGCTGGCGAACGCGGCGCAGATCGATGGCGACGCACTGCGGCTGGCGGCGTCGATCGCGCAGGTGAGCCGCCATCCCCTGGCCGAGGCGTTGGCGCGGGCGGCTCGCCAGGCCGGCATGAATGTGCGGCCCACGGCTGCGGTGCGCGAAGTGCCCGGCGGCGGCCTGGAGGCGGGCGACGCGCGCCTCGGTTCGCGCAAATTCTGCCGCGTCGCCAACAATGACGACGCGGCGGGGCCGGAAATCTGGCTCACCCGTCAAGGAAGCCCGGCGGTCCGGTTCGCCTTCACCGACCGCCTGCGCGCCGACGCCGCCAGCACGGTCGCCGGGCTGAAGCGCAAGGGATTCGCCCTGTCGCTCAGATCGGGCGACCGCAACGAATTGACCCGCGACATCGCCCAGACCATCGGCATCGACGACTGGGTCGGCGAGCAGTCGCCGGCGGACAAGGTAGCGACCTTGGAAGCCGGACGCGACGCGGGCCACCGGGTATTGATGGTCGGCGACGGCCTGAACGACGCGCCCGCGCTCGCGGCGGCCTATGTCTCGATGTCGCCGGCCAGCGCCGCGGACATCAGCCAGAACGCGGCGGACATCGTCTTTCAGGGCGCGCTGCTGGCTCCCGTGACCGAGGCGGTCGCCTGCGCCCGCCGCGCTCGCAGCGTATCGCGCGAAAACATCGCCCTGGCGATCGGCTATAATGTGCTGATGATCCCGCTGGCGGTGGCGGGGCTGATCACGCCCTTGCTGGCGGCGGTCGCGATGTCGAGTTCCTCGATCGTCGTGGTGCTGAACAGTTTTCGCGTGCGCGGGGGAGGCGGGGAATGACGGTCATCCTCTATCTGATCGTCGCCAGCGTCGGCATCGGCGCAGGGGGGCTGATGCTCTTTCTGTGGGCCCTGCGCAGCGGGCAGTTCGAGGACCTGGACGGCGCGGCCGGGCGCATCCTGTTCGAGGATGACGACCGACCTTAGGCCGCCCTGCGGCGTCCGCCGCGACCGCCGCCTTCCGATTCGAACAGTTCCGTCAGCTTGCCCAGCATGGTTCCTCCCAGCTGCTCGGCGTCGACCAGGGTCACCGCGCGGCGGTAATAGCGCGTCACGTCGTGGCCGATGCCGATGGCGACCAGTTCGACCATGCCCGCCGCTTCGATCGACTGGATCACCTTGCGCAGATGGAATTCCAGATAGTTGCCGCTGTTGATCGACAGGGTGGAATCGTCCACCGGCGCGCCGTCGGAGATGACCATCATGATGCGGCGCTGCTCCGGCCGCGCCATCAGGCGGGAATAGGCCCAGAGCAGGGCTTCGCCGTCGATATTTTCCTTGAGCAGGCCCTCGCGCAGCATCAGCCCCAGATTTTTGCGGGCCCGCCGCCAGGGCGCGTCGGCCGATTTGTAGATGATGTGGCGCAAATCGTTGAGGCGCCCCGGAGCCGGCGGCTTGCCGCCGGCGATCCAGCGCTCGCGCGACTGTCCGCCTTTCCAGGCGCGGGTGGTGAATCCCAGAATCTCCACCTTCACGCCGCAGCGCTCCAGCGTGTGGGCCAGGATGTCGGCGGAGAGCGCCGCGATCGTGATCGGCCGGCCGCGCATCGACCCGGAATTGTCGATCAGCAACGTCACGATCGTGTCGCGGAATTCGGTCTGCTTTTCCTGCTTGAACGACAGCGGCAGGACCGGGTTGGCGACAACCCGCGCCAGCCGCGCCGAATCCAGCACGCCTTCCTCGAGGTCGAACTCCCAGGACCGGGTCTGCTTGGCCAGAAGCCGGCGCTGCAGCCGGTTGGCCAGCCGCGCCACGACGCCATGGAGATGCTGCAGCTGCTGATCCAGCAAGCGGCGCAGGCGCGCCAGCTCCTCGGCGTCGGCCAACTGGTCGGCCTCGACGATCTCGTCGAATTCGGTGGTGAAGGCCTTGTACTGGTTGGGGTCGGGCAGGTTGGGATTCGAGACGCCGGGCTGCGGCGTCGCCTCCGAATCCTCGTCCTCGGTGCCTTCGCCGCCGTCGGCCGCGTCGCTCATCGAGACTTCGATCTTCTCGCCGTCCTCGCTCTCGCCGTCGCCCTGGGTGGGCCGCATCTCGCCGGCCTGCTGGTCGGTCTGGCCGCCCTGATCCTCGGAATCCGAGGTGTCGTCGCCGTCCTCCTCGTTCTGATCGGACTGGTCCTGGCCGGTCTGCGGCTCGTCCATGTCGGGTCCGACATCGAGCGACAGCTGACTGAGCAGCCGGCGCGCCTCGCGGGCGTACTCGTCCTGGTCGTGGACCAGCTTTTGCAGGCTGCTGAAGCGCGTCGGCATGTGTTCGGCGACGAATGGGCGCCAGGCGTCGACCATGGCGCGGGCCGACGGCGGCGGCGCCTCGCCGGTCATGGCTTCGCGCGCCAGCAGCTTCAGCGCTTCCGGCAGCAGCGTGTCGTCCCGCGTCGTGACCCGGTCGAAGCCCTGGCGGCGGCAGCGGTCGTCGATCGCCGCGCCCAGATTGGAGGCGACGCCGACCATCTCCTCCGCGCCGATCGCCTCGACCCTGGCCTGCTCCAGCGCCTCGAACGCGGCCCGCGCCGGGGCCGATTGCGGCAGGCGATAGGCATGGACGCCGGCGTCGTGGTGGCGAAGCTTCAGCGCCACGGCGTCGGACGCGCCGCGCGCGATCGCGGCGTCGCGCGGGTTGAGATCGCGCGGCGGGCTCGGAATCCGCACGCGCTTGCCCACCACCGACGGCGCCTCGTTGGCGAACGCGACCTCGACATCGTCCTGCCCCGACATCGCGCGCAAGGTCGCGGCGGTGGCGCGCTTGAATATCTCGACCGGGGTATCGGGCTCCGACATCGGCTCGGCCGGCCTCAGGCCTGCGACGCGCGAACGCCGGTCTCGGGCAATTCGGTGCCGAAGCAGCGCTGGTAATATTCCGCGATGATCGAGCGCTCCAGCTCGTCGCATTTGTTGAGGAACGTCAGCCGGAAGGCGAAGGCGAGATCGTTGAAGATCGCCTTGTTCTCGGCCCAGGTGATCACGGTCCGCGGCGACATGACGGTGGAGATGTCGCCGGCCATGAAGCCCTGGCGGGTCAGATCGGCCAGCCGCACCATGGCGCTGACGACGCTTTTCTGTTCCGGCGTTGTCATCCTCAGCTTCGCCATCACGATTTCGACCTCGGCATCGTGCGGCAGATAGTTCAGCGTGGCGACGATGTTCCAGCGGTCCATCTGGCCCTGGTTGATCTGCTGGGTGCCGTGATAGAGCCCGGTCGTGTCGCCCAGCCCGACCGTGTTGGCGGTCGAGAACAGGCGGAAGGCGGGGTGGGGGCGGATGACCCGGTTCTGGTCCAGCAGCGTCAGCTTGCCCTCGACCTCCAGCACGCGCTGGATCACGAACATCACGTCCGGCCGGCCGGCGTCATACTCGTCGAACACCACGGCGCAGGCGTGCTGCAGCGCCCAGGGCAGCAGGCCCTCGCGGTATTCGGTGACCTGCTGGCCGTCGCGCAGCACGATCGCGTCCTTGCCGATCAGGTCGATGCGGCTGATATGGCTGTCCAGGTTGATGCGGATGCAGGGCCAGTTCAGGCGCGCCGCGACCTGCTCGATATGCGTCGATTTGCCCGTGCCGTGATAGCCCTGGATCATCACCCGGCGGTTGAAGGCGAAGCCCGCCAGAATCGCCAGCGTGGTGTCGTGATCGAATCGATAGGCATCGTCGATGTCCGGCACATGCTCGGTCGTCATGCTGAAGGCGGGCACGGTGAGATCGGTGTCGATGCCGAAAGTCTGCCGCACGGAGAGGGTGATGTCAGGCGTCGTGGTGAGGCCGACCGAGTCGGTCGAGAGATCCATGGAAAACTCCGAGATTGGCGAA
>Ga0182021_10004073_pt1 | contig 17140 bp, 13 predicted proteins | sample 612E3MmetaG_FD_120493 | JGI IMG/M metagenome (GOLD analysis project Ga0182021, IMG submission 120493) | Permafrost microbial communities from Stordalen Mire, Sweden - 612E3M metaG (Illumina Assembly) | ecosystem: Environmental > Terrestrial > Soil > Wetlands > Permafrost | place: Sweden...
GGAAAAGTGCCTCAAGTGCGGCGCCTGCATGAAGGTCTGCCCCACCGGCGGCCTGCAACCCGCATTGCACGAAGCTGGCCTCGAAGGCTTTTGGTCGCCCATCCTGATCCCGCGTATCGGCTACTGCGAGTCCAGCTGCACCCTGTGCGGCCAGGTCTGTCCTACCGGCGCGATCGAAAAACTGACCATCGCGCAGAAGGTCGGCGAGATGCCGGCCCGGCCGCCGGTGCGCATCGGCTCGGCCTTCTTTGACAAGGGCCGCTGCTTGCCCTGGGGCTACCAGACCGAATGCATCGTGTGCGAAGAGGTCTGCCCCACCTCGCCCAAGGCCATCTACTTCAAGATGGAGACGGTCACTGGCCGCGATGGCAAGCAGAAAACCCTGAAGATGCCGTTTGTCGACCTGGACTACTGCACCGGCTGTGGCACCTGCGAAACCCGTTGCCCGGTGGTTGATCGCGCCGGCGTCCGCGTGAGCGCCGCCAACGAAAGCCGCACCCCGCGCAGCAGCATCTCGCTCACGGGTGGGAAGATCTAGGGCGTCGCAGAAGCACGATCAGCGCACCCGTGCCGCCGAAACGGGGAGGGGCCGAGGTGAAGGCCAGCACGTGCTTGACCAGCGGCTGACGGGAGAGGGACTCGACCAGGGCCGGTCGCAGTGCCGGCCCGCTTGCGCCCGAATGCAGACCGCGACCGTGGATGAGCAGCACGCAACGGTGCCCCTTCTCGACCGACCGTTCAATGAAGCGCTCCGCCTGGTGAGTGGCGGCATCCGCTGTCAGGTGGTGCAAGTTCAACTCGGCCTCGGGCTCAATCTCGCCGCGCGCGAGCGAGCGGACCAAGTCGTGCGCCACGCCGAAAGCCACACCCGACAACTCCTCGCCCTCCCCGTCGACATGCACCGCTTCCCGCGGCGACCGACGCCGCGGCCTCGCGGATGGCGCTGGTTCCGCCGTTTGCCACTCGGGCACGACGCGCCGAGGGCCAGGCGGCAAAGGCCGCACACCTTGCATTGCAGTCTCGAAAAGCCGACGGTCTTCTTCCTCGGACGCTTGCCGGCTTCGAGCGGCTGGCGCGTCGGCGGTTGCGGCGGGCTTGCGCGAATCCACGATCAGCTCTCCTGCTCGAATCGTAGCCCACGCGAGCGCCCGGGACAGCACCGAAAAAACGTTTGGCCCCGCCACGGCGCGCCCTCCACCTGTGCTATCTGTCGCTTGTCAGACGTTTCGAGTCGATGTAGGTGGACCCATATGCCCGCAACAGCCAGCGCCGAGCCACTTCAGGTCGACGTTCGCGGATTGTCCTTGGAGGACCGCCGCGTGGCGCTGGCCCGCGCGCTGCACGAGCTGCGCAGGGGCCGCCGCGTGGTTCTGGTGACCGACCGGGATCCCAAGCCTACCCTCACGGCGTTCCGCCAGATCTATCAAGGCGAGGTGGACTGCGCCATCACGGTCGCCGCGGCCGACCTATTTCGCGCCGATCTGCAGATACGCCACCCAGAACGGCAGCTCACCCTTGCGGAACACCTGCGATCCGACCATGCCCGCATCGACGGCCTGCTGACCGAATTGCAGCACTTCCTGCGTGTCGGCGCACTGGCCGAGGCGGATCGACGTTTCGCCGCGCTCGACGAAGCGCTCGGCCGTCACATGGCCGCCGAGGAGGCGTTGCTCTTTCCCGCCATGCTACGGATGACCGACGCTGCGGCGCGCGCCGTGCCCAGCATGCTCGCTGAGCACGCCGAGCTGCGTGGTCTTCTCCCTGACCTGGCAGCGGCACTTGCCAAACAGGATGTGTTGGCGAGCGAATCCCTTCTGCCGCCATTGCGGCGCAGCCTGGCCCGCCACCACGAAGACGAGGAGCACCTGGTCTACCCCATCAGCGACTGGGCCTTGTCACCCGACGAGCAGGAGGACTTGGTCAAACGCCTGCGCGGCGACTGATCGTACCGCCGGCACGTTTCTGCGAAGCAGACGCTATGGTGGCGAAGGCAGGCTCGCTATCCAGTTTCGGATCGTCTCCTCTTCTGGGTCTCCGGGGGTGAGGCGCTGGCCACCGATGTGCTGGTAGCCGAGCCCGCGCTGCAGGAGCAAACTGTTGTCGGGATCGCCAGGCAGGACCAGTGACACAACCATGGCCCGATCCGCCTTCGCATTCCCGGTAATCAAGAACCGGGAGCGCGCCGCCTCTCTCCCCTGCGAATGACAGTCCTCACAGCGGGTCTGCAGGATGGGATAGACTTCCTTCTCGAACACGGGGTCGTCTACCAGCGTGGCGCCATCAGCCGCCGGTCCACGCCGAAAATCCGCGCAAGACCCGCCCAACAAGGCTGCAGCCAGAACGCCCAACCATAGACTGCTAGAACGCATACATCACCATGCAGCGCAGGAAGTCGTTGGCGTACTCCCCCACTTTCTCGAAGTTCCAGTAGTAGCCCAGGCTGAACTGGGCGCCTGAATACTCCGCAACCAACGTCAGGTTGTGGTGCGAGCCGTCGGTTGCGTCGGCGCGTTCCGAATCGTAGGCTAGTCCTTTGTGGTTGTTGAAGGTGAGGAGGCCGCTGCGCGCCTGCAGGTAGAGCCACCGCGTGGCGTAGAAGCGTAGCCACAGGTAGTCGGCGAAATGGTAGTAGGCGCCCGAGTCCGAGATGGCGTTGGGCGTACCGTAGCTGCTGTCAGCCGAAATGAGAGCCCGCAGCGCGCCCACCCCCAGCGCCAGTCGGTTCAACACCGGCCATGCAGGACGCCAGATCGCCAGGTCAACCGCCTGCATGAGCACGCTGCGGCCAAACCGCATCGGGTTCCAATACAGCGAGTACCACAGTGTCACCGGCCCGCGCGACAGGGAAAGCCGGTCGCCCACCGCCACACGCGCACCGTCATACGCCTGCAAGTCGCGCTGCATGTCCAGGGTGCTCGTGCGTGTGGGCAAGTCGAAGCCCTGCACGAAGTAGAGATCGTCAGCCAGAGAGAATCCTTTCAGCACGGCAGCCGCGCGCAGGCCGGCACCGAAAGAAGACCACACCACGGGCAGAAGCCTCTGGTCTATCGCGCTCAATCCGCCGTAGTTCTTGTGAAACAACGGATCGGGCCCGAACGGCACCATGATTTTGCCGGCGCGCGCGGACAGGCGAAACGAGCCCTTTCGCCACAGACGCATGGTCAGCTCGTAGAAATACTGTCCGATGACCTCCGCGTTGAACCCGATGGGGACATCGTTGCCTTGACGGGACAGAAACAAGAAGTGGTGGTAGTTGCGAAAAGCGTTCTTGCCGCTGGTTGCCCCGCCATCCATGCCCACGCGCTCGTAGCTCGCATCGAAGAGACCGCCGAGGCGAATGCCTCCGGGTAGAAGCAGAGGACCTTCCTGCCCCTGCCCCCGATCCGTCTCCGCCCTGGACTGTCCGGGCTCCGGCGCGGCCTCGCCCGATGCAGGCGCCTTCTCGCTGGTGGCCGCGGCATCGACTGACACAGCAGCCTTCGCGCTGGCGACGCCGGCATCGGTCTGCGCCCCAGTTGCGCCGCGAGCCTTGTCTGTGCCCTCCCCTCTCCCCTCTGCATTCTTGGCATTGGGTGGCTGTGCCGACGAACCCGCACCCTGAGCAGCAGCCGCAACGCTGCCCAAAACGACGACCAAGACCGAGGTGATTCGCAAGTGCCTCATCATTTCGCGTGGCAGGTCGAGCGACAGCTCGCGCGGGCGCCGCTCGCTGGCGGCGCGCTCTGGCCATTGTGGCAGGCGCCGCAGAACTTGCCCTCATCCATCTCGTCATGAGTGAAGCCCTTGCGCGCCCGCGGGAAGATCGCCGGATGGCAGACGAAGCACGGGTACTCGTCATGTTGCCAGTGGGAGAACAGCCCGGCGTCAACCGGATCGGTCGAGCCGTGCGGCTTGACAACGGGGACGCGCACGACCACGGGCATGGCGAACCCGGCAGCCGATGCAAGCACGGCCGCACCTGCAGCAACGAGCGACCACTTGCCGAGCATCAGAGCGCAGTGTATCCCAAGAAGCGTATCCGCCAAAACTCGTCTCACAGGCGCCGCCAGCGCGCCACTGATGCCACGCCGCGCCAGGATTCACTCGGCCGCAAGCCGGTGCTTGCAGCCCCGGACGACACGAAGAACTGCAGCTACTCGCCGAGCGATTCGGCGACGCCGCAGAACTGCACCTCCACCGCGCGGAAAGCCTCGACCACCACGGGGTCAAGATAGGTGCCGCTGCGGCGGTAGATGGCGGCACAGCACTCCGCGTGCGGCAGCGGGGGTTTGTAGAACCGTCTCGATCGCGCGGCGTCGTACGAATCCGCCACCGCCATGATCCGCGCCGAAAGGGGGATGGCAGTGCCGGCCAGCCCGTGGGGATATCCGGTGCCGTCCCAACGCTCGTGATGCGAGCGCGCGATCTCGATGCCCAGGCGCACGAATCCGTTCTTGGGATAGGCTTTCTGCACCTCCTGCAGGGTCTGCGCGCCCAGGGTCGTGTGCGATTTCATCTCGTCGAACTCCTCCGGCGTGAGCGGACCGGGCTTGAGCAGAATGCTGTCCCGGATGGCGACCTTGCCGATGTCGTGCAGCGGGCTGGCGCGGAAGATGTTCTCGATGAAGGCCGCGTCCACCCGTTCCTGCCGGCCGGGGTGCTCGCGCAGTTGGCTGGCCAGGAGTCGACAATAGATCCGGACGCGTTCAATGTGCTTGCCGGTTCCCTTGTCGCGCGACTCGGCCAGGCGGGCCAGCGCCACGATGGTGGCCATCTGGGAATCGGAGATTTCACGCACTTGCTCTTCGACCCGGTCGCGCAGCTGTCGATTGTGCTGCTCCAGTTGCACCTGCAGCCGTCGCAGGCGCAGGTGCGTCTCCACCCGCGCGCGGACTTCCTCGAACTGGAAGGGCTTGGTCACGTAGTCCACCCCCCCCACATCGAAGGCGTGCACCTTGTCCAGGGTGTCACCCAGAGCCGACAAGAACACGACCGGGATCTCGCACAACTTGTCGTCCTGCTTCAGTCGCCGGCAAACCTCGTAGCCGTCCATCTCCGGCATCATGATGTCGAGCAGGATGAGATCGGGAGGCTCGCTGGAAGCAGCCTGCAGCGCCAGCTTGCCATTGGGGACGGCGCGCGCCTTGTAGCCCTGCTGCTTGAGCAGCTCAAGCAACACGCGCAGGTTCTCGGGCGTGTCGTCAACGACGAGGATGTTCTTGGGCGTCGCGACACCCGGCGTGATGTCGTTGCCGTTCATCCGTCCCCCCGCGGTGGCAAAGTGTCGAGGAGTTGTTGGTACTCGAACCCATCGGCCAGGGCACGCAAGGCCCCGCCCGCCCGAGGGTCGTGGAGCGCGATCCGATCGATGAGCAAGAGCATGCGATCAAAGTCGCCCGCGGTGGTGGCGTCGCGCAGTCCGTTGGTCAACTCCGCGGGAACGGCGCAAAGGGCGTCCCGCAGCGACCGCAGAGTCAACGGGATGCCCGTCACGGATCGGCCGACAGCGTCCTGCCGGAAGTACACGTATTCCACGCCCAGGCAGGCCCACAGCTTCTCGAACACCTCGGGCTCTCGCAGGGGTGTCCCGACCACATCGTCCGCGCCGGCCGCAAGGGCCTGCTCGCGCACGGCCTCGCTGCCGCGACTGACCAACGCCACGACCGACGTCCGCTTTCCTCTCGGCGATGCCTTGAGCTGTCTGATTATCTCAAGACAAGGCTGCGGACGCGTGCCCAGGTCCACGAACACCACGTGAGCAGACCATTGTTCGAGAACTGACAAGACCTCGTCCACCTGCACGGCCCGTCGTGTCTCGAAGCCCACCGCGTCCAAGATCGAGACGAGCGGTTCGGGTCCGTCACGCACCTCACCGGCCACCAAGACGCGAAAGGCCACCTGCCCAGGCCGAATCCCCACCACCCGTCGCACCGACCCTCTGCCGGCCGACAGGACAGCACCGCCTTCCTCCAGACGGACGGCGACGTGAAAACAACTCCCCTTGCCGATCTGACTGTCGACGCTGATCGTGCCACCCATAAGGTGCACGAATTCACGAGTGATGGCGAGGCCCAGGCCGGCGCCCCCACCGGTGCGGGCGCCAGTGGAGGTCTGGACAAAGGCATCAAAGATGCGGCCCAGGTCAGCGGCCGGAATGCCCGACCCGCTGTCCTGCACCTCCACCAGCAGGCGCCACGCAGCGTCCGGGGCGCGCTCGCTGCGCAGCCGCCAGATTACCTGGCCGTGCTCGGTGAACTTGATGGCGTTGCTGAGCAGGTTGGTGAATATCTGGCGCAACTTGTGTCCGTCACCCAGCACCACGAAGGGCACATCCTCGGCCATCTCGACCCGAAACAGCAAGCCCTTGGCGTTGGTACGCAGGCGGAAGATGGCGGCCAAGTCCGAGACGAGATCGCGCAGGTCGAAGACGGCAACGCTCAACTCGACCCGGCCGGCCTCGATCTTGGACATGTCCAGAATGTCGTTGATCACCGCCAACAGGTGCTGGCCGCTGCGCACGATGGTGTCCAGGTGCTGACGCTGGGTGGAACCCAGGGCTCGATCCTTGAGCAGAAGTTGAGAGAAACCAAGGATGGCATTCATGGGGGTGCGAATTTCGTGCGACATGTTGGCCAGAAACAGGCTCTTCGCCTCGTGGGCCCGCTGGATGTTGGTCAACAACTCTCGCTCGCGACTCACGTCGCGAAACACGCATACCGCGCCGGCGGGCTCACCCCGGTCGTCCAGAAGTGGCGCCGCCGAAAGCGACATGACCACCTTCCGTCCTCCCAGATAGGAATGCGTGACCTCAAGCGGCGGCAAGGGTCGCCGGATGGCGCAGGCGCGGTCCACGGGACACCCGGCGCTGTCACACAACGGTCGACCCTCGCAGCGGCCATGGTGCAGAACCTCCGCGCAGGGTCGGCCGATGACATCGATCCCCGACAGGCCGGTGATGGCTTCCGCCCCGGAATTCCACGACGTAATCCGGTGTTGTGGGTCAATGGTGAACACGCCGTCGGCAATGCTGCGCAGTACATTCTCGGCAAACTGCCTATGCAAGGCGATTTCGCCCGCCAGTTGCTCCGCGCGCAGGTGAATTTTCGACTCGCGTCGCTGCAGAGCCGCGAGTTGCTCCTTCTCGGCCGTTACATCACGCTGCATGCCCCAGGCGTAGATGAGCTGGCGATCTTCGATGACGCCGGTGATCGTGTTCGACGTCCACATCTTGCGACCGCGGCGGTCCACGTCGAGAACCTCGAAATCCGCTACCCGATAGCCGGCACGAATGAAGTCGCTCAGGCGCGCGATCTTCTCTTCTCGGGTACCGGCCATGTTGCCAACCATGGGTGCGCCGACCATCTCCTCTGCGCGCTCCAGGCCGTACATCCGCGCGTAAGCATCGTTGCACTCGGCCACCACGACGTGGTCCAGCAGCCACTCGGCCTGCTTGCGTTCCGGCCAATCGATGGACAACTTGGGATAGCCGTCGTAGCGAACGACCCCCACGGTGCGCATCTGCAGAAAGCCACGGAAGCTCGACTCCAGTGCCCTGCGCTCGCTCAGAGCGAATTCCAACTCGGCCACCCGTTTGCGCAGGCTGCCAAACTCGGCCTCGTCCTCTGCCGGAATGTGCTGGGTACTATCCGTCATGGGGCGAACGCCTGACCACGGCCAGGCATCCGGATGGCCCCAAGCATAGCGCAGAACTAGTCACTATGGAACGACCGACGCCAATTCGCCGCCGATTCGCCGCGAAACCGGAGTAGCCCTGTCCCATTTTTGGTCGGCCCTTTCTCGGTGCGCAGGAGGCCGACACGATATACTGCGCTCCCGCCGTGTTCCGTCGAGCTGCGCTCAACCCGACCTTTCTCGCCGCCCTGACCGGTGTTCTGGCGGGCGCGGCCGCCGGCGTCGGCGGATTCACTTTCTTCTACGCCAAGGGCGCCTCGTACCTGACCAACAGTCCCAAGGCCTGCGCGAATTGCCACGTCATGTACGAACAGTTCGACGGCTGGGTCAAGGGCAGCCACCGCGCGGTCGCTGTGTGCAATGACTGCCACACGCCGCCCGGCTTTCTGGCCAAGTACTTCACCAAGGGCATGAACGGCTTCTTCCACTCTTTTGCCTTCACCACCGGCCGCTTCCCCGAGCACATCCGCATCACGGAACGCAACCGCCGGGTGACCGAGTCCGCCTGCCGCCACTGCCACGCGGCCGTGGTGGCGGTCATCGAAGGATCCACGGGACGCGGGCCGGCAAACTGCCTGGCCTGCCACCCCGGAGTGGGACACATGGAATCCGCCGCCTTCGGCTCGGTTCCGCCCGGCTTCCGCGCCCGCGCCGACATCCCCCTTTCGAGCGAACCGGCGCACCAATCTTCTGCACTCCTCGCTCACCGCCGACCGTAAGGACAAGCCCATGACCGACGAGAAAAAAGCCGCCCCTGCCCACCTCGCGCGACGTTTCGTGCTGGTCGGCGTGTTCTCCGCGCTGGCCGCGGTAGGCGTCACCGCCCTGCTGGTCAACATTGCCGAGCGAAAACAGGAATCGCGCAATCCCTTCTTCCGCGTGGTCGAGATCACCGACGAGACCACCGACCCGGCTCTATGGGGCAAGAACTTCCCCCTGCAGTACGACGGCTACCGCCGCACGGTGGACCAGCAACGGACCCGCTACGGCGGCAGCGAGGCTATCCCGCGCACTCCCACCGAGGCTGATCCGCGATCAGTGGTGGCCCAGTCGCGCCTGGAAGCAGACCCACGCCTACGCATCATGTGGGCCGGCTACGCCTTTTCGGTGGACTTCCGCGAGGACCGCGGCCACGCCTACATGCTCGACGACCAGACCTTCACCGAACGCCAGAAAGTGGTCAAGCAGCCCGGCACCTGCCTCAACTGCCACGCCTCCATGGTCACGACCTACAAGAAGCTGGGCGACGGCGATGTGTGGAAGGGCTTCGCCAAGCTGAACGCCATGCCCTACTTCGAAGCGCGCAAGCTGGTCACCCACTCGGTCGCCTGCATCGATTGCCACGACCCGGCCACCATGGCGCTGCGGGTGACCCGGCCGGCGTTCATGGAAGGCATGGCCGCGCTCAAGGCGTCGCAGGGCGTGGCCAACTACGACGTCAACCGCGATGCCAGTCGGCAGGAGATGCGCGCCTTCGTGTGTGGCCAGTGCCACGACGAATACTACTTCAAGGGTCCGGAGAAGCGTCTTACCTATCCATGGGCCAAGGGTCTGCGCGTCGACGACATCATCGTCTACTACGACGAGATCGGCTTTTCCGACTGGGTCCACAAAGAGTCAGGCGCACCCGTACTGAAGGCGCAGCACCCGGAGTTCGAGATGTGGAACCAGGGTGCCCACGCGCGCGCCGGGGTGGCCTGCGCGGACTGCCACATGCCGTACATGCGGGTGGGCGGTCTCAAGGTCAGCGACCACCACGTGCGCAGCCCGCTGCTCAACATCAACCGCTCCTGCCAGACCTGCCACAAGGCCGACGAAGCCGAATTGAAGGCGCGGGCCGAAACCATCCAGGACCGCACCTTCCAGATGCGCAACATCGCCATGGACGCCCTGCTGGCGCTCATCGCCGACATCAAGGAAGCCAAGGCCGCGGGCGAGTCCGAGGCAGCCGTGACGGCAGCCCAGACCCATCAGCGCCACGCCCAGTTCCGGCTGGATTTCATCGAGGCCGAGAACTCCATGGGCTTCCACGCCGCCCAAGAAGCCGCGCGCATCCTGGGCATGAGCATCGACGACAGCCGCCAGGGCCAGGTGGCACTACGGTCTTTGCGCCGGGCGGCGCCGGCTGCGGCCAAGCCCGACTACGCGAAGTAGCGTTGGCGGCCTTGTGCCGCATTGCAAAAACTGCCTTGGTTTGGCGGAGAGGGTGAGATTCGAACTCACGATACAGGTTTTCGCCCGTATAACGGTTTAGCAAACCGCCGCCTTCGGCCTCTCGGCCACCTCTCCGTGTGTGCTTGGTACTACTTGAGATCCGGGCAGATCTCAAGTGCGAAGGTCCACGCGTTGGCGAAGGCGGGCTCCCCCTTCGGGGGCTTCCGGACGGACAGCCCACCCTGCCCACCCCGCGCGCTGCGCGCGCGCCCTCGTTGCCCGCCAGAGCCAGAGCGCAAGGGTTTGGCGAGGCCGAGCGAAGCGAGCGGGGAGTCGGTGGCGTGTGGGGGGCCGAAGGGCAAAGCGAACCCTCTCAAAGTTCCCATCTCAGTCGCGTGGGGAGCCGGCGAGCTTCGCTCGCCGCGGACCTTCGCGGGAGGGTTTGGGAACCCTCTCAGGGTTCCCATCTCAATGAGAGGAGGAGAAGGGATTCGAACCCTTGGCGCCCTTTTGAGGCGCTACGGTTTTCAAGACCGTCGCCTTCGACCACTCGGCCACTCCTCCCTGTATGTCTCCTTCGAGAATATACGATATGTCGCGAGTGTGCTGGTGATGCGTGTAGCCTCAGAACTCTGAACCCACCCTCAGAGTTCTGACGGATCACGGTTATGGTCTGGTCAGTGGGCGTCGTGGAGATCTGCGCGCCCTGCACCGTGTACGAGCCGCTTTCGGTCAAGCTACCGCTGTCGAGAGTGACAGAGCAGGTGCAGTCAGCTGAACCCGAGCACCGAATCGACAAGATGCTGCTGCCCGCCACCGCATGTCCCTGTCGCCTCAGGATTCTGAGTCTGCACCGCATCCATGTGCGCGTCGTTGCGAGGGAATCGGACCAATGACCGCAGTGGGAGACTCGGCACGCGGATTGCTGCTACTGACCACACGGAGGACCACATGTTCAAGATGCCAACCGGCTTTTTGGCCGTTTTCGTTGCTGGCTCGCTGGGCCTGGCGTGCAGCGACCATTCCGGTCTGAATCCTGGCGGGGGCACTGGAGGCGCTGGGGGCGCGGCGAAGGGCGGCCAGACAGTCGGCTCGGGTGGAACGGTCGGTGCTGGTGGAGTCTCGCTTGGCGGATCGATCGGAGTCGGCGGCCCGGGTGGAACGGTCGGTGCTGGCGGTGCAGGGTCTGGCGGAAGTGGCGGACTTGGCGGCGAAACGGGCGGGTGTCCATTCTCAACCCATTCCTGCGCCATCAACTGTGGTGGGGAACTGCCGACAGAGACTCTGCCGAACCCCGACCCCTGCGGCTGTCCCATCTACGTCTGCGCGCCGCACCCTGACGCGGGCGTGGCGAAAGACGGGGCCGGTCCAGACGCTCTGCCTGGCTGTCCACCGATCGCGTGCACCGCGATGGCCTGTGCGGTATGGGTGCCGAATACCGACCCCTGCGGCTGTCCCGTCTGTGCTTCGAGTCCTGACGCAGACATCGCGAAAGACGCTGACCGCCCGGACAGCTCGATCTGTCCGGGACCCATTCCCCCCTGCGCCCCGATGATCTGTCCCAAAGGATACCAGATGCTCCCGCAGCCCTGCGGCTGTCCCCTCTGCGTCTCGATGGACGGTGGAACAGCACCGGACAGCGGGCAAGCCGACGCGCCGCCGATCTGTCCGCTAAGGCCTTGCCCCGCACTGGCTTGCCCATGGGGGTTCCAGCCGAACCCTGAGCCCTGCGGCTGTCCAATTTGCTATGTGCCTCCTGACCCGGGCGTGACGAGAGAGGCGGGCGGCGAGACAGCGACCGCCTCGTGCACAGGCCTCGACGCGTGCACCTGCCTTGCCACCAGCGGTTGCGCGCCGATAGCGGAACCCTGCTGGTGCCCGTTCCCGCAATGCAATTCGTCTGCGGCATGCATCTGCGGTGGCGGCCGGTTCGTTGGCTGTGCTCCCCAGGCAAGCGCAACCTGCGCGGACGCAAAGGCGCACCTCGCGGCGCTCTGTCCAACCCTGCGCGGCCCGACCTTCGATGGGTTGTGCACGCGGCCGGCCCCGGAATGCGTCATCAAGTGCCTTGCCGAGGTGAGTTCGTGCGGCGATATCTCCTGCACTCTCTGCGAGGCCTGCGATTGCATCGGCGACCACTTCTCCACCTGCTACGGGCAATGCGTGAAGGCGCTCGGCGACTAGTGCCTCCGGTCAGAAGAGCGGTCATGTTTCGGTGGACGAGGCGCCCGGACGGCAAGGCGCGACGAGGGCGCATGCTTGACGTATGTAACCGAGGAGCAACGCAGCCGGCCGGGATGGATCGGCCGCCCAAACGTGGCAGAGATTCTGACCGGAGGCACTAGGCCACGCGTGTCGCGTTTCCAGAAATGTCCATCCGCAACTAGCGAATGGCGAGACTGGTCGCATCGATCTCGGTGTCGCCGCCGACCAGAGCGGCCGCAGGGGCCACGTTGCCGTTCGCGCCTGGGTCGAAGCGAAGGATGGCATTCCGCAGGCGGCCGGTGCTGTCGATCGCCTGGCCTGACGCCCAGACCGTGCCCGCGGTGTCGACCGCAATCGTCGCCAGAAGGCCGATGCCGGTCTTCTCTCCGGTGATGGTCGCGGTCGGGGCCACGTTGCCGCTCGCCCCCGGGGCGTAGACGGTCACACTCGCTCCGTTGTAGTTGGCAACGTAGAGTCTACCCGCGCCATCGAAGGCAACCGCCTCGCAGCCGTGAAGCAAAGTCTTGTCTCCCGAGAGGACGCGGAGCGGCAAGACGTTACCCCTGGCGTTCGGCGCGAAGACAAGGACTTTCTGCGAATAGGAGTCGGCGGCATAGATGTTCCCGCCCGCGTCGACGCCGACGAACAGATCGCCCGCGTCGAGCCCCGTGTTGTCGGGGGTCGGGTACGGGTCGGGCGCAATGACCTGCTGGGGAGCCATGTCGCCATTGGCGCCCGCCGCGAACACCATGATCCCGGGGTGGGTGGCAGAGGTGCACGCAGCACACGGAATGGATCCGGCAACGTACATCTTGCCTGCGGCATCGACGGCCAGGCTCAGGGCTCCGACCAGCCCGGTGCTCGGGCCCGCAAGCGTCGCGATCGGCGCGACATTGCCGTCGGCGCCCGCGGCGAACACCTCGATGCTCTGCCCGGAATTCCCCAGACCGTTCTTCCCGAGAACGTAGATTTTCCCGCTTCCGTCGAGAGCCATCTGGACAATACCCGCGAGCTTGGTGCTCGAACCGGCGATCTTGCCGACGGGAGCGATGTCGCCTGCTCCGTCCGCCGGATAGGATGTGACGTTGTCGCTGCCGTTGGCACTGTTGTAATTGACGGCGTAGATGCGCTTGTTTCCAACCGGGCCGCCGCCGTCCTGGCTATCTGCGGGTGCGTCGGAAGAGGTACCGAGAACATCCAGGGCGGATCGCTCGGGGGTACCGTCGCTGCCAACCTCGGTTGGGATCGACAAGTCGGGCGTGGCGGAAGGAAAATCCGAATGCAGGTCGAGAGCACCGTCGAGGCCAACCGAGATGTCCACGGCACCGTCGGGAACTCCACTTTCGACGACGACCACATCCCCCGCCCGGTGGTCCGGGCTGCCAGCGCCACTGTCCAGGCTGCCAGCACCGCCGTCGACGCCCCTCACGTCGCCCACCGCGCTGGAGTCCCGGCCCGATCGGTCGAACGAGGCGTCGTTGGGCGGGGTGGAATTCCCTCCACACCCGACAAGAGAAAGGACAATCGCCAGTGCAGTGGGAGACGCCGATCGAAAATGCCTCATCGTGATTCTCCTTTGGGGGATATCCGAGCAACAGACCAAAATACTCTTTGAGTTCGTCGCGGGAGGATATGGGAACCCTTCCAAAGTTTCCATATCAGCTCAATGGCAATTCCACCACGCGGCGGCTTCCTGATCGCCGCGTCACCGGGAGACTCTGCCCGACTACCGCTGCAGGCTCGAAAGCTCCGGGAACGACGCCACTGGCATGAGCACGCGAGCCGGAGGAATCTCGCCGCTGGTGCGCGCACGGGCGATGCATTCGATGGCCACCCCCGATCCTGGGGGCATGATCACGGTTGCCCTCAGGCGCTTCTCGCGAACCAGACGTTGACCAAAGGTCTGCGATCCGTCGCAGCCGGTGATGGGGGCGCTGGCAGCCGGCAGGCTGCGTTGAGAATCGAAGTCGCGCAGGGCCTGTCGCACGCCTAGGGCCATCTCGTCGTTGTGCGCGACGAACATACCTGGCAGATCCTTCTCCGATGCAACGCCGCCGGCCCAACGTGCGACGGCCATGCGCGCACCTTCGCTGGTCCAGTCGGCATTCAGTTCGACGAGATCGAACCCGCCATCGAGGCCTTGCTTGAGTCCGTCCAAACGCTGCACAGCGGACACGTTCCGCAGGTGGCCGGTGACACACAGAACGCGGCCCGCGGTACCGAGGAGGGCATGGATTTGCTGCGCATGGATGCGGCCAATCTCAGCCTGATCGCAGGTGACCGCAAAAACGGCACGGTTGGGATACTGGCGTCGAATGTCGTCGACAAACGCTGCTTCATTGAGCAGTGCCCAGTCGAGACCAGCCTCGACCGCCTCCTGGGCGACGGGGCGCAACTCCTCATCTTGCACGCCGCTGACCAAAATTGCAGCAAGCTTGGTAGCGGAAGCGTTCTTGATGGCTTTGCGGATCTGCGCGACCTGCCGGCTGGCATCGAACTGCGCCGACTCCACCAGGAGATCGAATCCGTGGTGCTTCGCCTCGCGCAGACCGACTTCTTTCAACCGCCGCTGATAGTCGTTGTCTGTGCTGCGGAGGAACAACGCGATGGTGCCTAGCATTTCTTCATTTTTCGCATCAACGTGGGTCTGTCGCCGGGGGTGAAATGGGATCAGTCCTTGGGCCTCATGGAGAATAGCGCAATCTCGGGACCGACGCGAACCGTAGTCACCGTAGCCGTGTCAGACCGATGTCGCTTTCGGCACGGAAATCGCTCCCGATAAGCAGCATCCGACTCCCTGCCCTACGGTGACCATGATGGCCAGCGTCTTCTTTCCTTGCTACCCGCGCCGGGTCGCGCTGCTGATCTCGACCTGCGGCTGCGGTGACACACTGCTACTGGGCGGCACAGCACTGGCCACCGGAATCAGGTCGGCCCCTTCCCGCCGCTCGGCCCGCTCGCGCCGCTCGCCGGGCACGCGCCAATCAACCGCCACCGATGGTTCCTTGAGGAACTCCGACGGCTCGGGCACGGCCAGGGCGAGGCGCAGGACCTCGTCCATATGTCCCACCGCGACCACGTGCATGTTCTTGAGCACGCGCTTGGGGATGTCGCGCAAGTCCTTCACGTTGTCCCTGGGCAGAATCACGGTCTTGATTCCACCCCGGTGCGCCGCCAGGATCTTTTCCTTCAAGCCACCGATGGGCAGCACGCGACCGCGCAAGGTGATCTCGCCGGTCATGGCCACGTCCCGGTGCACGGGCGCGCGCAGCAAGGCAGAAACCATGGCTGTGCAGATGGTAATTCCGGCTGATGGGCCGTCCTTGGGGATGGCCCCTTCGGGCAGGTGCACGTGGATGTCCGCGCGCGAGTAGAAATCGCGGTCCAGTCCCAGCGATGGCGCCCGCGAGCGCACGTAGCTGATGGCCGCCTGGGCTGATTCCTGCATGACGTCGCCCAACTGGCCAGTCAGGATCAGCTTGCCCTTGCCGGCCACGATCGACACCTCGGTGACCAGTAGATCGCCGCCGTGGGCGGTCACCGCCAGCCCGTTGGTCACCCCGACCTCATCCGCCTCCTCCTGCCGTCCCTGGCGGAAGTGGGGCGAACCCAGGTACTTGGCCACGCGCTTGGGCGTAATCTTCCACGCCGTCACGCTGCGATCAGCGAGATACTCCCGCGCGACCTTGCGGCATATCCCCGCGATCTCACGTTCGAGGCTGCGTACCCCGGCCTCCTTGGTGTAGCCGTGGATGAGAACGCGCAAGGTCTCCTCAGGCATCTCCAGCTTGATGTCAGCCAGGCCATGGTCGCGTTGCTGCTTGGGCAGAAGGTACCGCTCGGCGATGGCCAGCTTCTCGAATTCGGTGTATCCGGCGATCGGGATCACCTCCATGCGATCCTGCAGCGGCACCGGGATGCCCTGCAGGTAGTTCGCGGTGGTGATGAACATGACGTCGGACAGGTCGTAGTCGAGGTCCAGATAGTGGTCAGAAAAGGAGTTGTTCTGCTCGGGATCCAGGACTTCGAGCAGGGCCGCCGAGGGATCGCCGCGGAAATCGGTGGACATCTTGTCCACCTCGTCGAGCAGGAACACCGGATTCGCGCTTCCCGCCTTCTTGAGGGACTGGATGATCTTGCCCGGCAGCGCACCGATATAGGTACGCCGGTGGCCACGAATCTCGGCCTCGTCGCGCACCCCGCCCAGCGCCAGACGCACGAAGTTGCGCCCCGTGGCCCGCGCGATGGACTGGGCCAGCGAGGTCTTGCCCACGCCCGGCGGCCCCACCAGGCACAGGATGGGTCCCTTCTGCTTGCGCACCAGGGTCTGAACCGCCAGGTACTCGAGGATGCGTTCCTTGACCTTCTTCAGGCCGAAGTGGTCCTGGTCGAGAATGCGTTCGGCTTCGGCCACGTCCAGCTTGTCTTCGGTGCGCGTACCCCAGGGCAGGGCCAGCACCCAGTCGATGTAGTTGCGAACCACCGCCGCCTCGGCGGACATGGGCGCCATCAGGCGCAGTTTCTTCATCTCCTTCTTGATCCGGGCCGCCGCTTCCTTCGACAGCTTGATCTGGCTGGCCTTCTCCTCCAACTCGACGAACTCGTTCTTGAACTCGTCCCGCTCGCCCGCCTCCTTCTCGGCAGCGCTGAGCTCAGCGCTGAGAATCTGCTCCTCCTGGCGCTTCTCCACGTTGCGCCGCACCCGCGAGCGCAACTTGCGCTCGTTCTGCAACACCTCGATTTCGGCTCGCAGAAGCTCGGCCAGGCGCAACAGGCGGTCGGTCGGCCGCACCATTTCCAGGATGGCCTGCTTGTCCGACATCTTGAGCTGGAGCTGTGCCGCGATGGTATCTGCCAGGTCGCCCGGATCTTCGATGCTGCGTACCGAAGCTAGGATCTCGGGCGCCAATCGCTTGTCCAGCTTGACGAAACTGGCAAAGGCGGCGTGCGCCTCTCGGGCGGCGGCCTCGGCCTCGGCCGACCAGCCGGTGTCTTCAGGGATCGCGTCGACCTCAACCGCCAGGAAGCGCTCGCCGTCCACGAAGCGACGCACCACCGCGCGCCGTTTGCCCTCCACCAGCACCTTCACCGTGCCGTCGGGCAGGCGCAA
>Ga0182021_10004075_pt1 | contig 17128 bp, 17 predicted proteins | sample 612E3MmetaG_FD_120493 | JGI IMG/M metagenome (GOLD analysis project Ga0182021, IMG submission 120493) | Permafrost microbial communities from Stordalen Mire, Sweden - 612E3M metaG (Illumina Assembly) | ecosystem: Environmental > Terrestrial > Soil > Wetlands > Permafrost | place: Sweden...
GAACGCGGCCAAGGGTGAGGTTGCGCCGTTGTGGCCGCAGTGCTCCAAAGAGGCGTTCAACACCGGCCTTGACGGGTTGGCGCGGTCTTTGAAGAACTGGGGCGACTCCCGCAGCGGGAAACGTAAGGGTGCACCGGTGGGGTTTCCCCGGTTCAAGTCCAAGCACCGCAGCAGGGGCTCGGTGCGGTTCACCACCGGGGTGATCCGCTGCGAGGCCAAGCACGCGGTGCTGCCCCGGTTGGGCAGGATCAAACTGCATGAGGACGCCAGCCGGCTGGTCGGCAAAGTCGACGTGGGCACTGCACGGGTGATGTCGGCTGCGGTCCGGTTTGAGCGGGGCCGATCGAGGAGAGGATCGTCGCAGCTGCTCGCGCCTCCGTCTATGCAGAGGTCGACGACTGGCGGCTAAGCCCGCCGCCACCGGCGGCTTGCTATGTGCAACGGGACCGTCTCGTCGACCCGCTGGCAGGGCCGGGTCAGACCCTGGTTGTGGTGGTCTCGGCTTCGGCAAGACCAGTGTGCTTCGACGGTGGTCGCAGGAGGATCCCGCCCCTTCTTGTGGCTGGATGTGACGCCAGCGACACCGACGCGGTGATGTTCGTGCGGCGAAGGGCAGTTGCGGTGGACCGCCAGACCCCTCTGAACGATGCTGTCACACTCGCACTGGCGGGGAGTCTGGACTCGGCCCACGAGGCGGCTCGCCCGGTCCCTCAGGTGCTTGGAGCTGTGCAGGAGCCGTTAGTTCTCGTCCTGGCCGACGTGCATCACCTGACGCACACGCCGCCGCAGACCACGTGGCCGACATTCACATGGCCCTGCCGCCGGGCGCAGCGCTTGCGCTGTCGGGTCGATCGCGCCCCGAGGTGCCGCTGGGACGGCAACGGGTGGAGGGCCAGGTGCACGAGATCGAGCCTAAGGACCTTGCGCTGTCTCGCGGTGAGGTGCGGGCATTGCTGCGCTCGCGTGGCTTGCAGGTCGACGACTCGGGACTTGACGAGCTCTGTCAGGCCACCGAGGGATGGACCGCCGGCCTTCGGCTGATCACGCTCGCGTAGTCCGGGACGTCTTCGATCTCCTGCCGACACACGCGCCGCGCCAGGAGATCGTCCGTCTCAGACTTCACCCGGACTGGGGGAGGCCCGCAGCCTTCGCTGCTGCAACAGTATGCAGATCCGTTTGCCCGCGGTGGCGCACCGGTCGCCGTTCGGTGTCGGCGGTGTCGGAGGGGGCCGATGAGCGGATTCACGATCCTTGCCTTGGTGTTCGTCCTCTACGCACTCCTGGCCGGACGCCTGGATCGGTTCTCGATCACTGCGCCGATGGTGTTCGTGGCCGTCGGCGGCCTTCTGGGGTCGGGCGGCACCCATCTGGCGCAGGTCACCTCCAGCAATGAGAGCTCCCTGGCGATCACCGAGATCACGCTGTCGCTCCTGTTGTTCGCCGACGCCTCGACTCTCAGATTCCGCGGCCTTGAGGGCGACGCGAGCCTGCCCAGCAGACTGCTGATTCGGACGCGCACACGCGCGTTGACCAGAGGCCCGGCCCATCCCGGCTATCGTGTCGATGCCCAGCGCGCCATCGACCCACCGGAGGCTGTTGACCCCGGCGGCGAGCGCGGATGAGCACTCTCCCACTCACCCAACTCCCGTGAGGCACGACGTGATTGCCCGCGCCGTACCGGGCCTGGAGGTGATCCGGAGCTACCGGCGGCGATGGCTAGTCAGGGATGTGGTCGCAGGGTTGGTCCTATCGGCCTTGCTGGTGCCACAGGGAATGGCCTATGCCGAGTTGGCAGGCCTGCCAGCGGTCACCGGCTTGTACACCTCAGTCCTGTGCCTGGTGGGGTACGCCATCTTTGGTCCCTCCAAGATCCTGGTGCTGGGCCCGGACTCAGCTCTGGGTCCGATGATCGCGGCGACGATCCTGCCGCTCATGGGAGCAAACGGAGACCCCGCCAGAGCCGTCGCTCTTGCCTCCATGCTGGCGCTGTTGACCGGTGCCGCGATGGTCCTGGCCGGTGTCGGCAAACTGGGCTTCATCGCAGACCTGCTGTCGAAGCCGACGATGCTCGGCTACATGAACGGGCTGTCGCTGATCATCTTGGTCGGCCAACTGCCGAAGCTTTTCGGCTTCTCCGTCCAGGCCGGCAACTTCATCGCCGAGCTGAACGGATTCATCAGCGGCGTGGCAGAGGGCGAAGTCGTGCGGGCAGCCGCAGCAGTCGGTATCGGCGCGCTGTTGCTCATCCTGGTGTTGCAACGGCTCCTGCCGAAGCTGCCGGTGGGCCTGATCGCTGTGGTGGCCGCGATAATCGCCACGAAGCTCTTCTCGCTCGAGGCCAAGGGCGTCGTCTTGGTGGGGGTGCTGCCTCAGGGCCTGCCGTCGTTCACCATCCCCCGGATCAACTGGTCAGACGTGGCCCCGCTTGTCGGCGGCGCCCTCGGCATCTCTTTGGTGGCACTGGCCGACACGATCTCGACGTCGTCCTCCTTCGCCGACCGGCGGGGCGATGAAGTGCACGGCAACAGCGAGATGGTGGGGCTCGGCGCTGCAAACCTGGCGGCCGGGCTCTTCCAGGGGTTCCCCGTGAGTACCAGCGGGTCGCGCACCGCCGTTGCAGAGCAGTCCGGGGCCAAGACCCAGGTCACCGGCCTGGTGGGGGCTCTCGTCATTACCCTCATGCTCTTGCTGTTCCCCTGGTTGCTCCAGGATCTTCCCACACCCACGCTGGCCGCCGTGGTCATCGCAGCCTCGGTGTCGCTGGCCGATATCCCGGCCACCCGGCGTCTCTGGTCGCAGAGCCGCACCGAGTTCATCCTCTCGGTGGCAGCCTTTGCCGGTGTCGTGCTCCTGGGCGTGCTGCTAGGGATCGCCGTGGCTATCAGCCTTTCGGTGGCGAACGTCTTCCGCCGCGCCTGGTGGCCCTACCAGGCCACGTTGGGCCGCCGGCCGGGCATCGCCGGATATCATGACATCGCGCGCCACCCCGAGGCGGAGCAGCTTGCGGGGTGCACGATCTTTCGCTTCGACGCGCCGCTCATCTTCGCCAACGCCCGCACATTCCGCGACCAGGTCCGTGCGCTCGCGAAGGCGAGCCCGTCGCCGGCGTGGATCATCGTGGCGGCCGAACCCCTCACCGACGTTGACACCACCGCCTGCGACATGCTCGAGGACCTTGTCAAGTCACTGGATCGGCAGGGAGTCACCTTGGTGTTCGCCGAGATGAAGGGACCAGTGAAGGAGAAGGCGCGCCAGTTCGGGCTGAGCGCCACGATCCCCGACGATCGCCACTTCCCGACCCTTGGGACGGCTGTGAAGGCCTGGCGGGCGCAGGCCGGTCTTCCTCCGCGCTAGGCCAACACTTGGGCCGAGGAGATCACCGCGGTCACAAGATGTTGACCGCCCGCACCATCACGAGGGTGGCCAGCGTCAGCGAGATGAGCGACTCGAGGACCATCATCAGTCTCGCCCATCGCCTTATGGCCGGCACGTCGGTCGGGCTGAACGAGGAGGCGACGTTCAAAGAGGGCGCGAGGTCGTCGGCGTACTTCGCATACCCGTCGGACGGGACCAGGTCGCTGTGGATCATCTTGGGGGACGCCGTCGCGGCGAGCCGGAAGCCTTCGACCCGCCCCGGACCGCCGACTATCAGCAAGCCTATGAAGGTCAGCAGGAAGATGGGGTAGATGGAGAAGGACTCCGGCGTCATTCGGAACCCGACCGGCAAGCTCTCGTGCAGTAGACCCGTGGTGTGCACGGCGACGACCATGGGCCACCGTCGCTCTCCAGCCCGCGGCGGCCCGGGAGCGGTGTGGGTGCCTTGCTCCTGTCTGCACCGGTACCGGGTGCCTGCGACCGGTGGGCGCGTGAATTGCCAGCGGGCACCCTCCAATGCTGATCTCACCCGGTGAACCTGGCGAGGACGTAGAAGGCGCCCACGTCAGGCACGTTCACCCGGGTGAGAAGGGCACGGCCGGCCCTGCACGTGGGTCAGCCGTGCTGTGATCGAAACACGCGAGCGGTTATCACGTCCCAGCCCCCACACCGCGCCCGACCATAAGGAGCACGTGCCATGGCCCTCAGTGACTGCCTGCTCGCCATGACAGCCCTTTTGCTTCTGGGCATGGCAACCTGGGTCTTCATCGCCATCTTCGCTGATATCCTGCGACGCCATGATCATGGGTGATGGGCGGGCTGGGTCCTGCTGGTCTTCATCCTGCCCGTCATCGGCTGCCTTATCTATGTCATCGCCCGCCCGACTGGTGGCTTGGAGACGGTGTCAGCCGCCTGAGCCGTTACAACATCGGTGTCACCACAGCTGAGTGTGCTGACACCGTGACTGGGAGAGAGAACGCTATGAAGAAACTGATTGTCCTGTTAGCCGCTGCTGCCGTGTTGAGTGGTTGTTCTGGGTCAACGTCCACCACTGCAAACACGTCGTCAGCGCCTCCAGGTTCGGCGACCTCAGGTGCGGCCCCCACTGCCGAGCAGACCGCGTGGGCCGGTCAGGTGTGCACCGCGACGACGACCCTGCAGAAGAATGTCGAGGGAATGACCTCGGCAGTCACCGCCGGTGGCAGCAATGCCAGTGCCGCGCTGTCGGCGCAGATGGCGACCGTCCAGACGTCGGCAAATGCTCTGATCACGACCGTCACCAGCGTCCCTGCAGGCAGCGAGAGTGACCCTCAGGGCGCCGCCGTGAAGGTCTCAGCTGATCAGTTCAAGGCATCGCTCACCGCGCTCGAGGCGAGTGTGACCGCATTTGAGGCCCAATCAGGGTTGTCCAAGGTGACCGCACTGGCAAGCGTCGGCAGCGCTGCAGGTGATTCGTTGTCCAAGCTCAAGGCGACGACGGCGGCGATTAAGAATGCGGCCGCGGACGGAAAGAGCGCGCTCGGACAGGCGTTCGCGGCAGCACCCACGTGCAGTTCGTTGATTAAGTAGGACCAGCAGGCCTCCTGGTTTCCTAGCACCCAGCGTGCTGCTACGACAGGTATCTCCGGTTCGAGGTGGTCTGCTGTGGCGATGAGGCCGACACGTTGTCTGGCCGCTCCACCACGATGACTCCCATAGTCTTCTGCACGATCTGGGCGTGTGGTGTGGGCTCAGGGGTTGGCTCACCCGTTGTGGGGGATGCCGACATCTGGTGAAGGGAGAAACGTAATCGTTGCAGGCCAGGGAACTCGCGCTCCTGAGCCATGCGGGAGCCCCGTCACCAAATTGAAAAACATCGCATGAACCTGTTGTTCTGGACGATCTCCTTCATCATCTGGCCGGCAGGGCTCATCGTGGCTTACCTGGTCGAGGACCGAAAGCAGGGTGCTTCAGCCGGTGGTAGGCAGGTATCCGGCTGAAGTGCTCGGCCCGCCAGAGGGACGCCTGGTTGTGCATGGTTCAACGCGGTTTCCACATCAAATACCGTCTCGACAAGGGCATAGCCCTAGAAGTGGAGTGTGCATTATGGCTACAGGAAACGCCACCGTGCTGGAGGCACTCGCCGAGATCAACGCGGTGTCGGTTTCTCGTACGGAGTTGGATGCCCGGTCGCTGATGCTCGTCCGGCTCGCGGCCCTTGCCGCGGTCGACGCACCCGTCCCGTCGTATCTCATGCACCTCGGGCCGGCAATGGACTCGGGCCTGACGATTGAGGACGCCGAGGATGTCCTCGTGGCTGTGGCACCGATCGTGGGTACTCCGCGGGCACTTGCGGCAGCAGCGAAGATTTCGGAGGCACTGGACGTCGCGATTGAGGTCACACTCGAGGATTCGGAGCAGTAACAGAGGTTCGGAAGTGGGACACCCCGACCCCAACCGGAACAGGTTCCTGGGGGGGTGGGTGCGTCGTGGTGAATAGATCTGGGACCGGGACTTGTGTCAGCGGTTGCTTTTCTGTGCCTCACGTGGCCGGACGTCTTCGACCGATCGGTGCTTCACAGCTTGTCATTGGGTGACGCAAACCCAGCGGTTCAGATTTGGGTCGCCCAGAAGGTGCCCTGCCCCCTGCATTCGGTGTGTTGCCCGGCGATAACTAAGCCCTGTACCGCAAGATAGAACGACCGCCACACTGAACGCGGGCGCCGCAGGGCGCTCGCAGACCCTCAACGGTCGTGCAGGCGCTCAGACCGGAACCTTTCCCAGCAGCTGCCCGTGAAGCCAGAAGCCGCCGAGCTGCCGCGTCAGTGCCACGGTGGGAATTCCGGTCACTGATGGCCGCCAGGATGTCAGCTGATTTCTCCGGGCAACTGGTCGCCGATGTCAGCCCCGGAAGTGCCGCGAACGTGCAGATTCGGTGGTCAGTGCCGGTCCGTGGCTATCGGTACTTGTCAGTCGTTGACCAGCACCGCGTCGACCTCAGAGGGCGAGCTGGCGGGCTCGTAGGGGCACGCCGAGTCCTCTCCCAGAGGGTCACCGCTGGCGGCGAACGCGCGGGCGCGCGAGCCACCGCAAAGGTCGGCATACTCGCAGCGGCCGCAGCGGCCGGTGAACTCAGCGTCCCTGATCCGGCGCAACAGGGGGTCGTCGCGATAGATCGTGGCGATCGTCTCGTCCCGTACATTGCCCAGCGGCAGTGGGAGGAACCCGGCAGGGTTGATCTCACCGTCATGGGCGACGAACAGGATCCCCTTGCCGTCACGAGTGGATGCAGTCTGGGCTCTGGGCCGCCCGGCTGCCGGGCCCATCAACGCCTCGAGTCGTGCGGCCAGCCTCTGGTACAAAGTGCTGGTCGGCGCCTGGTCGCCAGCCTGTCGGCGGGCCACGACGCGGCGGAAGAAAGGTGCCTCGACGGTACGGACGATGAAACCGTGCTGGGACGCGTCGTACAGGAAATGGCAGATCTCTTCATGCTCGGCGGGACTGATCGCGTCGGTGGCAACACCGCGCCCCACCTGGACCAGGAAGAAGACCTCCCAGATGTGTGCACCGGCGCGCGAGATCAGGTCTGCGACGTCTGCAAGCTCGTTGACGTTAGCCCGCATCACTGTGGTGTTGACCTGCACGGTCAACCCGGCTGCGGACAACGCACTGATCGCCTTGATGGTGTCCTCGAAGTGGCCTGGGATGCCGCGTACCCCATCGTGGGTGGCCGGGACCGCGCCATCGAGGCTGATCGAGACGGCCTTGACACCGCTGGTCACCATCTTGTCGATCATCGCTGGGGTCAGCGACGGAGTGACCGACGGCGAGAGCGCCACAGGCACGCCGAGCCCGTTGGCGTGCTTGACCAGTTCGAACAGGTCCGGACGGAGCAGGCAGTCACCACCGGTGAGCACCAGGATCGGGTAAGGGCGCCCGAACCCGGCGACCTGATCGATCAGGTCGAAGCCCTCAGCAGTGCTGAGCTCGCCCGGCAGCGCCCCCTCGGTGGCGCTGGCTCGGCAGTGCTTGCAGGCCAGCTGACAGGCGCGGGTGACTTCCCAGAAGACCAACATCGGTCGCTGGTCGAAGTTCAGGCGCGAACGGGGCGCGGCCCCGGTGATAGCGGTCATGAAGTTACCTCGGTAAGGGGCCGAACGTCGGCCCGGGCTTGAGAGATGTCTTGGGTGACGTCCTGAGCAGTTCGCTTAGCGTCAGCCACGCAGCTGGCCAGGCCAACACCGCGATAGGCAGCGCCGGTCAGGTGGAGGCCTGGCAGGTGATGTGTCGCAGCGTCCAGCGCGTTCAACCGGTCCTGGTGTCCCACCAGGTACTGGGGCATCGCCTGCGGCCAGCGTTGGATGCTCTGATGGAGCGGGCGGGCGGTCAGGCCCATGGCCTCGACCAGCTCGTCGTGCACTCGGCCCACCAGGTCCTCGTCGTCCAGGTCCAGCCACCGGCGGTCGCCCCGTCGGCCCACCATGCAGCGAATCAGGACGAGGTTGTCATCTGCCAGATGGGGCCACTTGGCGCTCGACCAGGTGCAGCCGACCATGAGCTTGCCCTCCTCCGGGGGAACAAGGAAGCCGGTACCGTCAAGGCGCCGGCCCATCGCCGATCGCCGGTAGGAGAGCCAGATCGTGGCGACATCGACGTAGGGGATCTTGGCCAGCACGGTCGCTGCGTCCGGTGCCAGCTCTAAGAGAAGTCCGGCTGCGGCATACGCCGGGGTGGCCAGCACAACTGCGTCGGCCGCGATGTTCTGCCCCCCTACCAGCTCGACGCGGTATCCGGTGCCAGCTCGCGTGATGAGACGCACGGTGGCGTTGAGTCTCACATCGTCGGCGGCGAGCCGGGCCGTCAGCGCCTCGACCAGGAGACCGAGTCCGCCGGTCAAGGTGACCAGGACCGGGGCGCCACTTGCCGGCGGGGCATGGCGGCGCATCTTGCGAAGGCCCAGGTACAGGCTGCGATTCTTACTCGCGAGCGCCTCGATGTCGGGCACGGTGCTGTGGGCGCTGAGCTCGGCTGCCCGACCGGCGTGCACTCCGCCGAGCAACGGTTCGACCAGGCGGTCGAACACCTGCGATCCGAGCCTTGGAGCGACCAGATCGGCGATCGACGGGTCAGGGTTGGAAGGAATACGGCGCGGCAGGACCAGATCCAGCGCCGCCCGTGCCAGGCCGACCGGAGACATGAGGCCTGACTTCAGCAGCGGCCACAGACGGTCCGGAACCCCGAATAGTGTGCCGGTCGGCAGCCGGCGTAACTTGCCGCGCGACCACACGTGGGCTCCCAGAGAGGCCGGGGCCACAATCTGGTTGTCCAGTCCGAGGTCCTGCAGCAGGGCAGCCATCGCCGGCGCGCGCACCAGCACCGCATCGGGCCCGGTGTCGACCAGGTGCCCACTGAACTGCTGGTTGGCGACTTTGCCACCCAGCCGTGACCCACCCTCAACGAGAGTCAGCTGTACGTCTTCGCCGACACGACTATGTATGTAGTGCGCTGTCGCCAGACCACTGATTCCGCCGCCGACGATCACGACCTTAGGTCGAGACTGCATCCTGCTCCTCCTCAGACCCAAGCGTGATCTTGAGCGTCTGCCATAGCATTCCAGTCGTCTTGGTGCTGGTACAGAGGCTTTGGTCCTGCAGCACCTGCAACGTCCCGATAGCTAGTGGTTGACACGTTTGGGCACTCTCGGGACTCTGGGCGGCTTGGCGTATGCCGTTCGCATGTGATCGGTGGACAGGTACTCGGCGATGCCGAGCAGGATGAGGGCGAAGCAGATCTGCTCGGTGACCATCCACAGCGGGTAGAGCCCGGGAATGGCCGCTGTCACCAGTGCGACGATAGGAAAGATCTTGCTGAAGAGCCTCAGTCGCGAGTATGCCCAATAGAAGCCACGCTGGGCACGCCACGCGAAGTAGAACAACGTGATGGTCATCCCCAACACGACGATCAGACGCATCCAGACCACCCAAGCGACCTCGTTGCGCATGTGAAGCATGACGGGCACCGCGAGTGCGGAAGTCGCAAGCACGAGCTCAACAACCAGCAACCACGTGATGGCCACAAAGACACGACGGGTCTTCGGGTCGGTGCGCATCTCCTCGGAGATCGTGTGATCGCCATGTCGACCGCCGGCGAGGCGGTCGATCTCGAGAAGAACGCTCTCGACGTTCATGACCCATCCTTTCGGGTGTCTGCAGTTGGCCTACCCAAGGTTAAGGCAAGCTGATGGGGCAACCCGCACAGGCTTGGGGCATCTGCGGTCCAGCTGGGCACCCGGAAGCGCAGCCACCGCTGGCCAGCGCGACCACACCCAAACGCTGCGCGTGGTCCAGGACCGCCTGTACCAGGGAAATCGAAAGCCCGAGGCGAGTCGCGACCTGCGCCGGGGTTCCGCCTCGCCTACGGACGTCATCAAGTACTGCTGCCCAGGCGCTCATAGTCTTGAGCCCACCTGGAATACCAGGACCGCAAGCACCCACGCGGTGGCAAGCTGGCCCAGCAGTGCAGCGGCTGTCGGCCGCCACCCGAACAAGCGTTTCTGCACGGCGAGGGTGGCCACGCACGGGGTGTACGCGAGCACGAAGACCATGAAGGCCAGAGCTGCCGCACCCCCGTGCCCGCCCGAAGACTCGTCGAAGGTCCCGCGCAACGCCTCGCCGAGGCTCTTGGCCGACGTGCGGCTCCCAGGGTCGGCGACCGCGTAAGACTGGGCGAAGGAGCCGACGACGACCTCCTTGGCTACCAAGCCTGTCATGAGGGCGGCGGCCGCGTGGTCGTTGCCGAAGCCGGCAGGGGCGAGCAGCGGGGCGATGTCCGACGCGGCGCGACCGTACACGCTGTCAGCCACCGGCACGTGGCCAACGCTGTGCTGGCCGGTCGCGGGCAGTGCCATGAGAACCCAGAGCACGAGCATGGTCGCGACGATGATCTTTCCTGCGCCGGTGACGAACGCGCCCAGGCGCATCTGAACCGACATTCCCAAAGTTCGAAGGTGCGGACGCTGGTATGACGGAAGCACCAGGATCAGGGGCTCGGTGTGTACGTCTCGGAAAGCCGTCTGACGCAGCACCAGCCCGCCACCGAGCACGAGAGCCACACTGGTGAGGTATAACGCGAAGATGACCGTCCCGGCATGGTGAGGGAAGAACGTCCCGGCCAGGAGCACGTAGACCGTGAGCCGCGCAGAGCAGGACGTCAGCGGGATCAGCAGTCCGGTCAGCAGGCGTTGGCGGGCATGGGGGAGCGTGCGGGTGGCGGCGAGCCCTGGCAGATTACAGCCGAACCCGATCACCAGCGGCAGCAGAGCCCGACCGTCCAGGCCAAGGGAGCGCATCGCCCGGTCGGCGACGAAGGCGGCTCGCGCCAGATACCCGCAGTCCTCAAGGACACCCAGGGCAGTGAACATGACCGCCATGACCGGAAGAAAGGTCAACACGGTGCCGACACCGACGAGCACACCGTCGACCAGCAGTCCCTGCACCCAGCTGTTGCCCAGGCCCAGCAGGCCCAGCGCGGAGGTGACAACTGATGAAAGAGGCCCGTTGACAAGCTGGCTGACATACGCCTGCAACGGTGCCGCGAACCTGGTCGTGAGTTCGAACAACAACCACACCACCGCAAGGAACACGGGTATACCGGCCCACGTGTTCAGCAGCACGGTGTCGACACGGTCGGAGAAGGTGGCCACGGGCCGGTGCGGAGGCTGCCCGGAGCCGGCCGGTGGCTCGCCATCAGGCGCAAGGCCCATGGCGACCTGCGCAGTGACGTGTGCGACCCACTCGAACAGCCTCTCGGCATGAGCAAGTTCGCCCGCAATATCCAAGACGGCGGTGTCCGGCGGCAGGATCCCGGCGACCCGCTTAGGGTGCTTGGCGACGGCGACGGCGTCGACGGCGCGGGCGAGCGCGCCCAGGCCGCCCGCGGCCCGTCCGCGTGAGTCCACCGGGACGACGGGGACGTCGAGGGAAGCGGCAAGCACCGCCGCCAGGGTTTGGGGCTGCATCGTAGCGGTTGGCGAGTCCGTCACTGTCCCAGCCAGGTCGAGCATGGTCAGAGCAACGACAAGGGGCACGCCCGTCTCGGCAACCTGGCCCAGAAGGTAGAGCGACCGCGCGAGTGCGGTGGCATCCAAGACGACGACGACGACCCCCCGCTGTCCGACCTGGCCAGAGCTCTGAGCAAGTTCGTGCACCGCGTCAGCGGTGACTTGCTCGTCCGACGAGCGGGCCAACAGGCTGTAGGTGCCGGGAAGGTCGACAAGTGCGCGCTCGATGGCTGTGTCCGCCTTGACTTGCGCGGTGGTACGCCAGGTTCCGTTCGCGAGTTCGACTGTGGTGCCCGGGGCGTTGGTGGTGTGTTGCCGCGCCCCAGTCAGTGCATTGAACAGAGTCGACTTGCCGACGTTTGGTCCGCCGACGAGCAGGACGCGCAGCCTGGCAGGCAGGGGAGTCCGGGTCTGGATGCCGCGGCGAGCAACTACAGGCGCGCTGACAGGGCTGTGACAGCTCATCGGAGGCGGTGAACGGGTTCGACGTCAATCAGTGACGCAGTCTTACCGTCGATCGCAAAGCGGGACCCGGCCACCGCGATGACTCGTGCGCCGAAGGCTGCGTGCTGTGTGACGTGGGTAAGGGTCCCCAACCGGACGCCCATCTCGTTTAGGCGGAACGCGTCGGCGGCCGCCAGCCGGACACCGGTGACACGCAGTTCCGCGCCGAGCGGACTCTCAGGAAGGGTCATGTACGGACCGTATGTGGTGAGGTAAGGCTTCCCTTAGGACTTTGGTCCTATCTTCGATGTTATGCCCGTCACGCAGTTGAGGTGGCCCGTTCAGCCGGTACTGTGGCGGGCAAGAACTGAGAACGTACACTGTGCGGGTCCCGACGGCCGCCCAGAGTCCGCGTAGGGGCCTAGGAGGCAGCATGTGCTCGGGAAAGACGGCGTGACCTCCACCGTTACGTCTGAATCTCTGGACGAATCTGAGGGTCAGTTTGCGCCTGAATCGGCCCATGCCAGGTCCGAGTCGGTGCAGGTGACAACGTCAGAATCGGTGTTTAGCGCGACCTCGGGGACTGCGAGACAAGCCCCGAGGCGGGTAGCGGACCGTTGGGCCTACCAGTGGGTTGACAACCGCCTCAAAGTGATGAGCGTCCTGCTGCCAGTCGTCTTCATCGTCGGCCTCGAGTTCATTCGTGCCGCGGTCGGAGGTGGGGACGACCCTTGGGATCGCCTCATCTTCATTTCAGTCACGATTGTGTCCATTCTTGCCTTCGCCTTGGTGATGTTCCGGTTCATCGATCGCGCACAGCGACACGTAGTGAGACAGAACCGTGAGCTTGCGGCCACAAATGCTGTGTCCAGCGCCGTGCAGGGCGAAGTCGGTGTGGACCGGATCATCGACGTGGTTCTCCAGAGCGTCCTGACCACCAGCAGAGCTGTAGAAGCCTCGGTCACGATCTTCAGCACGGAAGACCGCTCGCCCGGCGGGGCGGGAGTGACACGGCGTCGGCTCGTCGCCGCCTCCGGAGCGGCAGTGGTCGTGCCTGCCGGCCCTGATGCTGCTGCTCCCATCATCGACTTCCCGCTCTCGACGGGCACGGTGACTGTTGGCCGGATGCGGCTCGTGCTGCCCGTCGGAGTGGGCGTGGACGAGTCCCTGGCATCAGGCACGCTTCAGAACATTGGTCATCAGCTGGCCACCGCAATCCAGCGTGCCCAACTCCTTACCGACCTGCAGCGCAGGAAACATGAAGGTCACGCGTTCTACGACGTGCTCCTGCAGATCTCGAACCTGAACGCACCCCCCGACATCCTGGCGGCCGTGGCTGAGCACGCACGCGTTCTGATGGGCAGTGACGAGGCTGTCCTGAGCCTGGACGAGGACGCCTCCAGATCAGTTCAGTTCGCAGGAATACTCGCTGGAACCTCCGTCTTCGCCAACGGGTCCAGCTGCATCACGTCCGAGGCTGGGCTACGCCACATCGCGCACGGGCGTGACGTCCCTTGCCCCATTCGGTCCTCACCGGATTGGACAGTGCACATGACTGTCCCGATTCGCGGTCCTATCGGGACTCTGGGAGAACTATGGATCGGCCGCAGGTCAGGTATCGCGTTCACCGAGCGCGACCGGGCCTTTCTCGTGACGCTCTCCGGCCTTGCGGCGATCGCCATCACGAGCGCCCAAATGCGCGAGAACGGGCGCCAGCGTGCTGTGCTGGACGAACGTGGGCGGATCGCCCGCGAGATGCACGACAGTTTGGCGCAGGTCCTGGGAGTGACCCACCTGCGGCTGCGGGCACTGGACGCGCGCCAAGACGTCAGGGACAACCCCGAGATCGCGATGGAGCTGACGCAACTGGCAGACATCACCCAGGAGGCCTACCGAGATGTCCGGGAGTCGATCCTGGGTCTGCGGGGTTCGAACAGGACTGAGCGGGGACTAGTGGACAACCTTCGTGCCTACCTGGTGAAGTACAGCCAACAGTGCGACATCGCAACCTCGTTGGACAGTGACCTCGACCATGAGCTGGCCCTGTCGCCGCGTTGCGAGGTCCAGGTGATCCGGGTCATCCAGGAAGCTTTGACTAACGTGCGCAAGCACTCTGGCGCTAGCTCGGCGATCGTGCGCATCACCCAGTCCGAGACCATGACGACCTTCGTCGTTGAAGACTTTGGCCACGGCTTCGACCTGAGCGACTCGCTGATCGACCGGGACAGGTTCGGTCTCTACACCATGCGTGAACGGATGGACCTGCTCAACGGTAGCCTTACCGTCGACTCCGCACCTGGGCGCGGAACCCGGGTCATCGCGGTCGTCCCCGAGCGATCGCATCCAAGGCCAGCTCCCATTGAGGTGAAGAATGCAGGCGCACGAACCGATCCGCATCCTGCTGGTTGACGATCAGCCGCTCTTTCGAGGCGCCATAGCGTCGCTGATCGACGGGCAGGATGACATGACGGTCGTAGGGGAAGCAGAGAACGGGCTGGAAGCCGTCGAAAAGGCCCGCTTGCTGGTTCCGGACCTCGTCGTGATGGACGTGGAGATGCCGGTGATGAACGGAGTCGAGGCAACCCGCCTGATCCGGGAGCAGCTCTCGACTGTCAAGGTCGTCATGCTCACAGTCTCTGAGGCCGACGACCACGTCTTCGATGCCATCCGCTTTGGTGCCCACGGGTATCTGTTGAAGGATCTTCGACCCGATGATCTCTATGACCTGATCCGGGGCGTCATGCGCAACGAGACTCCCATCTCGCCTGCCATCGCAGGGCGGCTGCTGCGAGAGATTCAGAACGGGGTCACCACGAGAAGCTCGTCGCCTGCCTCGCCCCAGGGTCCTCCCATTACGCGCCGCGAACTCGAGATCCTCCAGCTCGTGGCCGAGGGGCTCAGCAACAAAGAGATCGGCAAGAAGCTTTCGATCACAGAGGGCACAGTGAAGAATCATGTTCATAACGCCCTTGAGAAGCTGCACATGGAGAACCGGATCCAGGCCACCGCGTACATCGTGCGACAGGGTCTGGGACGTCGTCCCGGCACGGACTGAGGTAGCAGGACCCAGCTGAGGTAACCCTCGATCGGTACCTCGGGGTAGAGAGGGACTGGGTGGGCACTGTGCCTGTTCGGGGATGGTCACCGATCACGGGCTTCGCTAACGTCCAAAGCGGTGCGAATCACGTGCCACCTTGGAAGGGGCGATTGGTGGCAAGTGAAGTGCAGCACAAAGTTGTGATCCTCTATGAGCACGCGTTGCTCGGTGAAGGCATCGCCAAGTATCTCCGTGCCCAGACCGGGGTCGAGGCAATCCTCGGGCCGGCTTATGACCCCCGAGCGGTCGCTGCCGCGTTGGCCCTCGGTCCGGAAGTCGTGATCTTCGAGTCGAACAACCCCTTCCAGCAGTTCGACCTCACGACACACGTTCCTCACGCCGTCCTTATCGATGTAAGCATGGTCATCACCCGAGGCTCGGTCGGCAGTCCCTGCGTCGCCGGGCTCGAACAGATCCTCCAGGCGGTCCAGGCGGTCCAGGAGACCAGCACCGTTGCCCGGCCGTCTGAAACCCGCCACGTCGGGGATTCCGCTTCCCCAGCCCAGTAGACCTGGGGCCAAGAGCGCGCGCGGCTGGCCACCGAGATCCATGAAGCCTGTACCGGAGATCTACCGTGCGGCGGATGGGAACCTCCCAACAGCGGCGAAAGGATGGCCAGTGAGGTCATTACCTCCATGTCGCGCAGTTTGCTCCTTGGAGCGTGCCGGCACTGCGAAAGGAAGAGCGTGCAGATCTTGAAAGGAAAGGGCGACGGAATGAAGCCGAAACCAGGGACCACGTCCCTCTCAGACCGGAGGGTGACCCTTCTGCTACGCCTGGGGGTCTTGGTGCTCATCGTCGGTGTGGGGGCATTTGGCACGGTCTACTACAAGGACCAGTACGTCAGCGCAGGACCTTCGATGATCGAGCGGCAGACGACCAGCGCTGAGACGGCTGTGAAGAACGCGCCCAACGACATCAATGCCCGGCTAACGCTCGCCGCGGACTATCAGCTCAACAAGCGCTCGAGCGATGCGCTGAACCAGTACGACATCATTCTGACAGCCGTAAAGGGTAACCGGTTCGCGCTGCTGGGTCAGGGGTCCGTCCTGATCGCTCAGGGCAAACTGACCGCTGCCGCGGCGTCCTACAAGCAGATCACTGCCGGGAATGCCAAGGGGGAGTTCGCCGGCGCCGACCCGCAGCTTCAGGAGGCCTACTACAACCTCGGCTCGATCGCGGTGCAGCAGCACAGGACCACGGACGCACTTTTCGAGCTCCAGGCCGCACTCGGCATTGACCCCCAGGACTCGGACTCCTTGTACCTGATGGGGCTCGCCCAGGCCCAGGCAGGCAAGACCCAGCTAGCCATCGACGCCTTCAGCAAGGCCGTCACGTTCGTGCCGACCGGATGGTGTGAGCCCTACACCCAGCTAGCCCTGGCCAACACCAAGCTCAAGCGTGCGCCGGAGGCGACGTACAACACCGGGCTGGCCGACTTCTGTCACAACAAGACGGCTGATGCCAAGGCCAAGCTCACGACCCTTATCAAGGGACCGCAGGCGGTCAACGCCATGCTTGGACTGGCCATGATCGCTGAAACGGACTCCAGTCACGCAGAAGCGGTCACCTGGTACAAGAAGGTCCTCACGGTCGATGGCACCAACGCCGTCGCGATCGCCGCAATTAAGCAACTCGCCACCGGACCGACCCCTTCTTCGACGAGTCCCGCCCCGAAGGCCGCAGGATCCTCCACCACGCAAGGACCAAGCTGAGATGACGAACTTAGATACCGCTCCCGAGATCGCCCCACCCGTTCCTTCTGGCGACGGAGGCGTCGCGGGCGAGGCTGTGCCCGCGGGGATGAGCCCGAAGCGTAAGAAGCAGCTGAGCGCACTGGCCATCGCGCTGGTGATCTTGGGCCTGCTGTTCGCCTGGTACCTGATGAACCGCAAGCCGCTGTCCGATCTGCCGGGCCTGAGCCAGGCCAAGGTGCCCCATTACGAGTTCAGCATCTACGGGACTTCCAACCCGATAGCCGTGGCCGTCAGCCCCACCGGCGACCGCGTCTACGTCAGCGAACAGAACGCCCCACATCTGGTGCACGTCTATGACCACAGTGGCAAGCAGGTCGGCACCCTCACGCCACCGAAGTCAACCGGGCCCACGCACATACCCGGCTACATAGCCATCAACCCGACCAACCAGGACGTCTACGTCAGCGACCATTCCAC
>Ga0182021_10004076_pt1 | contig 17127 bp, 16 predicted proteins | sample 612E3MmetaG_FD_120493 | JGI IMG/M metagenome (GOLD analysis project Ga0182021, IMG submission 120493) | Permafrost microbial communities from Stordalen Mire, Sweden - 612E3M metaG (Illumina Assembly) | ecosystem: Environmental > Terrestrial > Soil > Wetlands > Permafrost | place: Sweden...
ATCCGTCGCGTAGATGATGTCCCCCTCCGCCATCCGGGTTGCCAGGTTCCGGCAATGGACCGACCCGGAATGCTCGGGAATCAGGATCGTTCGGGCGACCCGGCTTTCCCCGGCCATGGCCCGGGTCGTTTCCGGGTCCCCGTCGCAGATGGCGACGATGGCCAGCCGGGCTCCGGCCGCCTCCTCCGGGATCGTCCGGATCGTCCGGCGGAGCTTCTCCAGGCGGTTCCGCGTCGGGATAATGATCTCGATCGTCTTCATTGGGCGGCCTTCCTGTATGCCGCCTCGTATTCCTTGACCCCGTCGATCGGGTGCCATTCCGTCAGGATCCAGGCCCGGGCCATTTCCTGGGCTATCGCCAGGTGCCCGGGGTTGTCTATCAAATCGAGCAGGACCCGCTCAAGCGAGGCCGTGTCCGCCCGGACCCAGGGGCTCCTCGGATTTTTGTTGATAACGGCGCAGCCAAAACAGGACCCCTCCAGGCTTGTCCTGTGAAAGTTGCCGGTGACCACATCGTCGATCAAAATATGGGAGGCCCGTTTCATCTCCAGGTTCCGGGTGTATGGCTGGCCTTCAATCCAGGCGATTTCGATGTCCCTATTTTGGGCGATCGATTTCAGGACCGCCCGGACCTCCGCGTATCCCTTCGCGCAAGGCAGGCCGGTTGCGGCCCTCGAGCTTGGGGCGAAGGCGATCCGGACCTTCCGGCCCCTGGCTGCCGGCCTGTATTCGTCCGGGTCGATCATGTTCGGCAGGGCCGGCAGGCCGTATTCCATTTCCTGCAGGGGTTGCCGGATGGTATATCGGTTCCCGTCCTTCGTCCGGTCCCAAAGGTCCCGCCAATTGCCCAGCCGCGGGAGGCTGTGAAATTGGGCCATGATCGGGTGCCGCCCGTTCAGCAATCCGAGGGCCGGCGGCCAGTAATTGTGAACGTGCCAGATGTCGGCTTCGGCGAGGGCCTTCCCGCTGGCTTCCCTTTCCCTGGCCATAATGTCGAAGGGGAATATTCGGCCGTCCGGATATCCGATGCTTTCGTTTATCAGCCGGGCGTCGACCGCGGTGTATTTCCTCAGCGCCTTCCAGAGCTCGAAGGGGGCGGCGGCCAGGGGCGTCTTGCTATAAATGGCGACCTTCATGATTTCAGTCCGGGCCCGCGATTTATCAGGTGTGTTCCTTCCCCGCTCCGTCCGGGCTGGCCGCCGGCCTTCCGCTGGATCCCGCCGGTCGACCGCCGCTCAATGTCGGGCCCCTCGAGTCGGGCTTCGTAGATCTCCAATATTTCGGCGCCTTCGGTTGTTTCGAATTTGTGCCATTGCCCGGGGTCGACCGTGAAGGTGTCCCCGGCCTGCAGGTCCGTCCGGTCGACCGGGCCTTCGGTTTTCCATACCAGGACCGAAAGCCGGCCCCTCAAAACGTGGAAAAGGTTTTTTTTCCGGGTGTGCCTATGCTCGGAACAGAAGCCGCCCGGCTTGATTTTCAAATAGTGGACGCTGGCTGCCTGGCTGTTATAAACCAGGGTCGTTTCTCCCCATGCCTTTCCTTCCTTCATTTTGTGGCCTCCTCGATGTCCCCAAATTCGAAGCTGCGGAGGGCGCTCCCCCTGTTCAGGTTCACGACCCGAATTCCGCGTTTCTTTATTTCGTCGGCGCTTCGGTCGAAAGGTTGAATAAATCCGGCGACCTGGCTGGGGCTTTGGGGCAGGGGGTGCCCTGCGTGGTAATGCGTTTTTGTCTTTTCGTGCTTCATGTCGAAGCCGAGAAGGTAGATCGGGTTGGCCCCCAAAACGAGGGCCAGGTTCAGGGCCCCGAATCCTGAATTGTTGCCGTGTCCCAGGCCGTCCCGGAATACCCAGCTCAGGTGCAGCCGGCCGTGGTCGTAGTTCCTGAAAACCGGCGCGACGAGAATCGAATCCGGGAGGCTGGCCGTGTACGTCAAAAGCCAGATTTTATAAGCGGCCGTCGCTCTGAATTTCTCCCGGCATCCCGGGTACTTCGTTTCGTAGGTCCCGTTTGTTATCCAATTCAGAAACCGGGTATCCATCGAGAAGATGATCGTCGGCTCGAAAAAATAGAAGGCCAGGTTGACGCCGATCGTCCTCCGGCCGCGGAGGCGTTCGAAGTTGAATCCGGCCAGGCTGGGGCCGCCCCCGATAATGAAGGCGGGCTTGTTCAGCCAGCTGCCTTGGGGTAAAACGTCGACGGCCAGGGGGTTTGTTATGGTCGGGCTTTTGAAAAGAACGGGCGGGCGCTCCGGGGTCATGCTCCCAATATAGGCCGCTTCCTCCGAAATTGCCAGATTAAATCGTCGGCCTCCAGGATCCCGGTCTTCCTCCGGCCAACAATTGAATCGTCCGATCCGGCGCTGTAGCTGTAGGCGCCGATCGATTCGCTGGCCATCCCGTATCCGTAGGTCGTGTAAAGGCTGGGGTCGTTTGCTCCCCGGACCAGAATTCGGACCGCCTCTTTTGCCCAGGCCGGAACGGCGCCTTCGCCGGCCGTCCCCTTGATCTGAATGTTGGCGATCCCTTTCGGGAAAAGGACCCCTTCCTCCGCTTCGCTCATCATGGCCAGAAGCTCCGGGGTCCCGCCGGTCCCGCTGCTGGCCAGGTCCAGGTAAACGCTGGCGCCGTCGAATCCGTACCAGCTGGGGTCCAGGAGGGCGCCGTGGATCCTGATCTCTGAAATGGCGATGATTTTGGCCGCCATGGGAATGGGCAGCCGGTTGCCGCGGTTGCCGTTCAGGCGGATATCAAATGGCTTCGGGTAGGGGCTCCAGCCGAGGGCCTTCTCGACCCTGGCTTCGGCGATCTGAATGGCTGCCGCTTGGTCTGCCGCCGTGGTCCCCGAGGGCCAATTGTCTATTGCGGAAGAATCCAAATAATAGCCTGTATACATTTGGTTATTCCTTCAGATCAAGGAATTGAAATTGCTTGAGTTTAGAGACAAGCATTGGAAGGTTTTTTAATTCGGGGTCCCAAACAATGAGGGCCGAAAATCCATGAGCAGAAAAAAAGTCGATTCTTTTTTTTTCGTCTTCCGCCGGGTGATATCGCATCCCGAATAATTCGATAACTTTCTTTGAGCCGTCGGTGCTTATAAAATCGGGATTCTTTCCATCGACCATAAAAGAAAAATCGCCGGTGAAAATATAGACCCCGGGGAAAAGAAGGTTGAGCAAACATAAGAGATTCCGCTCTGAATTATTCGGCTTGTAACTGCGACCATCCCGTTGCTTCGCGGCGAATACGGCGGTCTTCCAGAGAGTTTTAATCCGCTCTCCATGGGCCGGATTTTTCTTTCCTAATTGCGCCTTACTCATCGCGGCCAGGTGTTCCGGAGTGAAGGACCCCTTTTTCCAACCGAGGAAATGTACGGGGTGCCCCTTTTTGAATTCCGTCGCGGTATGACGTCCCTTGACCTTATCCCCGATTTGCGCGAGCCGCAGATCGGTCTTTCTCGTAAGTCCCTTATTCCACGGCTTTCCGCCCGGTTTAAATTTTCCGGTGAGCCGTTCGTTGCTCATGCCGTCATTATAATCTCATGAGGATTAAAAGCAAGGCCCGGTCCGCCCTTAGCCGAGGATCTCCGTCAGGACCTTGATCAGCTCGGCCTTCCTCCGCCTGGGGCCGCCGTTCAGGCCGTATCTCGCGGCGATGGCCCGCAGGTCCTGCAGGCGCATGGCCGCCCAATCGATCGATTTTGGCTTCTCTGTTTTGGGGCCGGCGACGGGCGTTATTGTGGCTGTCTTGAATTCGAATTTTAGCCGCGGGAATTTCGCCAGCTCGTCCGCGGCTTTTTCGTTGTCGATCATCCGGGTCTCTCCCCGGGCAATAAAAACGTTGCCGATGCAGGTCGGGAATGAACGGGTTGCTCCCTCGTTCGTTACCGCGACCTGCATCGGCTTCGTCCTTCCTTCCCTTCGTTCAGGGGTTGGTCTTAGTCGTGCTCGAGCTCCTCGACCAGAACGACGGCGTCGGTGTTCTCGACGGCGACGTCGGTGCGGAGGGAATAAAAAACGTAGGTGGCTTCGTCGGCCGCGACCCGCTGGCTTTCGATCCGGATGTCCCTCTGGATCCCGATGATCAGGTTTCCCTGCGGGCAGAGGAGGGCGTCGGTGTAGATGCCGCTGGCCAGCTTGCCGTCGTTGACTCCGCTGCCCAGGTCCAGGGGCATCAGCGGAACGTCAACAATCGGGACCTTCCCGAATTTGAGTTGCGCGTCGCCGAGGATGGCCGCGTCGCCCTGGGGGGTGCTTCGGGCGGTCAGGGCCGCGATGTAATCCTGGGTGACCAGGTCGCTGTGGAGATAGCGAAGGTTCGCCAGGCCGGCGGTTTTGTAAATCGACGGGAGGGTCGAGAGCATGGCCTTGTACTTGAATTCCCAGCCGTAGGGGGCGATCGTGGCCTGTTCCGCGATCCGGCCCGGGAGGGCGAAGGGGCAGCCGCTCTGCCCGCCGTCCGAGGCGACCAGGATGTGGCTCCCGCCGGTGACCTTGTTGTAATAGGCTTGGCCGAAGGCGGAATGGGTCATCTGCCAGCGCCAGCCGTCCCAAATGCTCCGGATATCGTCCGCGGCGAATCCGTTGTAGCCGTTGGTGTCTCCGATCCAGTAGGCCTGCTCCAGCTCGTTGGCGATTTTCTTGGTCACCATGAGCATGATCTGGTTTTTGAAGGCGTCCGCCGAAACGATCGGGGAAACGTCTTCCAGATCGTCGTCGTAGATCACGACGCATCCCCTGGCCTTTTTCGTGGTCAGGGTGATCTTGTTGTCGACGAATTGGCTTTTGTACTTGCCGGTGTTGAATTGGCCGGCCGGGTAGAGGAAGTTCCCGGCGCCGAATCCGATCGCCCGGACGTTTTTGGCCGGGCCGTTCATCCGTTCGATCCGGGCGAATTGCTTGAGGACGCTCTGGTCGACAATGTAGTCGATGAAGCGGTCCGCTTCCTCCGGGCTCAGGGCGATCGAGGGCAGAGAAATCAGGTTGTACTTGTCGACCCTGAATTTCTCGAGGAGGGTTTTCGTGGTATTCATGGGCGTTTCTCTCTTTCGTTTTGGGATGGCGAGGGCTTAGTCTTCCGGCTCCGCGAGGCTGGGCCAGAGGGGGCCCTTCTTTTCGGTCTTCTCGCTGCCCTTGTCCTCCGCTCCGTCGACGTCGGCGCTTTTCTTGATCCCGCGGGCCTTCTCGACCTTCTCGAGGCGGTCCTTCAGGTCCTTGATGGCGGCCTTGTCCGCGGCGCGTTCGGTGTCGTCCGCCGTCTTTTTCAGGGCCAGGGCGGCGGCTTCGTCGGCGTCCTGCTTTTTCAGCCGGGCGGCAATCTCGGGGGGCAGGCCGTCGTACTTTTTGACCGGGGCGTCGTCGGCCTTGTCGGCCTCGAGCATCCGGTCGACCACGGCCTTGATTTTCATCAGTTCTTCCTTCGTGGCCTTGCTCAGGCGGGCTCCGATCTTTTCGATGTCGATCGGCAGCTCGGCTCCGTCCGCGGCCGGCGGCCCGCTGGGAATCGCGGCCTTGGCCAGGGTCTGTGCGGCCTCCACGATGTCGTCGGGCAGGTCGTCCTTGTATTTGGCGAAGGCCTCGAGGGCCCCCGTCAGGCCGGCGGCTTCCGATTCGGGAATGGCCCCGGCGTTTTTCTTCATCGGTTCGGTGAAAGCGGCCGCCAGCAGGGCGGCGAAAGCGGCGATCATTTTGTTCATGGGGATGCTCCTTTTGACGATGGCGAAAACCTTACGATTCGCCCCTGCATCGACGAGGCTGATTTCGTCGGGGTCGATCTCGATCAGTTTTCTTGCTTTGGGCACGGTGGCCTCCTCGATCGTTTCCGACCGATCCGGCGGCCCCCGTTTAAGGGCGGGCGCTTGGGGCGTCCTTGGGCATCTCCGCTCCGGCGCCGCTTCCCTGATGGAACGGCCCGGGCTCGTTTCCCGCGGTTCCGCGGTCGATGTTACGCTTTGGTTTTAATCCTGAAAGACTGGCTTGTCAAGGGGAAGGGCTTTTTTCGTTTCAGGAGCATCGTAGCGGGAGGCCTGAATTTCAGGGCCTTCGTTCTACCGGCGCTTGAGCGAAATGGCGGCCCCCCTTTTTCCTGCAGTCCTGCGTTTGAGCGAAATCACAGCGGGGCCCGGAAATGGGGGCGGGTGCGTTTCATGGTAATCCGAGCGATCGTCCAGGTTCGTTTCAGGGGCGTTCTACCGGAATCATAGCGGGCTGGATTTTGGGGGAAGGGCGGGCTTTGCATCGGTCCGGTTTTACGGGCCCCCGCCCTCCCCCGCTTGGGGGGTTGTCCATGAATCAGGAAGGAATGGAATTGCCCTAACCATAAACGGGCGGCCGGCTGAAGTCAATGGGTAAAGTCGGGGGGCCTTCTCGGGCATCACGTCAGGCGTTGATCCGCCTGGCCTTTCCTCCTACTCGCCGCGGCGATTCAGGTGCCCGGTCGCAGCCCCCCTGGCCATGGCTTGGCGGCCGTCCTCGCCCTCCGGTGATGCGGCTGCCCGTTCGCCTGGGCTCGGCGACGGACCGCCCGGGCCCCATTTCAGGGGTAATCGCTCCGGTGCCTCTGCCGTGCTCGGCGAGGCGGCCTCGAGGGGCTTATATCAAACCGCCGGGCGCTGCGTCAAGTCTTCGATTTGGCCGACCCGCCCATCGAGAATCCGTTGAGCTTCTTGGCCTTGATCATTTTCCAGATGGCTTCGTCGGCGACCTTGACCGTCAAAAACCAGGCCCCCTTCTTGACCGTGTCCGCCCCCTTTTTCGTGTCCTCCTCCGCCTGGAAGGATTCGAGAATCGGGAAGGAATAGGCCTTGCCCTTGTGCATCACTTTGATCCGGCTCTGGCTTTTGGAATAGGCCTCCATGAAGCGGTACATCCCGGCCTCGATTTCCTTCGCGTCGGTGTAGTCGCCCTGGGTATCGACCGTGGTCGGCTCATAAATGACCCCGCCGACGATTTGCTTCTCCGGATCCGCCTTCATGAATTTGAAGAACAGGCGGGACCGCTTCTTGACCCTGTCCTTCGTTGCCGGCTTCGGCTTGTGGCTTTCGACCCAGGCCTTGGCTTCGGCCATGGTCCATTTCTTCGCGTCGAAAAGGTAAGTCACGATTTTATGGGCGTCGGCGTCCTCCAGGGCCTTGATTCCCTGGGGCGCCGAGAGGGTGATCGTCCGGATCGTGGCCCCCGGCTTGGGGGGCATGACCGGGATCCGCTGGTAGGCAGCCGTGGTCTCCGGCTTGGAAATGTCGAATTTTGCGACCGCCTCGATCCCTTCCGGCAGGTCGACCAGCGCCGGCTCCCGGCCTTCCGGCTCCGCTTCGCTGTAGCTCCGGGCGTCGGCCTCCGCCTTGAAGAAGGCGACCCGCCGGCCGCCCTGGCTTATGACCTGGAAGGCCTGCCCGTCCGGGGCCTCCTCCGGCTGCGCTTCGCCGCCGATCGCCCCCATGTCTCCCGGCCCGCTCTTTTCAGCCGTAAAGGCCAGCGCCGCCGCCTGGGCCTTCTCCAGGTCCCCGCCGGCTTCGATGATCAGCTCCGCCGCCTGGTCCGCCCCCTCCTGGGCTGCCTGCAGGCCGGCCGCCTTCAACGTGGCCAGGGCCGGCGCCGGTCCTTCGATGGCCAGGCGCTGCGTTTCCCAGCTGGCATCGGCCCCCGGGCAGGTCCCGGTGAGGGGCTTCCCATGGCCACAGATCAGGCAGCGGGGCTTGTTCTCCCAATCGGGGAATTTGGCCGCCTTGAAGGGATGGGCGCCGCGGGCCTCTTGGGTCCGGGTGTTCTGCCCGATCAGGATCCACTCCTCCTCCCTGGCTTTTTGCTCGGCATCCCGCCGGGCCTGCTCCTCCGGGGTGATGATGGCGACGTCCTGGGCTGGGGCCTTCGCCGCTCCGGCTGCCGCCTTGGCCGCCGGGTGTCCGGCCGTCTTTTTGGTCATCGTCCTGGGGCGCAGGACCAGGTCGAAGATCGGGATGTGCGTTTCGGCGGGCCCGCTCGGCTGGTAATTGAAAAAGACCGGCCGGCCTGCCAGCTCCTTCGTCATCAGGCTCTGGATCTTGCCTTCCGCGTCCGGGTCCCGGTTTTCGACGGCCGTCTTCAGAACGACCTGGACGTCCTCCGCTCCCCGGGGGTCCTTGATGAAGGCGCCGGTGATCGAGGCGTATCCTTCGGCCAGGGTGATCTCACCGAGGGCCGGAACGTCCAGGTTCCAAATGCCGCGCTTGGCGACCCGCTCCTCGACCATGGCATCCAGCTCGAGGGGCTCCAGGGGCGTCTTCCCCCTTCGGTTCATCTCGACTCGAAGCTGAACATAGCGGTTCAGGAAATCGGCGCGGCCGATCCCCTTGACCTTGGCGTCCGGGCTCGTTTTGTAATACCGCTTGAAAAGCTGGCAAAACCTGAAGCGCAGGTTCTTAAGCTCCCGGTCCTCCGCCGCCTTCAGGGCGCTGGGGGTGATCTCCTCGATTAGCATGATGGCCTCCTTGTGCCTGTCATCTCCGGGCGTAGGCCCGCTTCTTTATCGGCTTCTTTTTCTTCTTGGCTTCCTGCCGTGCCATTTTCCAATCTTTCGCCCGGGCCAGGGCTAGGGTGACCTGGGCATCCGTCAGGCCGGCCGCCTCCTCATCCGGCCCGACCGGCTGGTCCGCCCCGTCCGGCGGCTCCTCCCCCTCCCAATCGACCGCGACGACCCAGGTGCATTCGCAGTTCGGGTGAACGGGAATCATCCCTTCCGCGTCTTCGGTTGTGAAAACCTCCCCGTTCATCGTCGCGCATTCGTCACAACATTGGGGGTCCCCGACGAATTCCAAATTCTCGATATGGCGATGGGCGTGTTCCGCCCGGATCCCTTCGGCCAGGCTGAAGGCCTTTTCCGTCCTGGCGATCATCTCTTGCCGGTAGCGCAGGAGGCGGCCGGCGTATGCCTGGGCCTTTCCCGCGGCTGCTGCCGCGGCCACTCCTTCGGCCAGCAGGCGGCCCTCGTAATTCGAGACCGCCTCCGCCAGCCGGCTGTTCAGCCCAACGATCCCGCGGATGTCCTTGGCGATGCTCTGGATCGGCTTGCCCTGGGCCATGGCCGCTCGAACGTAGGCGCTGATGGCGGCCCGGGTCTCCTCGTTTATTTCAACGATCAGCTTCCCGCCGTTTTGAAGGCTCCAATTCCAGGCGCTGACCGTCTGCGGTCCGGCGATCGATGTGAATCCCGCCCCCTTTTTGACCGGGCTGGGGGTCATGCTGCTGGCCAGCTCGACCGTCTTGAAAAGGGCCGGCTGCCAGATGGCCAGGCTCTTTTTGTCGATCTCTCCCCAATCGGCCAGCTGCGTCGGCCAGTCTTCGTGGCTTCCCTGGGGGATCCCCTTCCGCAGGCCTGCCAGAATGGCTCGGGTGGTCATGGCCCGCCATTCGGCGGCTGCCGGTTTGAGGATGCGGTCCGCCTGCCTGCCCATGGTCCGGCGCAGGGCCAGGGCCTGGGCGTGGGCTCTGGCCTGGTTGACCCGTCCGGCCGCGGTCAGGCCCCTCCGGGCTTTCCGGAGCGTCTGGCAGGCCTGGCACATTTTCGGGGCTCGATTTTACGGGCGTAAAGGCGCCGGCGTTCCGGTTACTTGCCGTCCCCAGGCTCTCCGAGCATCTCCCTGTCGACCTTGTGGGCGGCCTTATCCAGGGCAAGGTCGACCCACCCATGGCCTGGGATGAACAGGCCCGGCTTTTGCCGGGCCGCCCTGGCCAGGTCCTTCTCCGCTTCCTTGACCGTGGTCGCGGCGTCGATCTTGGCCCGGATGACCTTGGCTTCGCTGTCGGCCCCGTCCTTGATCCGCTTGGCTTCCCGGTCCGCCTGCAGGCGCTTGGTTGCCGCCTCGAGTTCCGCCTGGGTGATCTCTGCGATCGTCGAAACGTTGGCCGCCCGGATGTGGTATCGGGTCCCGTTCGCCGAATGGACCAGGAAGGCCTTTTTTGGCTTCCCGAAGATGGCCTTGACCTCCGGCCCGTCGACCTCGTAATTCGTAACGATCGAAATGGGCGGGTTAATCAGATAAAGAATCGCTGGCATTTTGTCCTCCCTTGTGCATCTGTCTGATGGCTTCGCTGATTTGTTTTTGGAGCTTGCCGATTTCGCTGGCCATGGCCGCCCCGGTTGCCTGGGTTGCCGCGGCTGTGTCTCCCGACGGGTTGAGGCCGGCTTCCGCGATCGGCGTGTATGTGCTCGAAATGTAATAGGCGCCGCCGTCCTCCCCCTCCTCCATGGCCCCCAGGTTGGTCTCCTCCCGGATCTCCGCCCGGTTCATGGCGCCGACCCCGAAGAGCTTGACGCAGCGGTCGGTTATTTCGGTCAGGTTCCGCAGGTCGATGTCGTTCCACCAGAATTCGAAGTCCTTTGCCGGCGTGGTCTCGCCCTCGCCCTGCAGGCCGCCTTCGATGATCCGGCGTCCGATGATCCGCCCGGTCAGGAGCTTCAAGGGGTTGACCGTGCTCTCGACATAAATCTGCGTTGATTCGCTGGCTACGTTCCCGCCCAGGCTGCCGGTCTTCGCCAGGCCGATCCGGTAGGGGGGCATCCGGTGTGCGGCCAGGACCTCCTCGATCAGGCTGGCCTGGTAAAGTTTGAAGTGGCCCTCCTTGATCTCTATCACCAGGGGCTCCCAGGTGACCTTCCCGCCTTCGGGCGGCTGCAGGACGATCGTCTTGTGCTGGTTCTGGCTGCCCTTGATTTCGGCGTCGATGAAATTCGTAACCAGGGGGACGCTGTCCTCCTCCCATTCGCCCTCGAGCGTGACCAGGGCGGCCGGGACGCCGTAATTCTCGAAGAAGGCCAGGTTATAATCCCGGATGCTGATCAGGGCGTTGACCGCCCCGACCGCGGGCAAAATGGGGGGCGCTCCGTAATAGCTCGATTGGGGGTAATATCGCCGGTAAAAGATCAGCTCGTTCGCCCGCTTGTCCGGGTCGATCGTTGCCTTGCCCGGGGTCCCGTCTTCGTTGATCGTCGGCTTCGCTGTCAGGGCCGCCCCGGTCGTTTTGTCGATGTCCTCCTCCTCCCCGAATTTCTTAAACCAGACCCGCTCTGTTCCCAGGGTCTGGCAGTATTTCTTCCGGCTCTTGTGGATCCGGATGGTGTTCGCCGGAACGTGAAAAACGCCGTTGATCATCCCGGCTTCGTCCCTGCCGATTTCGATGGTCAGCCAGCCGACCGTCATCAGGTCGATGACCGCCCGCTCCGTTATGTCCTCGATCGTTTCGTCGTCATCGTTGACCCGGTCCAGGAAGTCCTCGATGCGCTTCTTTTCCGCGTCATCGGGTGTGGCCTTTTCGTCCTCGAGCAGAAGCTCGTATCCCTGGCCCACGACGTCCAGGGCGATCTGCCGGGCGCAGGCGTCAAAAAAAGTGCAGTTGTCCAGAAGGATCAGGAGGCCCTGGACCTCGAAGGGGACCGGGACCAGGCCGTTGTCCGCCATGAAGCGCTGCTCCTCCCGGATCTGCTTCGTTGTGCCGGCCTCGGCCTTTTTGGTCTCGGCCTTCCGCAGGGCCTGCCATGGGACCAGGCCGCGGTCGGTTTTGATGTAGGTTTGGACCTTCCCCTTCCTGGCCGGCGCTTCCGGCTTGTCCCGCTTCCGGGTTCCGGTCCAGACCCGCCCCCTCCGGGGCTGCCCTGGATCAGTCATCGTCTTCGGGGTCCCCGGCTCGACCGGCCCGGCCGGCGGTCCTTGGGGGGAGGAAGACCCGGCCTTTCCTGGCCGCTGGGGGAGGGGTTTGGGGTTTGTCGACATTTTGCTCTCCTTTGGTCTCCGGATCGAGCGTCGGCCCGGACGCCGTTGCCATCATGGCCGCTTCAGGAATGCGTTTCACGCATTTGTCCGGGCTGGCCTGGGGCTGGGGCTGGGCCGCCGGTTGCGGGGGCTTCTCAGGGCTCATTTTGATTCCGGCCGGAATTCTATCACGATCCGCCTCCGCTGGCTTTTGTTTTTCTTTTTGGGCCGCCGATGCCGGCGTCCAAACCTTCCCCTTCCGCTTGGGCGGTTCGAGCTTCCAGCGCACAAAGTAGCGGGTCTCATCCATGGCGTGGTCCTGTTCCTTGACCGGCTTCCCCTTCCGCTGGTAATAGCCGCGGATCTCGTTCAGCCAATGCTGGCAGGTGTGCCGGCAAACCCGAAATCGGGGCCGGCCGAAGAGGGGCTTGAGGGCGTTTCGAACGGCGGCGATCCCCGGGTCGACGTCGTTATCGGCGCCGATGATCCGGATGCCCGTCCCTGGGGCTGCCCATTCCTTGATCAGGTCCGGGCGGCTGGGGTCCGCGACCCCTTCCCAAATATAAGGCCACCAGGGCCGTTCCTTGGCCTCCTCGATCAGGTAGCTGTTCGTCGTATTGTCTTTATAAATTTCGTCGACCCGTACCCATTCCAGGTCCGGGTGTGCCTGCCAAACGCCGAGGCTGAAGGGGTGCGTTCCGCCCCAATCGATCGAGAGGAAAACGTGCCCGCGGCTGGGGTCGAATCCTGGGATGTCCGAGGCGGCGTGGATCCCTTCGTCGAATTGCTCCCCGTAGACCAGGTCCGATCGGCCGAGCTTCCGACAAAACCACTCGATCTGGAGCGTCGCCTCTGAAACGTTTTTTATCTTGTTCAGGAAATCGCCGACCGAATAGTAGCCGTCCGCGGTCTTCATGTGGGTCCCTGGGCACCAGGGCGAAATCTTGCAGGTCGAGCAGGCGTAATCCCGGCAGGGGGCTAAAACTTCCCATATACAATTATGGACAAGTATTCCGTTGGCGAAAAAATGGGGGGGGCCGTCATCGACCGTCAGGTCGTAGACAGAGCCGGCGTCGTTGCCGGGCTCAATTTCAATGATTCGATCCAGGCCAATACTTTCTTCGTCGCCTCGGCTTCGTCCCTCAATTCCGTTTCGGTCAAAACTAAAAGGCTGAATTCGCGGTTGCTCAGATAGGTTGCCTTGGCCCTGTCCCTGGACCTGGCTTTCGGTAAAGAGTGCCAATAATTTCCGTTCGCTTCTATGGCCGCCCTCAATGCCGGGATAAAAGCGTCGACCTGGTAGTATCCGATTTTCGTTTCCCGCTCCCAGGTCATTCCCGTCCTTTCGAGTATCTTGTAAAGCGTTCGCTCGATCGACGTCGGAGTCCTGTTCAATGGCCCCCGCCTGGCTAGGCCCGCCATGATTGCGGCTAATTCCGCCGGCGTCCAACTCCGGCCCTTGTTCCATACCGGCGTTTTTTTGAAACGTTCCCGCTGGGCTGAGGCCATTTTCGCCTTCGTGTTCGCTGTGAATGTCCGCCCCTTGCCGCGGCGCCCGTTCGCCCGCCTTACTTCCCGGAGCCTGTCGATCATCGCCGGGTCCCGGTGGACGGCCCGTAATACTTCCGTGAAGCAGGCCCGGCATCGTTTCGCCTGCAGGTGCTTTTCCTTCCCGCAAAGGGGACAAACGCGAGAATATTTCGGCGCCTGTTTTAAGTTCTCCGGCCCGCCTCCAGCCGTCCCTTGTGAAGATAAGGTGATCGGCGGTGCATCGGATTTCAAGGCCTGCATTTGTCTTTATCCTGATGGTTTTATTATATCCTGTCCGGCCGACAAAGGCGACGGCTTTTAGGCCCTCCAGGGTCAATACCTTTTCCCCTCCGGTCATGTCTTGAATAGCGACCCCGCCGCGGTCTGTCTCGATTATTGTTTCCCCCGCAATACACCATTTATAAATCGGGACCTCGTTTTCCTTGGCTGAAGCGATGGCCGCTTCCATCATGCCGGCGATCTTGTGGTTCGTCGAAAGGCGGCCGATCGAGGCCAGGATGTCTCCCTTGCTTTGGGCCTGGCTCATGGCGGCGCTGTAGACGTCCTCCGCCATTTCGTCGATTTCGTCCAGGATGACGCGCTGGGGGTGAGGGCCGCGGGCGCTCTTGGTTGAAGCGGTCAGGACGGAAACGAGCGACCCGTTCCGCCATCGGGTTGCCTTCCGCGTCGGGCGGTCAAAGAGCCAATCGTCCTGCAGGCCGGTCATGGCCCAGCAGGAATTCATGGCCTTGTAAACCCGGCCGGCTTGCTCGAGGCTTCCGGCCAGAACGGCCGATTCGACCCCCGGGATGATGCTCGATTTTGCCCAGGTGATCAGGCCTGCCAGGTAGCTCTTTCCTCCGCTCCGGTTGGCCCAGGCGATGAAGTCCTGGACCCGGTCTGTCAAAACGTCCGCGACGAATTTGAAGGGGGCGACGTGGTCCGCCTCTCCGCAGTTGCGGCGGGTCCCGATCCGGGGCTCTTTCAGCCAGCCGATCAGGCGCCGGACGTCATCGTCGGTTCGGATCCCGGTCTGCCGAAGGCCCTCCAGCATCTCCCGCTGGATCGACCCGGAAAGGGGGTCCTTCCAGAATTCCCGGAGCGTGGCCTCCGTCGCCGTTGCCATTTCCATTCCCGTTGCCGTTCCCCCCTCCGGGCTTGTGGAGGGCGGCGAGGAATTCGGCGGGTGTAGGGATGGCTCCGAAGGCATGGATAAACTCCCGGACCTGAACGCTGAAGTTCAGGCTCTCGCTTTTTGTCTCGATCTGGATCGGCTGTTTTGGGATCAGGCCCAGCTCCTGGAGCTTTTCGATGTAATCGCATTCGATCCGCCAGGCCAGGCCGTAGTCTTCCTTGCCGATCGCTTTCCTCTGCAGGTGCTCTTTCCGGAGCGCCAATTTCGAGGCTGCCCGCCATGGGCCGGTCTGGTAAATCTCGGGCCGGGCCGCTCCTTCGATGATCTTGTTCCGCCTCCAGCTCACGTTCGATGGCGTCATGGCCAGCAGGTCCGCGATGGCCTGGTTCGGAACGTCGGGCTGGTCGAATGTGAAATAGGCAATGACCCGGCCTTTCTCGTTCCGGGAAAGGGTCCGCGGATCCCGGGGCTTTATCTTGGCCGCCTTCCCAGCTGGGAGCGTTGATGGGAGCGTCCCCTGGAAGGCCTGAATTGCGAGGATCGTTTCCGTGACCGCCTGGGTCCATGTCGCCCGGCCGCGGTCCCGCTTGGCCGCCTCCGGGACGGGCCTTGCTCTCCTCCCCCCGGCCTCCAGGCGCTCGAATAGCCGCCGGCGCAATCGCTCGACCGTCTTCGCTTCCAGGAGGGCCTTGGGCTGCCCGCCGAGGAGGGCCCGGGCAGGGGGCTGGCCGGCTGGGGGCGGATACCTGGGGATGGCTCCGGCTGCCGCCGCGGCGATCCCGGGCGCAGGGGCCTGGGCAGTCGGCCCGCCATGGCCGTTCCCCGGTTGCTTTTTCGGCGGCGTAAAGGCGGCGGCGCTCGTTCGGGGCGTGGTTCGTCCTGGCTTCGTATTCGGCGATCCCTCCTGTTGGGGGCTGGCCTTGGGGTGTTTCGTATCCTGGTCGTGTCCGCTGCCGGGTCCGAGGCGGATGAATTGTCCGGCTCCGTCAGGGCCGAAGATCGAGGCCCCGCCCCTCCCGCCGCCTGTGGTCTCCGCGGCTATGCCGCCCTCCGGGCCTTTGGCTTGGGCGCCTTGGGCTGGATCCTGCCCTGTCGCCATACCTACCGCCGGCCCTTCGGGCCCCGGGTCAAGGATGGGGGCCCGCCCGGCCTCATCTCGGTTTTCTTTCATATCGCCGGGCTCCGCTTGTTATTTAGCATATCCCTTCATGGGCGTCAAACGGCAGTAATCAAAGAGCCATGGCCGGGTGTCTGCCAGGGCCGCCAGGCCGCCGAGGGCTTCGACCGCCTTGGCCGTGGTCTCCAGGCTCCGCTGGTACTTCAAAGCCAGGATTATCAGGCCGCCTTTCCAATCGACCATGAATGTCCGCCAGGCCTCGGGCCATGTCTGCCGCAGGGCTCTGTAGCCGCTGTTTCGGAATTGGGCTCCTCCTCCGCAAAAGACGCAGCCGATCGTCATGGCCCCCCGGGCTCTGGCCGGGTGCTGGGGCAGGTTGTGCTGCCGGGCGTATCGCCGGATCATCAGGTCCGTCCAGCCGAGGAGGGGGTTGGCGATCCATATCCCGTCCGTCTGGTTGAAGAAGACGGCGCCGTCCTTCAGGTCCCGAAGGCCCCGGAGGAGATCGTCCTGTGCTCCCCGCTGGCCGGTAAATTGGAGATCGAAGCCGAGGCTTTTGGTCAGCCGGCGGGCCGGTTTGATTTTCATGGCCCGGCAACATTCCGAGACGTTGATCTTGAAGCCGTAGCGGTCCTTGTTCCGTTGCATCCATTCTCGGGCCGCCAGCTTCCCCAGCATCGGCCATCCCGTCCTCTCCCATTGCTCCCTTGGCTCCCGCTTCGGCGTCGCTACGTGGAGGGTCAAGGAATATCGGGCGGCGGTCTCCTCGACGAAGGCCCGGGTGTCCGGGTATTCCATGAGGCTGTCGGCGTGGATCAGATCGGGCTTGTGGCCGGCCTGGACGAGGATGTCCAGGAGGACGGCGCTGTCGCCTCCGCCCGAAAAGGCCAGGCAGGGCTTTTTGGCCTGGGAATAGGCCCGGTCGATTATCTCGATCGTCGTTTTCATCGGCCTTCCTTCCGCGGCCTGAAAATAACGATTATCGAGGGGAATGGCGCCGAGTGCTTGGCCCCTCCGAATCTCTGCCTCCCCCGGACAAAGCGGACCTCGTCCGCGAATGGGATAACGATTTCGTGAAACCAGCGGGTGTCTGTCCTGGCCGGAATGTTAAAAACCGACCCGTTCCCCTTCTCCCGCTCCATGACCGCCCGCGTCAGCCAGGCCTCCATCCCTCTCCCGTATGGCGGGTTTACGTAATTCATTTTTCCCCAGGCCTCGAGCAGGCCGAGGCTCCCTCCGGTCGGGCTGGGGTCGTGGTCAAATTTGAATTCCTGGTTTAGCGCCTCGTATGCCTCGGCTGAAGTCTTCCATTCCCAGGATTTGCTCGATCCCATAACGGCCAGGCGCTTCGTCCTCATGGCTTCGGCCCCGGAACGTCGAGGCGCAGGGCCCGCCGGAATAGCTCCTCGAGGGGGCTCTCCTCCCCGGCTTCCGCGTATCTCCGCAGCTCGGCTGCCGCGTCCCGGGTGCTTGGGTCGACCAGGAGCAGGAAGTCCCGGCCGCGGCCGATCGGGGTGATCAGGGCGATGGCCCTCCGCAGGCGCTCCGGCTGCTTCTCCGCCAGGGTCCGGATCAGGGCCGTCAAATTCTGGATCAAAACGTCCGGGTCCGGGCCCTCCGGCGGG
>Ga0182021_10004077_pt1 | contig 17125 bp, 16 predicted proteins | sample 612E3MmetaG_FD_120493 | JGI IMG/M metagenome (GOLD analysis project Ga0182021, IMG submission 120493) | Permafrost microbial communities from Stordalen Mire, Sweden - 612E3M metaG (Illumina Assembly) | ecosystem: Environmental > Terrestrial > Soil > Wetlands > Permafrost | place: Sweden...
TGTTTTCTTCCAGGCTTTTAATCCGATAAAGGACATTACAGCATAGACAACGTAGAGAACAACTGTCGGATAAAGTCCTCTGGTGAAATAAAGTACTACTGATACTATGTTTACAACAATCCATAAAAACCAATGGTCATATATTTTTCTTGCCAGCATCCATGTTGCAACTATTGATAATGAGGTCAGAAAAGCATCCCACTGAGGTACAGGAGAATCTGTAAGTCTGGAAAGAACCATATACATAACTGAATACAGAATCACAAAAACAACTGCTAATGCGATACCTGTTCTAAGTTTTAATCTTGAAACCTCCAATGTTTTAATCTCCTGCTCTCTGTTTCTCCCGTTCTCCCCCTCACTCCGTCTCCCTCTTGCCCACCAGTACCAACCCAGAACACTGATTACAACATAATAAGCCTGAAGGCTCATGTCGGCATATAATTTACCTGTAAAGAATATCCAGACATAAACTCCAGATGTAACAAAACCAACAGGCCAAAGCCAGATGGTCTGCCTGATCTCGAGGAATACATATATTATCCCGGTAATTGCCCCGAAAACTTCTATGTAATGATCTGATAACCAGCTAGATACATTCATTATAAATCATTGATTATCAGAATCTTACACCAACTTTAAACATTATATTGATACCAGCTTGCGGAAAATACCCGTCAATGACATTTTTTGAACCTTCAGAAATATATTTGTAAACCCACCCATTCGATTCATATTTCTCATTAAATAAGTTGTTTACAGCAAACTGCAGCGTGATCACTTTAAATAATTTTAATCTGTTTTTCAAACTATATAAAAGAGAAAGATTTTGAACAAAATAAGAACTTAGCATTCTGTCAGAACTTTGTGTATTGTCTATATATTGTTTTCCTACATACTTCGAATTCAGCTCCAGATGAATGTTTTTTATTGGCTCAAAATCAATCACTTCACTTGCAACTACTGATGGTGAAAACGAAATAGTTTTGTTATGCATGGCATTAGCATCCTGTAATCCAGTATCCCAATTGTCAGTAAAATCAGTAAATATCGGTATGATGTTTTTGCTGAATGTTATATTTTCGTACCAGTATAAATTTTTCAAGATCTGGATACCCGATTCGAGTTCTATTCCCTCTCTGTAGCTTTTTGAAACATTTGTCATCACAACGTCACCGACATCGTTTATTTTACCTGTCAAAATTAACTGGTCAATATAATTCATATAAAACAGGTTTCCCTTAAATAAAAACTTGGTAGAATGAAATTCGTATCCTGCTTCATAATCAATTAATTTTTCAGGCTTAGGTGTTTTACCAGGGTCAGCGTCAACAAAATCGTCACGATCGGGTTCTCTTTGAGAAACTCCAAACGATGCGTATATTTTTTGTTTCTCATTTAAGTCGTACATGAGTCCTGCTTTTGGATTAAAAAAGGCATATTTATGATTTTGTGTCACATCTTTAAGTTTATCATCTAACCCTCCTATTGAGTAATTGATTGTTCGCAACTGCAGATCGGCATATAGGTTTAATCTGTCTGTCAACAAGTAATTGGTTTTCAGAAAGGTGTTAAAATCTTTTTTATTGCCTGTTCCTTTGTACCATCGATATTTTTCACCATCAAAAGTCACAATTTTAGCCCAGATTATATCACCAAAATGATTACCCAGGTACTGATTCCATCCACCTCCGATTACAGTATTTAATTTATTTTTTTTATAGTTCAAAGAGTAGGTAATACCATAAAAATCATTATCCAGCCATTTTTGTGTTATAAAATCAGTCGAGGTGATGGTGTCTGAATTAAAAACTGCATTCGGCAGATTGAACGAACTGAATTCAGTTTTTGCGGCAAGACTTTCATAATAACCTTTCCCTTTTGTATAATGTAATGCAATGTTTGCATAAATGTTACTGTTTATCTCTTTTGAATAGTGAAGCTGATAATTATCCTGCAAGTAATTATCAGTTTCATTTTTATAATTATATAAATTATATCTTCTTGAATCTGAATTGAAAATATTATCAATATCATCCTGGTTTCCATATATATAGCCCCAGCTTGCCATGACATTTACATAATTGTGCATTCCTGCGGTATCATTTTCAAGTTTTACTTTCGGGACTCCGTTCCAGGCCTGATAAGTATGCTCTTCTCCAGAGAAAATCATTAGTTTTAAAATACTCGATTTACCGTACATTGTGCCTGAAACATAAAATGATTTCAGATTACTGAATGCTCTGTCAATATATCCGTCTGACCAGATTTTTGATAACCTGACATCGACGGCAAACATATTATTGATTAATCCGGTACCAATATTTACAGTGTTTTTAGAAGTATTAAATGAGCCATAAGATGAATTAATTTCTGCGTAAGGCTCGCGATTTATTTTAGTGGTTTGAAAATTAATTGTAGCTCCGAAAGCTCCGGCTCCATTAGTTGAAGTTCCTACTCCACGCTGAATCTGAGTGTTATCTACCGATGAAGCCAGATCCGGTAGATCGACCCACCATACTCCATGAGATTCTGCATCGTTGACAGGAACTCCGTCAATTGTTACATTAATTCGCTTTACATCGGAACCCCTTATATTAATATTTGTATAACCCACGCCTGTCCCGGCATCGGAAGATACTACCATTGAGGGTGTGTAATTCAACAGATAGGGCATATCCTGGGCAATGTTATTCTTCGACAAGGTCTCTTTTGTAACTGTTGAATATGTTGCAGGAGTTTTTTCATTTACTCTGGTGGCCTGAATGAGAACTTCGTCGGCTAAATATGAAGCCGGAACCATCTTAAATTCCATCTTTTCGTCTTTCACCAGTTTTATTTGTATTGATTTTGTTTCATATCCGATAAATGAAATTTTAAGTGAATAATCACCATTTTTTAAATTCTTTAAAACAAATTCACCTTTTTGATCTGAGTAAGTACCGGCAAATGTATTTTCAATTAACACCGTAGCCGAAACCAAAGGTTGACTGTTTTCGTCCAGGATTTTACCTGAAATTGAAAATTGACAAAATATTGCTGCCGATAAGAAAAATTGCAATGTCAATAAAACATAAAATTTTTTCATAGCAATAAGTAACACAATTAGTACATTATCAAGATCAAGATAATGAGGTTATTACTAGCAGCTGATTTGTATGATACTCTTTTTTCCCTCCGCCGGCATTACCCGGATCAGGTTTAAGGGTATGATCTCAGCCCGTTGTATTAAGGCACCCCATCTTTGATTTTACAAAGGTATACTTTTTTGTATAAATAATGGAATAAATTTGTGTTTTTCCCGGATGATTGAATTTTTGGTAAATTAGCTGCTTAAAATCAGAACTCTTGACAGATAAATAGAAATATTGTTTATCTGTCATTATCTTCTTATAATCTTGAGTTTGATATGGATGATTTATTAACCAAACTAAATTACAAAGGACAACAACGAATTGCGGTAATTAATGCGGGTGAAAAATTTCTTGCATTGGTTGAAAAAGAACTTAACGGAGTTCAAATCGATAAAGATATAGATCAACGGTTTCCATATGAATTCATTATCATTTTCGTACAGCATGTACCTGAAGTAGAATTGGTTGCTCCAAAAGCGCTCCATAATCTGACTTCTGACGGGATTCTATGGTTTGCTTACCCGAAAAAAACCTCAAAGAATATATCTTCCGACATTGACCGTGACCATGGCTGGGAAGTTTTGATAAATCGTGGATTCGATAAGGTCAGACTTATTTCCATTGATGATGACTGGTCAGCCCTGAGGTTCAGAAATGTCAGGTTTATCAGATCGATTCACAGCCGATTTTCTCATTAAGTCTAAAATAAGTACTTTAAAAACTTTATAATATGATAAGATTAGTAGCAACTATAATTTCGCTGGCTGGACTAAGTTTTGTTCTCTATCTTCTTTTCAGCAAGAGACAAAAACCATGGAATGAATTGACGGAAAGGGAGCAGAAAAAGAAAAAGATAATGATAGCAAGTGGAACAACCGTATTCCTCGCGGGATTACTAACAGCTCTGTTCCTCGATAAAAAGAATAAATAACCGCCTGATACACCAGATGATAACAACTACCAGAATTGAGACAGAATTGGGTATTATGATTGCCGGAGCAGTTGATGAGGGAATCTGCCTCCTGGAATTCAGCGACAGAAGAATGCTGAATACTGAATACAAAGATCTCGTCAGATATTTTAAGACTCTAATCAATGAGGGAAAAAACAAACATTTTGGACCACTGATAGAACAGTTGAGAGGTTATTTTGAAGGCACAAGGAAAGAGTTTACGTTGCCCCTTGTTACCCCGGGGACTGACTTTCAAAAGGCAGTATGGAAGGAACTTATAAAAATTCCTTACGGTACTACGCGTTCGTATATGGAACAATCGGTTGCACTTGGTAAGCCTGATTCAATCAGGGCAGTAGCAAACGCAAACGGGATGAACCGTATTTCAATCATAATCCCTTGCCACAGAGTAATTGGCTCAGATGGGCATTTGACTGGTTACGGAGGTGGCCTTAAAAGGAAGAGATGGCTGCTTGACCATGAAAAAAGATATTCAGGTCAATCAGTTGACCTTTCTCTTTTTTAAATATGATTTATTTATAATTTTTAAAAAACCACAAATGAAAACTGTCCATTCAAAAAAGATGTTACTATTTGCAATAATGCTTATTTCTCTAATCGCATTATCGGGATGTGCTAATAATGAATCAGTAAAACAATGTCTTACGGGACACACCTATGGTTTTTTCGGTGGTCTTTGGCACGGGTTCATAGCGCCATTTGATTTTATCGGTATGCTTTTTAATGAAAAAATCGCTATGTATGCGCAAAATAATAATGGCGGATTATACGCACTTGGATTCCTGCTCGGCAGCGGTGGCTGGGGATTCTTTGGCGGCAAAGGTGTAAGACGAGTCCAACATACCAGAGTAAATTTTCAGAATGAAAGATTTGACAAGGCTGAAGTTGTTGAATAAGAAAAGATTGAAAAATCATTATAACTTCTCACCATATTTTATGCAAAACTAAAAAATAAGAATTTAAAACTATTTACTATGAAACAATTATTAACATTCATCTTTCTGTTATTGTCACTGAGTTCTTTTCCTCAGAAAAAGGAGATTATTTACCTGTGGCCGGGCAAGGTCCCTGGTGAACCAAAAGAAAAGCAACCTCCAGTCATGGATAAGCCACAAAATGATAATGTCGTAAGATTTGCAGAGGTTACAGATCCTGCAGTTGAAGTGTATCTGGCAGACCCGGCCACCAACAATAAATCTGCTGTAATAGTTTGTCCTGGTGGTGCTTACAGAATTCTTGCCTATGATAAAGAAGGAACAGAAATAGCCGGATGGCTAAACAAGCTTGGATATTCAGCTTTTGTATTGCAATATAGGATCCCGGATAAAAAAGAAGGTGCATTGCAGGATGCTCAGCGGGCACTCAGGATTGTTAGAAAAAACGCTTCAAAATGGAACTTGGATCCTGAAAAGATCGGCATAATGGGTTTTTCTGCAGGTGGAAGCCTGAGTGCGCGTACAAGCACTCTGTTTAATAAAAAAACATATTCACCAGTTGATAACGCTGACAGCCTTTCCTGCAGACCATCGTTTGCAATGCTGATCTACCCTGCATATCTCGATCTGGGACCAAACAAGACTCTCACTCCTGAGTTGGAACTGACAAAAAATACACCTCCAATATTTATTTTTCAGACAGCCGATGACCCCTATGGAAACAGTGCACTGGTGATGGCAGGAGCTCTCAGGGATGCAAAACTTCCGGTTGAGCTTCATCTTTTCCCTACCGGGGGTCATGGTTACGGACTACGTCCTGAAAAACGTGCAGCAATAGCCTGGCCGATGCTTGCTGAAAAATGGTTGCAGGATATTTTTCGGGTTGAAGCGGTAAAAAAATGATAGAGAGAGTTTTAAAGAAACATCTGAAGCCTGAAGAAGATTATATTTATGGTTTTGCTGACCTGACAGGTCTTCTTAATCCCAAATTTGAAGGATTTAATTATGGAATATCAATTGGCAGACTACTGGCCGATCAAATAGTTAATTCAATTATACATGGCCCGACAAAGGAATATTACTCTCATTACAAGCAGATTAATGAGGAGCTTGAGCAACTTACAATTAACATATCGAAAGACCTTAATATCGACGGCATAGAATCAATAGACATAGAACCAACAGTCAATACCAGCGAACTTGATTCAATATATTCCAAAACCCTGCGTACCGATTTGTCCCACAAAATGGTGGCAACGCGTGCGGGATTAGGTTGGATAGGCAAAACCGATCTCTTTATCTCGAAAAAATTCGGACCACGCCTTAGACTTGTTTCAATTCTTCTGAGTACTCCTGTCAAACCAAAATCGAAACCTGTTGAAAAGAACCGCTGCGGTAAATGCAACTTATGTGTTGATATTTGTCCGGCAAATGCGGCAAATGGTAAATTGTGGGATATAACAGTTGAAAGAGAAGAGTTTTTTGATCCATGGAAATGCCGTAAACAGTGTGCGGAGTTTGGCAGTTCAAGACTTGGCCTTGATGTCAGGATATGCGGCATGTGCGTGTCTATATGCCCTATCGGAAAAACAAAAAGCGAAATACAAATCATGTAAGATGAAAAAATACTACTTCTCCCTGATTCTTCTATTTCTGATACTCCCGATATCCTGTAATAATCCATCTGTTAACAAAGGTTCATTCAAAGATGAATCCATCGTTTTTTTTAATAACCTCAGATCTAAATCTGAATCATTCAAAAAAGAAAATAAAATCAAAGGCATGGCAATTGCCTTATTCACAAATGATTCAGTGATTTGGAAGGAAAGCTTTGGCACTTCGACCTATAGTTTCAAAATTAATTCAGCAACATTATTCAGTCTACAGTCAGTTTCGAAGAATTTTACTGCACTGGCAGTTCTCATGGCTGTCAGGGATGGGCTCTTGGATCTTGATAAACCTATTATTGAATACCTTCCTGATTTTAAAGTTAATAGCTGTTTTGAAAAGGATCCTGAAAAAAAAATCACTCTCCGTTTGCTGCTTTCACACACTGCAGGATTTACGCATGAAGCTTCTGTCGGCAATAGTTATGATCTTACTTTTAAAACATATTCAGATCATCTTGAAAGCATAAAAAACTCTTGGTTGAAATCCCTTGTCGGTTCAGAGTATTCTTATTCAAATCTTGGTTTCGATCTGGCCGCACAGGTAATTGAAAAAGTCAGTGGGATGAGGTTTTGTGAATATCTGGATAAAAATATTTTTGGTCCTCTTCAAATGCTATCTTCTACAGCGGATGATAGCAAATTCAATAACAATGATAACAGGACAGAAGGGACAATAGCTTATGTACAAACTAAACATTATCCTATTCCGCTTATAGGATCAGGAGCTGTCTATTCAAATGTTGATGATTTAATAAAATATGTCATGTTCCATTTGAATTTTGGTAAATCCGGACAATCAACACTGATAGACAAAGAGCTACTCTCCAAGATGTATTTGATCAACAAGAATAATTATGGGTTAGGAACCTACATCAACAAGGATAATGACTCATATTATTTTAACCATAATGGCGGCGGACTTGGTTATGTATCATCAATCCTCTGGTTCCCTGAGTATAAAACAGGATGCGTTGTACTTGGAAATAAGCCTGCCAACTATTATTCTTTGGCTTCCGCTATTATTAAAGAATATATCTTAAAAGAAGGGCTTACCGGAAAGAAAGATACAGTTTTCACAAAAAGATTGAATCCATTTATTAATGTACTAACAGGAAACTTTACAGGAAGTCATAAGATTAACATACTACTAAAAGATTCGGTATACAAATCTGACTGGGAGAAATATTGTGGAAAATATAAAACAATTACAGGAGGCATGGATTTAAAATGGTATGCCAAGTTTGGTAAAAAACTGGGTTTTTATTCGAGTGAGGTAATTGTGTTTAATACAGGATCTGAACTTTGGATGAAGGGATCATTCGGGAAGAGCAAATTGAGGCAATATCTTCCTGGACTTTTCTTCAACGATTCAGGAGAGGCTCTTGACCTTAGATATAATCCTGCAACTTTCCGGAATATTGCCTTAAAATCAAGAAGATGAGTTTCTTATAATTTGACCAGGCAGTTAATAATTTTTAGCTTTCCTCTAAAACTGACTGATAATGGACGACTCTTTTAATATAATCGATATCGAAAAAACCATTAAAAATGGGGATTCGAGGTTTTTAAAATCCCTGCCACGATTTGTTATCAAACTGATAATTAAAATAATAGGGCAGGAAGAGATGAATCGTGTTATTTATAAATGTCATGAAAAAGAAGGTGTCCCGTTTATAAACGCGGTTTTGGACGATTGGAAGGTAAAAGTTGAAGTGAAGAGTGCAGAGAACATTCCTCAATCGGGTCGATATATTTTTGTATCTAACCATCCTGTTGGAGCGATGGATGCTCTGGCTATATTAAACATGATATACAGGTATTTCCCGGATGTCGTTTCTCCATCTAATGAGCTTTTAAATATAATACCAAACCTGAGACCGTTAATTCTCGGATTAAATGTTTTTGGGAAAAATAACAAGGAAACTGCCCGGAAACTTAATGAATTATTTGAATCTGAAACACAGATTATGATTTTTCCCTCGGGTGAGGTATCCAGAAGAAAGAGGGGCAAAATTTCTGATCCTGTCTGGCAGAAGTCTTTTATTTCCAAGGCAATACAGCATAAGAGGGATATTATTCCTGTTTTTATAAATGGAAGAAATTCCAACCTTTTTTATGTAGTTGCCAGCCTGAGGAAATTTCTGGGGATCAAAATGTACGTAGAGACATTACTTCTTCCACGGGAAATGCTTAGTCAGAGAAATTCGACTGTGACCGTAAATATAGGGAAACCAATTTCTTATCAGACATTTTCAGATGAAATCTCTCATTCCGAATGGGCCGCCAAAGTAAAAGAAATTGTCTATACAATAGGGTCAGATAAACATTAGTTAACAGATAATTGTTACTGATAATATTAATAGACATTCTAATGAGTATAAAATATAAAAATATTGATGCAATACTTCCTCCACCTGCTCCTCATATGGTCGGCGATGGATTCAGAGTTCATAATTTCTTTCCTTCGTACAGCAAGATAGGGATGCAGGGGATGAGTCCTTTTTTTCTTATGGACTATAATTCCAAGGTTATCATCCCACCTTCTGATATTCCAAAAGGAGTAGGAGTTCATCCCCACAGAGGATTTGAAACAGTCACAATAGCATACCATGGGAAGGTAGCTCATAATGACAGCGCAGGCAATAGCGGTGTTATCGGAGAGGGAGATGTTCAATGGATGACAGCAGGGGCAGGAGTTCTTCACAAAGAATATCATGAAAAGGAATTCAGTAAAAAAGGTGGTCCGTTTCAGATGGTTCAGCTGTGGGTTAACTTACCTGCAAAACATAAAATGACCTCACCAAAATACCAGGGTATTGAGAACAAATCAATGAGTAAATATCAGATTGATAATAAAAAAGGGGTTGTCGAAATAATTGCCGGAAGTTATAAGGGATTGAATGGTTCTGCTACCTCTTTTACTCCAGTGAATCTTTTTAATGTAAAACTTACAGCAGGAACTTCCGCGGATTTTAGCTTTAAAGAAAGCTTTAATACCGGGCTGCTGATAATTGAAGGTGAGATAAAAATTAATGATTTGAAAAGTGTGGAGGAAGATAATTTCGTATTATTTGGACATGAAGGGGAAACTTTTATAATTGAAGCACTTAAAGATAGTATAGTTTTGGTATTGAGTGGCGAACCTATAAATGAACCGGTAGCTTCATACGGACCATTCCTGATGAATACCCAAGCTGAAATACAGGAAGCATTTGATGATTATTACAGTGGAAAATTCGGTTATCTCGATGACTAAAAATCTAACATATGGTACAACTGATTAGCAATCCTTCAATTATTAAAGCGGCAGGAAACAAGGAAAAAATTATTAAGGAATTCTTTGGAAGAGTCAACAGTAAGACATCCGAAGTTAGTATTGCAATGATGAAAAGCCCTCAGGGATGGGAAGAACCTGGCCAATGCCCTGAATTTAACGAATATACTATTGTTTTCAAGGGTTCTCTAAAGATTAGAACCAAAAAAGAAGAGCACATTGTTTCTGCAGGCATGGGAATTGTCACTACCATTGGAGAATGGGTTCAATACAGTTCCCCTTTTAAAGGCGGGGCTGAATATATAGCAATCTGTCTTCCGGCATTTTCACCCGAAATAGTGCATAGAGATTAAGAAGATTATAACAAAGGGGAAATAGCTTCCGGGGAAGAATAAACAACTAATGTGAGTTGTTCTTATCAGAGCTTTTTATTCTTGCCTTCATTATCAAGTATATAACAAAACCCACACCAAATGTAAGGAGAATGTATCCCAAATAAGGGAATATTTTGTCTCTTACTTCATAAAGATAAAACCCGATTATTGCCAGGATAATATTCCAGATAGCGGCTCCCGTAAAGGTAAACAGCATAAAATCACGAAGACTCATTCTTGCAAGTCCCGCAGGGATGGAGATCAGATGACGTATTCCGGGAACCAGCCTCCCAATGAAGGTAGATGATTTACCGTTCCTGATAAAGTAGTTCTCGGCATGTTCCACCTTTTCCCGGGAGAGTAGAAAAACCCTTCCTATACCTGAATCTGCAAACTTATAAACAAGAGGGCGTCCAAGATACCTGGCAAGGAAATAATTAATAAGAGAACCGCATAGCGCCCCGGCAGTTCCGAAAAGAACCACACCAAATACATTTAACTGACCCTGGGCTGCTTTGTATGCCGCAAATGGAATAACAACTTCTGATGGTAATGGCAGGAAGGTACTTTCAATAGCCATAAGCAGGGCAACCGTGAAATAATTCAGGTTGGCCATGTACCAATTGAAGAGAGAATGAAAGAATTCCGTCATCAGTCGAGCCGCAATTTAACTACAGCCTTCCTGACAGGGGCATTAGTTTCCTCTTTCAGTCCTGGCATGTGAGCATCTGTCGGGAAAAATATGAAGAATTTTGCGGGTGTCGCTTTAAACATTTTGCCATTTTTGAAGGAAAAAAAACCAACATCCTTTGTGGCATCATATGGCTGAAGTACGGATTCATGGGAAGCCAGTGGTGCAATACCGATCAACTCGCTGCCAGTCACAACATATTGTATATCAACATATTTCTGATGTGCTTCATATCTTGTAGTCTCAGGATTCTTTGTATTATATTCGCTAATAGTCACATACAGATTATCTCCATCAAGATCATACCGCTTAAGTTCAAGCTTTGTAAGGTCATTAGTTCCAAGGAAAGCAAAAGCCTTATCCCATCTGGTGCTGTTTTTATAATAAGCTTTTGCCAGAGTTATTTTGTTGATGGAATTATCGGGAGTAACATTCCAACCTTTATGCCAGACACCCGAATCGAACCATTTATTTAATTTCTCAGAACTCCAGGCCGAAGGATCGCCCTGGCCGAAGGATTTTGATAATCCGAAGATACTTGTCAATACCATGATGCTTACAATTATACGTCTCATAACTTTTTTTTGCCAAATTACACAATCTTATTTTCTGCAAGAAAAATTTAATGGATTAATTTAAAGAATTTTTCAAACTAGAATATTTTTTTAAAGTTACAAAGCGAAGATCAATTTTTCAGTGATTACCGGCCACCCTGCATTATCCCACTGAAGTTTCTTAATTATTAGTTTTGACTTGCCATTATCGTTTGCATCATAGCCATGATATACCAGGTAATCTGCTCCATCAAATGTAACTACTGCTTCATGACCAACTCCCGGATAATTGGTATCTCCCTGAACAACAATTGTTCCACCTCCTTTTGCCATATCTGTGCTATCTTTAGCAAAATAAGGTCCTGTTATCTTCACTGATCTGCCGACAGCTACCTTGTAAGTACTGTTTACACCGCTGCAACATTTATCCCAGGAAACGAACAGATAATAAAAATTGCCTTTCCTGAAAATGAATGGAGCTTCAATCTGTGCTGCACCTGCGTTCCTGTCATCAGTATAAGGATCGCGAAACCGCCGGGCCACTGTGTACCATTCCTGTGGATCTGAAAAAATTCCTGTCAGGTCGTCCTTAAGTCTGACCAGTTTTATTCCACCCCAGAATGAACCGAAATCGAGCCAGGGAATTCCTGCTTCATCTATGATCAGATTGGGATCAATTGCGTTCCAGTTATCTCTTCCAGGGACAGATTCAAGCACACAACCAAGGTCAATCCATTTATAATCAGGACTATCTGTATGAAGGGTTTTATTCATTGCAAGGCCGATGCAGGATGTGTTTTTGCCAAAGGCAGAAACTGCATAGAAAAGGTAATAGTTCCCCTTATACAATGAGATATCAGGGGCCCACATTGAATTCCTGAACCTTGGTATTTCCTTAATAACCCATTGAGGAGCTGAAGCAAAAACTGATTTTTCCTGTTTCCAGTTTAGCATATCAGGTGATGAAAACGTTGAGATACCATTCCCGGTGCAAAAGACATAATAGGTTCCATCCTGCCTGATCATTACAGGATCGTGAACTGAAATATTCCGGCTTTGAGCTACTCCAATCAAAGCAAAAGTAAATGACCATATTACTGAAAAAAGTGTCTTTTTCATAACCTCGTTTCCATCTCTGAATTTTATTTTTTATAACTAATTATGAGCACGTTGACTGAGATTGGGTCAAGACTCAGACTTGCTCTTTTCCCGGCAATAGCAATCTGCCTTCCGTTTGGAAAGATGTGCTGCGGGTCGGACATAGAATTGAAATCATTAATTTTCTTCGATTTAAGAGTTACCATCACCCCGTCGGGATTGAATGAAAGGCCTTCAAGGTTAACATTAGCATATTTTGGTTTGGCTGAGACATTTATCAGCTTCAGGTATAACTTACCGGCGTTTTTATCAATTGTAGCGCTTGCATAAAGGCTGTCCTGACCTATAAGTGGCTTGTTTCCCGTCAAAACCGGAACTACCTGTGTACCTTTATAGGTCGAGAATAGTTTCTGAACATAATAATTAGGAGTTCCAATTGATTTAAGATTATCGAACCAGATCAGGTCAGGGCGCCATTGCCATGCCTCGACATGAGCAAGTAAAGGTGCATAAGATGCCATGTTTACAACTTCGGCGTTGCGTTCAAGGCCTGTCATAAACGCGGCTTCTGCCAAAGCGCTGTACCAGGAGTTGCGGGATTCAGGTTCGGTAGATTCTTTCCAGTGCGCGGCATATTCTCCGGCAAATACTTTAATTCCTTTCCTGTCATAGCTATCATATCTTCCGGCATTCTTAAGAAACCATTCAGGTGGCATATAATAATGTTCATCAATCAGATCCGGGCTAAGTTTCTTAAGTTCACTCCATGCATAATCGAATAAGTTGCCTGAAGCACCCGGTCCTGCTCCCGAAACAATTTTGATTTCAGGATGTTTTAATTTGAGAGCCTTCTCAAATTCTTTATATCTCTCAATATATTGTTCGTCCCATTGCTCGTTTCCGACCCCGATGAATTTAAGATCAAATGATTTGGGATGACCCAACGACGCTCTCAGTCTTCCCCATTTGGTTGTGGCATTTCCATTAGCAAAGTCAATCAGATCCAGAGCATCCTGAATATATGGGTCAAGGTCGTTCAGAGGAACAACTTCTCCGGCATTAAACTGGCATGACATGCCACAGTTAAGGATTGGAAGAGGTTCAGCGCCAATATCTTCTGCCAGCTGAAAGTACTCGAAGAAACCCAGGCCAAAGGACTGGAAATAATCCGGAGCCAGTCTTTCCTGCATTTCAACATTCCAGCGGTTCATAATGAGCTTCCTCTCATCAACCGGACCGACAGTTGTTTTCCATTGATAACGGTTAGTCAAATCTCTGCCTTCCACGATACAACCTCCAGGAAAACGAATGAATCCGGGCTTAAGATCAGCGATCATTTGAACAAGATCATTCCTTAAACCACCAGGCCGGTTTTTCCAGGTATCTGACGGAAAGAGAGAGACATTGTCTAAATCTATTGTTCCTTTACCTGAAAGCATTATTCGAAATTGTGCTTTTTGTTCAGTTTCGGTCGCTTTAAGAGATACCTGAAATTTTTTCCAGTCAGCAGTAAAACCTGAAATTTCTCCATTGCCTATAACTGTACCCGCAGGATTTACCAGTTCCAGTTTCATTTTAAGACTTGTGTTTGCTTTTATTCTTGCATTCATGGAAAAGTTGTACTGCTCATCTTTTTTTATCCCCATTCCGCGGAAACCTTCATTTACAATTCCAAATGAACCAGACATAGCATCAACTACAATTTCCAGATAATGTGGATTGATGGGGTTGGCAGGAGAATAAAATGTAGGTAAAGTTCTACCACTCCCATCTTTTTTTACCTGTTTCCATCCCATCATGGACAGCGGGAATTCAAACGATCTGTTTTTGATCAATTCTGCATATAGCCCACCATCGGCTGCAAAATTTATGTCTTCAAAAAAGACACCCCACATAGTTGGTTTGATGCTGGTAATAGGTTTGTTTGCACTGACAGTGATTTCCTGTGCCTGCATTTCCGGATTTGAAAACCAAAACAGAAAAACCACTATTAATACAGAGTAATGGATTTTAAGATAATTTTTCATGTGGTCAGCTTTTAGATTGTCCCGAACAGATTGAATATTTTTAGCATATAATAATTGCGCTTTTTATTATTTTGGTATCACTACCGTTTTTGCAGCATCATATAGTTTTCTGCTTTCATATTTGAGTTTGTCTGCCGGCATCTTTATCACCTTCCTGTCGTAAGTCATTAATCCATTGCATTCAACCTCGACATCTGTTGTTTGTGTATAAACTGCAGCAGAGAGGCCTCTTAGAATATATGGCACCAGCTGTAATTGAAAACTTTTAAAAGCAGAGAATAGTGTGTCCGAATTTGCATAGGTTCTGTATCCCCAGTTGTCCTTGTTGAGCCAGGTGTGTCCCTCAAGAGGCAATCCAAGGCCTCCGTATTCACCTAGTACCAGGGCTAGTTTTGATCCGAACACCTCCGGTTTAGCCATAACCGGTCCGGGATAATTATGCAGGTCAAGCAAATGTCCTGTTTCATGAAAGCTACCACCGCTGGCGCTATTTACTAATCTTGAAGGATCTTTCTGCATTGTCCAGTTAGTAATCTCTGCTGTTTTAAACTGACCCCAACCTTCATTAAAAGGTACCCATACAACAATACAGGGTGAATTATAAAGATAATCTATAATAGCATTCCATTCTGTTCGGTAAATCTTTTCTGACTCTTCAGTTCGTGTCTTATCGTATCCTTCTTCCATCCCTGGTCGGGTACCCCACTTTCCTCCTCCAAGATCACCGCTTGGCATATCCTGCCATACCATGATTCCTGTCTTATCACAATGATAATACCAGCGAGCCGGTTCGACTTTCACATGCTTCCTAATCATATTAAAGCCCATTTCTTTAGTCTTTATAATATCATAATGAAGAGCCTCATCTGTCGGAGCTGTGTATAGACCGTCGGGCCACCAGCCCTGGTCGAGTGGTCCATATTGGAAAACAAAACTATTATTTAATTCCATTCTTAAAAACCCATTATTATCAGGTTTCAGAGATATCTTACGCATAGCAAAATAGCTTTTCACCTCATCAATAATTTTCCCTTTCCGAATCAATGATACTTTCAGATCATATAAGAAAGGATTGTCGGGTGACCATAATTTTGGATTATTTATGTGTAATTCAGTTTTTAAATTTCCCGTTGTCTCTTTTTCCGAAATTATGGTAATGCCATCCAAAGCAGAAATTTTAACAATATCCCCTTCTATAGGTTTTGCTATATCAGCAGTGACAGTAACAATCTGTTTATCAATGTCGGGAGTTAGTTTTAATAAAGAAACATAAGTTTCGGGAACTGCCTCCAGCCAGACTGTCTGCCATATACCAGTCACTGACGTATACCAAATACTATTGGGTTTGCTTACCTGTTTACCCCGTGGCTGAGGTCCGTTATCACATGGATCCCAGACACTCAGTTCGATTGAATGCTGATTGGCTTTCTTTATATATGAAGTTATATCAAAGGTAAAGGGGTCATATCCCCCCTGATGAGTCCCTATTCTAATCCCATCAATATAAACATCTGATTTCCAATCAACTGCTCCGAAATGCAAAAGAATATTCTTCCCTTTCATTGTGACTGGAATAGAAAAATTTGTTCTGTACCATAAAATACTGTCCTTACCAACTGCTTTTTTCACACCTGAAAGGGCAGATTCAATGGCAAAAGGAACCAGAATTTTGCCCTGATAGGTTGTCGGTTTTGCTGCTGTTAATGCGGTCATTTTATAATCCCAGAGACCATTAAGATTCTTCCATTCACTTCTAACCATTTGTGGACGAGGATATTCAGGTAATGGACAGGCAGGATCTACTTTTTCAGCCCATGGAGTGGATATTTTGTCTCCAGCAATCTTCCATCCGGCTTTTTGTGCTGAAACCATACTTTCGAACAGTATAATACCTGCAATGACCAACAAATAATTTTTCATAGTTTTCCGTTTTCTAATCTGAATAATTAAACTTATCTGATACTTTAAATGTTCATATTAATAATGGATACAATTTAAATATAAAATTCAAATATCATCCCTGAGTTTTGACAGTTTTAGAATATCTACTACACTTTTTGCCAACGTTTGTGTAAAAACATAGAAAGAAAAAAGGTGAACAGAACTAAAATGGTGAAACAAGTTAAAAATATTTTCTATTTTTCGATTTATAAATATGACTGAATTCAAATAGAAATTAAGATCCCATCTTTATGGAAAACCTTCAGACCACTTATCTAGGGTTAAAGCTCCGGAACCCCTTGATAGCAGGCAGTTGCGGCCTCACAAATTCGATTGACAATATTAAAGAACTGTCAAATAAAGGTGTCGGGGCAATTGTTGTAAAATCTCTCTTTGAAGAACAGATAAATGTTGAAACAGAGAAAGTTATCAAGACTGGCCAGGGGAATGTGAA
>Ga0182021_10004078_pt1 | contig 17122 bp, 13 predicted proteins | sample 612E3MmetaG_FD_120493 | JGI IMG/M metagenome (GOLD analysis project Ga0182021, IMG submission 120493) | Permafrost microbial communities from Stordalen Mire, Sweden - 612E3M metaG (Illumina Assembly) | ecosystem: Environmental > Terrestrial > Soil > Wetlands > Permafrost | place: Sweden...
ATTTGACGACCGGCAAGGTGGAGATCACGACCCAGAACCACGGCTTCTGCGTGGACATGGATTCGCTGGCCGGCAAGGACGTGGAGCTGACCCACGTCAACCTGAACGACGGGACCCTGGAGGGATTCCGGCACAAGAAGCTGCCCGTGTTTTGCGTCCAGTACCATCCGGAGGCCTATCCTGGGCCGCACGACGCGGCCTACCTTTTCGACCGCTTCGTCGGCTTGATGGGGGCTTCATGAAGAAAACCGTCGTCGTCCTCGCCTGGGGCGCCGTTTTGGCCGCCGGGGCCGCGCCGTCCCTCCGAGCCGCGGCGCCGAGCGTGGATTCGGTCTATACCATCACGGCGTCCACGACCATGGGTTATCGTACGGCCGTCGCCCTGGACAGCCAGAACACGATCCACGCCGCGTTTTTCAATCCGGCGACTTATCAGATTAATTACGTCAAGCGGACGAACGGCTCCGCCGCATGGGGAACGCCCGTCCGGGTGGGAGACGTCTTCGACGTCGTCCATTCCTCCTACACCGCCATGGCTTTGGACGCTTCCCGCGTTCCCCACGTCATCTATTACAGCCGGACTTCGGCGAAGCTCCGGCGGACGCGCTTGTCGGGGGCCGTCTGGCTTACCGACGACATCGATACCTTCGTCTCCACCTTTCCTTACGTTTCCCTGGCGATGACGCCCGACAACAATCCCCGCGTTCTCTACAACGACGAGGAAAGCACCAGCACGAAATTGGGGGTCTGGTCCGGCTCTTCTTGGAGCACGTTTACGGTGACCAACGCCACAATGACCGCTCCGGGAGGGATCGCCGTGGGTTCCGACGGACGCGCGCACGTGGCGGTCAATTGGGTGAATCCATTCACCTTCTACCACGAAATCGCCTACGGCGCGGAGACTTCCCCCGGGAGCAACGCTTTTGACGGACCTTCCTTCGTTGTCGGGAGCACGATGACGACGGCGGGGAACGTGTCCCTGGCGCTTGATTCGAACAATGTCGCCCACATTGCGGCTTTTGAGGAGTGGCAAGGCAATCTTCTCTACCTAACGGGGAGCACGACCACGGTCGTCCTTTCGACCGTCGCGACGACGGGATGGGTGGGGCGCGCCAACTCCATCGCGGTGGACAGGCTGAACCGGCCGCGGATCGCCGCCTTGGACGACGGGGCCGGGGTCAAGCTCTTCCAATGCGATCTGCCCGTGTGCACCGGCGGCGTCGGCAGTTGGGGGGTTCCGACGGTGGTGGACTCGACGGGCACCACCGGAGAGGGGTTGGATTTGAAGCTGAACATTTACGGAAGCGCGTTCATGACCTACTACGACGGCGGGGCGGTGGCGCCGTCCCCCGCGTTCCTTTTCGCCACGACCGCCAACCGGGGGATGTCGCTGGCGGGCACGGTGCGGGACAATACGGCGGCGCCCATAGCCGGCGTCTCCGTCGCGCTCAACGGGAACGTGATTCCCGATTCCATCGTGACTCCCGCGGGCGGAACGTTCTTGTTTACCGACCTGCTGGAGGGGATGTATGTGTTGACGCCTTCCAAACCGGGCGACGGTTTCGAACCCCCCAACCGGACTGTGGGCCCCCTCATGGCGTCCGTCGGCGGCCTGGATTTCATCGGCGGGCCCGTCGCGTTTTCGCAGGTGGACAACCTCTTTGACCCGGCCAAGGGCCAGGTTGTGACGATGACCTATTCCGTGCTGTCGGGCGGGGTTTCAATCCGGATTTACGCCTTGAACGGGCGGCTCGTGAAGAACCTCGTGGATGAATTCAAGTCCATCGGCACCTACACCGTGACGTGGGACGGACGGAACGAGGAAGGCAAGATCGTCGCCAGCGGGATCTACTTGCTTCGGGTCGTCGCGAAAGGCGTCAAGACGATCCAGAAAATCGCGGTGGTGAAATAAATGGGCGCCCTGAGAAGAACCCGGAACGCGTTCATCGTCCTGTCGATCGTCGGACCGACATGGTCCGCCCCGTGTTTCGCTTCCACGACGGAGAGCGCCCAGACGGCCGGCCGCCTCTTGACCGAATCCGTCGGGGCGCGGCCCTCGGGCCTGGCGGAGGCCGGGACGGCCCTCGTCGGGGACTTGAACGCGCTTTCCTTCAATCCGGCGGGGCTCCCCTTCATGAAGCGATCCGAAGCCATGGCCCGTTACCAGACGATGCTGGGGGACGTCACCTCGGGGGCCCTGGCCTGCGGCGGCCGTTCGGGCCGGATGGGATGGGGAGCGGGGACCTCGTATCTCGACGCCGGAACCATCAACCTCGCGTTCTCCGACGGCAGGCCGAGCGAATCCCGGAGCGCCGAGCAAGACGTGACCGGCCAGGTTTCCGCGGGGTACCTGGTCACGGATTTCCTGTCCCTGGGGGTGGGCGGGCGGTACATTCATTCCACTCTCGTGCAGGATTACCACGCCTCCGCGTTCGCGGGGGACGCGGGTTTCGTGGTCCAGATGCCCGTGAAGGGATGGAGGTTGGCGGGGGCCGTCCGCAACATGGGCGGCCGGTTAAAATACAAGGAGACGGGCGATCCGTTGCCCGGCGAGACCCGTGTGGGGACCAGCTTCGCCTACTCGCCTTCGGGCGTCGCCCCGGAGGAGCCCGCCACCGAGGACGAATGGTACCAGCGGGACGAGAACGGGACCCCCATTTTCACCGTCCTGGTGGACGGGGTGCGGGACCGGGCGGGAAATTTGTCGGGCGCGGCGGCTTTCGAGCTGACGCAATGGCCCCGGGCGGCTTTTCGGGCCGGGTACGGCTGGGGGGAAAACGCGACCGGGCTGACCCTGGGCTTCGGGGCGAACTTCCTTTCCTGGAGCCTGGACTACTCGTGGCGGCTCATCAACGACTTTTCGGGCGCCCACCGGATTTCGTTTTCGATGTACTGGGAATGACCCGATTCTATGCCTAAACGAACCGACATCCAGACCATCCTCATCATCGGCTCCGGGCCGATCGTCATCGGCCAGGCCTGCGAGTTCGACTACTCGGGCGCCCAGGCCGTCAAGGCCCTGAAGAAAGAGGGTTACCGGGTCGTCCTCATCAATTCGAACCCCGCCACCATCATGACGGACCCGGAGTTCGCCCACGCGACCTACGTGGAGCCTTTGATCCCTTCGATGATCGAGCGCATCATCGAGAAGGAGCGGCCCCAGGCCCTCCTGCCCACCCTGGGCGGGCAGACGGCCTTGAACCTGGCCGTGGAACTGCACGAGCGCGGGAGCCTGGCCAAATACAAGGTCGAGTTGATCGGCGCCAAGATCGACGCCATCAAGAAAGCCGAGGACCGGGCGCTCTTCAAGAAGACGATGCTCGGCATCGGTTTGGACGTGCCCAAAAGCGGCGTGGCCCGGAGCCTGGAGGAGGCCCAGGCCGTGGCCGAGCAGATCGGCTTGCCCCTCATCATCCGTCCCTCGTTCACGTTGGGGGGTGTCGGGTCGGCCATCGTATACACCAAAGATGAGTTCATGGCGGCCGCCTTGCGCGGCTTGGACGCCAGCCCCATCCACGAGGTGCTGCTCGAGGAATCCGTCATCGGCTGGAAGGAGTTCGAGCTGGAGGTCATGCGCGACAAGGCCGACCAATGCGTCGTCATCTGCTCGATTGAGAACGTGGACCCCATGGGCGTCCACACGGGGGATTCCATCACCGTGGCGCCCGCCCAGACCCTCTCGGACCCGGACCTGCAGCGCATGCGGGACCAATCCTTCGCCGTCATGCGCGCCATCGGGGTCGAGACGGGTGGCTCCAACGTCCAATTCGCCCTGGACCCCGCGACGGGGCGCATCGTCGTGATCGAGATGAACCCGCGCGTTTCGCGTTCCTCAGCCCTGGCGTCCAAGGCGACCGGGTTCCCGATCGCCAAGATGGCGGCGCTTCTGGCCGTCGGGTACCGGCTGGACGAAATTCCCAACGACATCACGAAGAAGACGCCGGCGTGCTTCGAACCCGTGATCGATTACGTGGTGACCAAGGTGCCCCGGTTCGCCTTCGAGAAGTTCACGGAGGCGGACCAGACCTTGACGACGAGCATGAAGTCCGTGGGCGAGGTCATGGCCATCGGCCGGACGTTCAGAGAATCTCTGCAAAAGGCGCTTCGGGGCCTCGAGATCGGCCGGGCGGGGCTGGGCGCCGATGGAAAAGGAATTGTCCCCAAGATCGATGCCTGGGTTGCCGAGACTTCGTCCGGGAAATCGTTCCCGCTCGGCACCGAACAGCTTTTGAAGGACGTGGAGGCCAAGCTGCGGGTTCCCAACTGCGACCGGATCTTCTACATCAAGCACGCCGTTCAGCTCGGTTTTACCGACGAGGATATTCACCGTTTTTCTTCCATCGATCCCTGGTTCATCGCGCAAATACGGATGATCTGGGAGCTGGAGAAAGAGGTTCGGAAGGCCGGAAAGAAGCTGTCGGTTGATCTTTTGCGGCGGGCCAAGCGGGACGGGTTCTCCGACAAGCAAATCGCGTACTTGACGGGCCTGCCCGAGAAGAAAATCCGCAAGGTCCGGATGAAATTCATCCCCGTCACTTACAAGAAAGTGGACACCTGCGCGGCCGAGTTTCCGGCCGAGACGCCTTACTTTTACTCGACCTACGAAACGGAGGACGAGGCGACGCCCAAGTCCAAGAAGAAGCGCGTGGCCGTCCTGGGCGGCGGGCCCAACCGGATCGGGCAGGGGATCGAGTTCGACTACTGCTGCGTGCACGCGGCCTGGGCCTTGCAGGAGAAGGGCTACGAAGTCCTCATGATCAACTGCAATCCGGAAACGGTTTCCACCGATTACGACACCTCCGACCAGCTTTTCTTCGAGCCCTTGACGCTGGAGGACGTTGTGAACGTCGTTTCCCGGACGAAGGCCGAAGGGGTCATCGTCCAGTTCGGAGGGCAGACGCCGTTGAACCTGGCCAAGCCGCTCATCAAAGCCGGCGTCAAGATCCTGGGCACGTCGGCCAAATCCATCGACTGGGCGGAAGACCGGGAACTGTTCGGCGAATTATTGAAGAAGCTCAAGATCCCCGCGCCCTCCAACGGCGCCGCCCGCAACGAAAAGGAGGCCCAGGCCGTGGCCGCGCGGGTCGGGTTCCCGGTCATGGTCCGGCCTTCCTATGTCCTGGGCGGACGCGCGATGGAGGTCGTCTACGACGCTCCCCAGTTGACGGATTACATGCGGCGGGCCCTGGAAGGGGGCGCCGGCCTGCCCATCCTCCTGGACCGGTTCCTGGAAGAGGCCAAGGAAGTGGACGTGGACGCCATCTCCGACGGAAAAGACGTTTTCATCGGCGGCATCATGGAGCACATCGAGGAGGCGGGCATCCACTCGGGCGACTCGGCCTGCGTGCTGCCGCCCTACAGCCTGGAGCCCAAGGTCATGGAGCAGTTGGAGCGCTACACCCGCCGGATCGCCGCGGCCCTCAAAGTGAAGGGGCTCATGAACATGCAGTACGCCGTGCGCGAGGGAGTCGTTTACGTGCTGGAGGCCAACCCCCGCGCCAGCCGCACGGTGCCCTTCGTCTCCAAGGCGACGGGAGTGCCCCTGGCGAAGGTGGCCGCGCAGGTCATGGTGAACGTCCCCTTGAAGGAAGCCTTGGCGCCCTATCGGAAGAACATCGAAGCCAAGAAGAATTGGTATGCGGTGAAGGAGGTCGTCTTCCCCTGGCTGCGGTTCCCCGAGGTGGACGTGGTCTTGGGCCCCGAGATGCGCTCGACGGGCGAGGTGATGGGCGTGGACTCGGGCTACGGCACGGCGTTCGCCAAGTCGCAGGCGGCCGCGGGCGCGGCGTTGCCGAAAAAGGGCGGGGTGCTCTTCAGCCTTCGGCCCAAGGACCGGGCCCAGGCGCTCCCCGTGGCCAAGAGTCTGCTCGACATGGGTTACTCCCTTTTCGGAACGGAGGGAACGGCCGAATATTTGAGCGAGAACGGGTTCCCCGTCACGCCCGTCAAGAAGATCGCCGAGGGGCGCCCCAACGTCCTGGACGCGATCAAGAACAAAGAGGTGACCATGGTCGTCAACACGCCCGCCGGGCGGCGCGCGCATTCCGACGGCTTTCATATCCGCCGGGCGGCTTTATTGGCCGGGATTCCCATCCTGACGACCTTTTCCGCGGCCAAGGCGGTCGTGGACGGCCTGAGGGAGTCGCGCGAGCGCCCCTGGAAGATCCGTTCCCTCCAGGAACTCCATGGCATGGGGGACGGCGTCAAGACAGAGTTGTGATCCTTCTTTCGGCGAAGAAAGTCACCAAGCGGTTCGGGGGGCTGACGGCCGTGGACGGCGTGGACCTCCAAATGCGCCCCGGCGAGATCGTCAGCGTCATCGGGCCCAACGGCGCGGGGAAAACCACTTTTTTCAATCTGCTCACCGGCCACTACCGCCCCGACGAAGGTTCCATCGAGTTCTCGGGCGAGCGGATCGACGACCTCTCCGTCCACCGGATCACCAAGCGCGGATTGGCGCGCACTTTCCAAAACATACGACTCTTCGGCGGCATGACGGCGCTTGAAAACGTCATGGTCGGTCGCCACTGCCGCACGCGCTCGGAGCTCTCCGCCGCCTTGCTCCGGACCCCCGGCTTCTATCGCGAGGAGGCGGAGATCCTGCGCACCGCCATGGACCGGCTCAATTTCGCCGGCATCGCCCGCTACTCCCGCCAGCCCGCGAAGAACCTGCCCTACGGCGACCAGCGGAAGCTTGAAATCGCACGGGCCCTGGCGTCGGAGCCCAGGCTCCTCCTGCTGGACGAGCCGACGGCGGGAATGAACGCTCGGGAGACAGGCGAGCTCATGGACCTCATCCGGCGCATCCGGGGCGAAGGGGTGACGATCCTCCTCATCGAGCACGCCATGAGGGTCGTCATGGGCATCTCGGATCGCGTCGCCGTCCTGGACTACGGCCGGAAAATCGCCGAGGGCCCGCCGGCGGAGGTCCAGCGGGACCCCGCGGTCATCGAGGCTTATTTGGGGAGCGAGGCGGGCCCTCATGCTTGAGTTGAAGAACGTCCACGCCGCCTACGGCAAGATCCGCGCCCTTCAGGGGGTGAGCCTCCGCGTCGACGCGGGGGAGATCGTCTGCCTGATCGGGGCCAACGGCGCGGGAAAGACGTCGCTTCTGAACGCCGCCTCGGGGCTGTTGGCCGCCGACGAGGGGGAGATCCTTTTCGAGGGCCGCCGCATGGACGGCTTGCCGGCCCACCGCGTGGTGGAGCGGGGGTTGGCGCAGGTCCCGGAAGGGCGGCGCATATTTCCCCGGATGACGGTGATGGAGAACTTGGACATGGGGGCTTACCTCCGCGACGATGGGGCCGAAACCCGCCGCGACTTGGAGAAAGTCTTCGACCTTTTTCCCATCCTTCGCGACCGACGGGGGCAGTCGGGAGGGACCCTGTCCGGTGGCGAACAGCAGATGCTGGCGATCGCCCGTGCCCTCATGGGCCGGCCGCGGATGCTGATGCTGGACGAGCCGTCCATGGGGCTGGCCCCGATCCTCGTTCAAAGAATTTTCGATGCGCTGCGGCGGATCAACGCGGAGGGCGTCCCGCTCCTGCTCGTCGAGCAGAACGCCCGGCAAGCCCTGGCCGTGGCCCACCGAGGCTACGTCATGGAGACGGGGCGGATCGTCCTGGAGGGAGCGGCCGGGGATTTGTTAAAGAACGACGAAGTGAGGCGGGTGTACTTGGGCGTTGAATGAAGGCGCGCAGGGAATCTTCATCCGTCCTTTTGTAGAATCTCCTTTGTGAGAATCCTCCATATATTGGACGAGCGGTGGGACTCGGCCCTGACCGCCTACGGCCTAACCTTGGCGCGGGTGCAGGGGGTTCGGGGGCACGAGGTGTGGGTGGCGGTCAAGCCCGGCCTCTTCGCCGACCGGGAGGCCCGGCGCCTGGGCCTCCGGGTTTATCCCATGATGTCCTTCCCCGGTTTCCGGTGGTTCATCGGCCGTCGCAAGTTTGACGTCGTGAACGCCCACACGGGATCGGGCCACATCCTGGGCTGGTGGGGGGTTGTCGGCCGTCCCGCGGCCTTGGTCCGCACGCGCGGGGACGCGCGCCCCGTGGAAAGAAAGCCGGGCCAGGCGTGGCTGCTCCGCCGCACGGACGCGGTCATCGCGGCTTCCCGCGTCATCGCCGCGCAGTACCGAGTCCTCTTTCCCTCCCTTCGAGACCGCGTGCGAACGGTGTACCCCGGTTCGGAGCCGGCGCCCGCCACCCAAGAGCCCGCGGGCCCGCTCCGGATCGCGCTGGTGGGACGGCTGGACCCGATCAAGGGCCAAACCTACCTGATCGAGGCCTTAAGCCTGATCAAGGACAAGCTGACCGACGAGGAGTTCATCATTTCGGGCGAGCCCAAGAACACGACGGTCGGAGGGCTGCAGCGGTTCGCGGAACGTTGCGGAGTGGCCCATTGGATGCGTTTCCTGGGGCGCCAGCCCGACATTCGGACCTTCATGCGGACCTGCCACGCGGGCGTGGTCTCCTCCATCGGGAGCGAGGCCTTGTCGCGGGTGTGTCTGGAATGGATGTCCGTCGGCCGCCCCGTCGTCGCCACGGCGGTGGGGTGCCTGCCCGAGCTCGTCTCGACCGGCGAGACGGGGTTCCTCGTCCCCACCCACAGCCCCAAAGCTCTGGCCGACTGCCTCCTGGGCCTCATCAAGAACCCCGGATTCCGCCGGGAGATGGGGGAAAACGCCCGCCGCGTGTCCGAGACCCGCTTCGGGCTGGAACGGCTCGGCGTCGAAACCGACAACGCGTATTTCGACGCCGTCATGCACCGGGGGAGAAAAAGGTAAAAGGGGGCGCCGATAATTCCTAAAAACGGATCAAGAGGGCGTTCGAGTGGATAGTGGAATAATGGTATCCGTTCACGGACAATTTGCCTCTTCGACGATATCGTGGCACGGGCATCATGCCCGTGCTCTTGGCGGACGGGGAAACCGTGCACGGGCAGGATGCCCGTGCCACCGACCCCGTGAACGGTTACAAATATTTATTAGTCGCTCCTCGTGAACATTCTCCACCTCAATACGGAACGGGGGTGGCGGGGGGGGGAGCGGCAGACGCTCCTGTTGGCCCGGGCCCTGGCCGCGCGGGGACATGGGGTTTGGGTCGCGGGACGTCCCGACGACGAGCTTCTGCGGCGCGCCTCGGGGGCGGGCTTGCCCGTCCTGGCGGCGGCGCCCCTTTTTGAGTTTGATATTTGGACGGCCGGGCGGCTTCGGCGGCGGCTGGAGGATCTGTCGGTGGACGTCCTGCACGCCCACACGGGCCACGCCGCGGGTTTGGGCGCCTTGGCCGTCCGGGGAACCCGCGCGAGATTGGTCGTGACTCGCCGCGTGGACTTTCGGCTGAAGAGGAGCTTTCCCACCCGTTGGAAATACGGCCGCGCGGACGCCGTCGCCTGCATTTCAAATCGGATCTTGGAGCTGGTGCGGGAGGCCGGCGTGCCCGCGGAGAAGACGATCGTGATCCCGAGCGGCATCGATCCGTCGAGCTATCCCTCCCGCGCCGACCGGGACCGCCTGCGGCGGGAGCGGAACGTGCCCCGGACCGATCTTGTCCTCGTCCACGTGGGGGCCCTGGTTCCTCACAAGGACCAGGCGACACTTTTGCGGGCGGTCCAGCGGGTCGCCCGGGAGGAGGCGAATCTCCGCCTTTTCATCGTCGGGGACGGCCCGCTCCGGGGCCCCTTGGAGCGGCTCGCGCGTGAGCTGGGTGTCGCCGGGCGGACCACCTTCCTCGGTCGCGAGCCCGATCCTCTGAGTTGGACGGCCCTGGCCGACCTATTTGTCTTTTCCTCCAAGGAGGAGGGGTTGGGGACCGCCCTGATCGACGCTCTCGCCCTCGGCGTCCCGACGGCGGCGACGTCCGCGGGGGGAATCCCGGACATCTACGGCGGCCCGGGCGCCCCCGAACTGAGTCCGCCCGGAAACCCGGAGAACTTGGCCCGGAACATCCTTTCCGTCCTCCGCGACCCGGCGGAAGCCTCGCGGCGGGCGGCCCGCGGCCGGGCTCGCGCCGCCCTCTTCACCGTGGACGCCATGACCGGAAGCTATGAGAAGCTGTATGGGGGTTTACTAGCCTCCAGCCTCCAGCCTCCAGCCTCGACTTTATGAAACTAAGCGCCATCATCATCGCCAAAAACGAGGAACGGGACTTGCCCGCCTGCCTGGCCGGCCTCCGAGGCTTGGCGGATGAAATCGTCTTGGTGGACGGGTTCTCGACGGATCGGACCCGTGAGATCGCCTCCGTGGCCGGCGCACGGGTATCCACCCGGGCCTGGGACGGCTACGGCCCCCAGAAGCGGTTCGCCCTGGAACAGGCGAAGGGCGAATGGGTCCTGAACGTGGACGCCGACGAGCGGGTGACGCCGCCGCTGGCGGCGGAGATCCGGTCGCTCCTGGCGGAGGATCCCCCGGTGAACGGTTATGAAATTCCTTTCCGCCTCTTCTTCCTGGGCCGCCGGCTCCGGTTCGGCCGGGGAGCGAGGGAGGTCCACCTCCGCCTTTTCCGCCGGGACAAAGCGCGCTACCCCGACCGGCCCGTGCACGAGGGGGTCGAGGTGGAAGGCCCGGTCGGGCGCCTGGCCGGGGTCGTGGAGCATCACAGCTATCGGGACTTCTCCGAGTACTTGAAGAAGTGCGACGAATACACGGCGATTGTGGCCGCGCAAAAACGCGCCGCCGGGCGCCGCTTTTCGGCCTGGATGAACTTCCGCCTGCCGTGGGAGTTCTTCGTCCGCTACGTCGTGAGAGGGGGATTCTTGGACGGAAACGCGGGCTTCGCTTACGCGGCTTTGAGCGCCGTCTACGCCTGGCTCAAACACGCGCGACTTTTGGAGGTTGGGAATGATCGTTGAAACGATGGCGGGATTGGGCGCGGCCGCCCTGGGCTTGTCCGCTCGGTGGAACTGGTGGCGGCCGGCCGCGCCGGGGGTCCCCGTCCTCATGTACCACAAGGTGGGGGAGCCGCCGCGCGCCTCCAAGCTCAAGAAGCTGTGGGTCTCCGCCGAGGATTTCCGGCGCCAGATGGCTTATCTCCTGGATCACGGGTACCACCCGACCACCTTGGCCGAATTGGCCGCCGTCGTGGACGCGGGCCGGCCCGTTTCCGACAAGGCCGTCGTCATCACCTTCGACGACGGCTACCGCAACAACCACGAGATCGCCTTCCCCATTTTGAGGGAATTCGGGTTCCGCGCCGTCCTCTTCATCGTGGTGAACGGCGTGGGGGGTGAGAACTTCTGGCACGACCCTTCCGTCGAAACGAGAATCCCCATGCTGTCCTGGGACGAAATCCGGGGTTTTCGGGAGGCCGGCTGGGAAATCGGCTCCCACACCCTGAACCATCCGCGGCTCTCGAAGCTGTCGCCGGAGGCGCTCCGCCGGGAGTTGGCGGAAAGCCGGGAAGTGTTGGGACGGCAGTTGGGCAAGGCGCCCGTGAGTTTCGCCAACCCCTACGGCGACGCCTCCGACGACCCGGCCGTGCGGGAAACGATCCGGGCGGTGGGATACCGGTGGGCTGTGAGCGTTCACCAGGGGAAGGCCGACCTCGCCGGGAATCCGTACGGCCTGAAACGCATTTTCGTCCGCGGCGACGACAACCTTTTCGACTTCCACCTCAACATGACGCGGGGGCGGGCGAGATTTTGAGGATCCTCGTCATCCAATTGCGCCGGATCGGGGACATCCTCGTGACGACGCCGGTGGTGGGCGCGTTGCGCGAGGCTTTTCCGGAGTCGACGATCGATTTTTTGGCCGAGCCCATGGGAGAACCCGCGCTTCGCGGGCTGCCGGGTTTGAACGAGGCCGTCGTTTTGAAAAAGGAGGCGTTCCTCCGTCAATTGCTCGACATTCGCCGCCGGCGCTACGACTGGGTTCTGGACTTCATGAACACGCCCCGGTCGGCGCAGGTCGCGCTGGCCAGCGGGGCGCCCGTCCGCGCGGGGTTCGAGACTCTGGGATGGGGTCTGGCCTACAACCGCCGGGTCTCTCACAACCCGGATCCCCGCTACATCGTCGAGCAGAAGTTCGATCTGCTGCGGGCCTTGGGGTTGAACCCCGCTCCCGCTCTGCCGCGATTGCGACTGACGGACGCCGATTTCGCCGGGGCCGGAGATTGGTGGAAGAAGAACGGCCTCGACCGGTTCCCCGTGAGGATCGGGCTGGCCCCCGCGCACCGCCGGCCGATCCGACAATGGCCGGAGAGGCAATGGGCGCGGCTGATCCCCCGCATCTTGAAGCCCGGCCGCGCGGTGATCCTGTTCGGCGGGCCGGGGGAGGAAGAGCTGTTGGCGCGCCTAGCGGCCCCGCATGCGGACCGGGTGTTTCCGATTCCGCCGGGACCGTGGCGCCAAGCGGCGGCCCTTCTGGACCGGTGCCGGGCGGTCGCGTCCAATTGCAGCGGGACCATGCACGCCGCCGTGGCGGTCGGGACGCCGACGGTGACCGTGTATGGGCCCTCGATGTCCGAGGTTTGGAACCCCGGCCGGCCGCCCCACCGGATCGTGCGCGCCGAGGGGCTGGCCTGCCTCGGTTGCCGCCGGGACGCCTGCCCGTTCCGGCATGAGTGCATGGAGTGGATTTCTCCCGAGCGCGTGGCCTCGGAGCTGGAGGCGATTTTGGAAGGTTTGTAACTGTTTACGGAGTCATTGCGAGGAGGCCTTTGGCCGACGAAGCAATCCCCGGTTTCAAGTTCTGGAAAAACGTTTTCCCTGCGTTTGAAAGCGGGGGTTGCTTCGTCGCAAAACCCGCTCTTCGCAATGACGGCGGCGTGAACGGTTACGATAGGAGGAACATGAATATTCCCGGACTTGCGGAGCGCCTCGGTTGGGCGTGGAAGGCGGCTTTTTGGCCGGCCTCCCTCTTGTACGGGCAGGCCGTCCGGGCGCGCGCGGCGGCCTACCGATGGGGATGGCTGGAGACCGTGCGCCTGCCGGTCCCGGTCTTCTGCTTGGGAAACATTACCGTGGGGGGATCGGGGAAGACGCCCGGAGCCATCTGGCTGGCCGAATATTTGCTGAAAAAGGGACGCCGACCCGCGGTGATCTCCCGCGGCTACGGGGCGCGTTCGAAAGACGCCGTCCGGGTCGTTTCGGACGGGGCCGGAAAGGTCTTGCCTTTCTCCCAGGCCGGGGACGAGCCTCTCCTCATCGCTCGCCGGCTGCCCTCCGTGCCGGTCCTGACCGGAGCCGACCGCGCCGCGGTGGGCCGCCGCGCCGTCGAGGAATTCGGGGCGGACGCCCTCGTCATGGACGACGGGTTCCAGCACTTGCGCCTCTTCCGGAACGTCAACATCCTGTGCCTGGATACGACGGAGGTGACCGCGCTTTTTGAGAGGGGCGGGGCCGCGCTTTTGCCCGCCGGCCGCCTGCGCGAGCCCCTGTCGGCCCTTTGGCGGGCGGACGTCGTCTTGTTGACGCGGGCGGAGGGGCTGGCCCGGTCCAAGATCGTTTCCATCCGGCGCAAAGTCGAAGAATGCCTTCTGGACGTTCCCGTCGTCCCCGTCTTCGGGACCCTGTCGTTTTTCGAGCGGGCCGGCGGCGGGGCGGTGGAGGCCTCGTCGCTCAAAGGACGGTTGGTGCTGGCCGTCTCGGGCTTGGCGCGGCCGGAGTCCTTCGAGGCCGCTCTGCGGCGCCTGGGAATGAAGGTCAAACCCCTCCGTTTCTCGGACCATCACCTTTTCACTCCCGACGAACGGGAAGGGATCCTCGCCTCGGCCAAGGCCGATGGGCGGCGGATCGTCGTGACGGAGAAGGATGCCGTCCGGCTTCCAGCCGACTTCCCATGCCTCGTCGCCCGGCTCGAGTGGTCGCCCCAAGAGACGAAAGCCCCCGAAAAGGGCGACATCACGCCCTACGCCCGGACCGTTCCGTGGACGCAGCGGATAGACTCCGCTATTTCCTAGAAAGCGCCTTCGCCCGGATGTTCCTGGCCGGGCTGGGCGCCTTGCCGGAACGCTGCGGCCGGCCGGTCGGTCGGGCCCTGGGGCGGTTGCTGGGGGCCGTAATCCGGTCCCGCTCGCGCCGCGCGGCCGACAACTTGCGAGCGGCGTTCCCCGAAGCCGGCGAGGACCGGATCGCCGCCTGGGTCCGCCGCATGTGGACGAACCTGGGCGAAGCCGCCTGGGAGTTCGCCCGGATTCCGACCTTGACCCGGGAGGAGTATTTCCGGTCCGTCGAGGTGGAGGGCCTCGACCTCCTTCGCGATTCCCGTGAAAAAGGCAAGGGCATCATTCTTTTCGCCTCGCACCTGACGAACTGGGAATGGACCACGCTCTTCGCGGCCTATTCCGGGTTCTCCGTCGCCGCCGTGGCGCGGCGCATGAAAAATCCCTCTTTCGACGCCTTCCTGACCCGGGTCCGTTCGGACCACGGCGTGACGATCTTCCCCCATCGGAGCGCCGTCCGCGAGGGGTTGCGGTGGGTCAAGGAAGGGAAGGTGCTCGGCATTCTCGTGGATCAAAGGATTACGGCGGGAGGCGTTCAGGTCCCTTTCTTCGGACGGCCCGCCTTCACGACGACCATGCCCGCGTTGCTGGCGATCCGGACCGGCGCGGCCCTGCACGGGGTCAGCGCCCATCGCGCCGGGGGAAAGATTCGGATTCGCGTTCACCCGGCCCTGGACTCGGCCTCCGCCGGCGGGGACGCCGCGGTGTTGACCGCGGAGATCACGTCGCAGGTCGAGTCCTGGATCCGCGAAGACCCTCCGCTCTGGCTTTGGATGCACGACCGGTGGAAGCCGTGACCGGCGTCTCCATCGTCATTCCCACCCTGGGAAATCACGCCGTTTTGTTTGAGACGTTGGATTCCTTGCGGCGCCATGGGGGAAATTCCGCGGAGGTCCTGGTCGTGTGCAACGCGCCGGAGGCGGCCGCGGAGGCGCTGGGGAAGGAGGTGTCGGCCCGGCACCCCGAGGTGCGCACTTTGGTGACTCCCCGGCCCTACGGGATCGCCCAGGCCTGCAACGTGGGTTGGCGGGCCGCCCGGGGGGACAAGGTCGTTTTCATGCACGACGATGTCCTCCTGCGCGACGACGCCTGGCTGGGCCGCTTGAGCGAAGTCCTGGACCATCGGCCGGACGTCGGCATGGTGGGAGGAAGCGAAGGCAAGTTCCTGGACCGGACGCCGGAAACGGCGACGGGATCCTGGCAGGACGCACGGGAATGCGACTGGTCTCCCACGATCTCGATGACCCGGAAGTCCTGCCTGGCGGATGGGTGCCTTTTCGACGAGAAATACGAGGTCGGTCTGGAGGACAAGGATTGGGCGCTGTCCTTTCGTCGTCGCGGCTTGAAGGTTTTCTTCCGGCCTGTTGACCATGTCCACGTGGGGACGCGGGGGTCCTACACGCTTTTTCTTGAGAACAAGGCCCTTCTGGATTACTACACGCGCGAAGGTGTCCGCGAGCGCTATTTTCTGGCCAAGAACCGCGACGTGCTGGCCCCCGCCTACGTCGCGCGCGGCCTCGCCAAATGGGGCCGGCGGGACCGCGACTGGGGCAAGACCTGGTGGGTGAAGCTTTACCTCCGCTATTACCTCCGCCGGGTCCTGCGAGGGTTTGTCTGAGGAAACTCGGGGGGGACATTCCGGCTTTCGTCCGAAGGGGCCTTGACCGGCCCCTCGCGGCCAACCTCCTCACAGCGGCGTTGCCGGCGGTCCCTCTTTTCTACGCCCTCGTGTCCATGAGGACTAGTTATAACCTGGTTTCCCTGGCTGATCACGCCCAATTCCTCCTCTTCTTTTTCGCCGGATATGGGTGGCTGATGAGGTTCCGCCGTCCCGCCCTTCGAGGGGCGATGAGCCTGGCCTCCGTCCTGGGGTTGTGCGTCTTCTTCCTGTTCATCCAGCTGAACTTCCGGTTCTTCAACACCTGGGGGGACGTGGACGATTTCGCGCAGTGGAATGATCTGCTTCAGGTCCGGAGCGGCATATTGGCCTTGGTCCGTCCCATGGACCTGATCGCGGGCCTGCTGGCCCCTCTGGGGTTGTGGCGGCTGAGCCTTATGTTTCCGCCGAGGGTGATGGCGCCGTACCGGCGGCCGGCCTTGCTCCTGGCCGTGCTGATGGGACTTCTCCACTACTTTCTCGTCGAAGGGCGGGACCTTTACGAGGAGCAGACGCCCGCTTTCTACGTGCTGCGACAGGAAATGATCCAGTTCCAACTGCGCTACGGGCACCTTTTGGCCCTGAAAGAGATCCAGCGGAAGTGGAGCAACGCCTCTCTGCAATCCATCGACGCCGCCCTTTACCGGCGGATCGAAAGCCCCGATTATCCCTTTATGGAGGTTCCCCTGAGCAGTGTCTCGCCCCTCCCTTTCCACCTGAAAGGCCGCCCCAACGTGGTTCTGATCCTCATGGAGTCCTTCCGCGCCTTCGAGTCGGGGGCCTACGGCGCATCGCCGTCCTTCACCCCCCGCTTCGACCTCCTGGCGAAAGAGGGTGTCTTCTTCCGGCGGTTTTACGCCAACGGCGCCCAGACCGTCCGGGGGGAGTTCGCGATCCACTCATCCTACTGTCCCAATTTTATCGGAGACCCCGTCTACATCGATCAACCGGACATTCACATCCGGACTCTTCCCATGATCTTGAAGGACCGGGGCTATTCGACCCTTTGGATCGGCTCCTTCTCCGCGAAGTTTGAAAACAAGATGAAGTTCCTCTCCCGGCACGGTGTGGATAATTTCTTCCAGGATGTTCCCCTCCGGCGGCCCGCGATCGGCTGGGGGCCGTCCGACATGGACCTTTTCGATTACGCTTTCGACGTGCTTTCCAAACAAAAGGAACCTTTCTTCGCCGAGATCATGACCCTGAGCAACCACTTTCCCTTCGCCGCCTACCCGACCGACGGACAGGCGCCGCCGACCCGCGGGGGAAAACTTTATCAAGCCTATTGTCATGGGATTTACTACACCGACCAAGCCGTGGGGGAGTTCTTGGAGCGGGTTCGGCGCAGCCCTCTGGCCGACAACACCGTTTTCATCCTGACCGGAGACCATGGGATTTGGCTCTTCCCTCCGGGAGGAAAAACCGCCGCCATCGCCGTGAGGCAGGAGTTGTTCTTCCGGATCCCTTGCCTTTTCTGGTCTCCCAAGCTTTTACGGCCGGAGGCCATCAATGATATCGGAAG
>Ga0182021_10004080_pt1 | contig 17118 bp, 18 predicted proteins | sample 612E3MmetaG_FD_120493 | JGI IMG/M metagenome (GOLD analysis project Ga0182021, IMG submission 120493) | Permafrost microbial communities from Stordalen Mire, Sweden - 612E3M metaG (Illumina Assembly) | ecosystem: Environmental > Terrestrial > Soil > Wetlands > Permafrost | place: Sweden...
CATAACACAAAATTTAAAGACAATAAGGAGTATCCCCCTTTCCGTGCCTTCAGACGCTCCGCCCCGTTTCGAAGTCAGAGGAGAAGCCTATTTACCGAAAAAAGGACTTAGAAAACTCAACGAGGAGAGGGCGCGGGACAGGCTGTCTCTTTTCGCCAATCCACGCAATGCCGCTGCTGGCTCGGTACGCCAGCTTGACCCTAAAATAACGGCGGACCGGCCCATGGATATTTTTGTATACGCACTCGGATGGGCAGAGGGGAAAGAAATGCCGCTCACACATTGGGACATCATGCAGTATCTTAAATCACTGGGCTTCAAGATAAACCCGAATATGTCCCGCTGCCGCAATCTTGATGAAGTAAAAAAGTATTACCACAAATGGGTGGATCTGCGCGAACAATTACAGTACGATGCGGATGGAGTCGTCATTAAAGTTAATTCCATCGCTTTGCAAGAAGAACTCGGCTACGTTGGCCACGACCCGCGATGGGCTATCGCCTACAAGTTCCCTGCCGTTCAAGGCACAACCCGCCTGCTGAGTATAGGCATCAATGTAGGCAGGACTGGAAGCCTCAATCCCTTCGCAATTCTTGAACCTGTAAATATCGGCGGAGTAACGATCGAAAGAGCTACGCTTCACAATGAAGATGATATCCACCGCAAAGACATCCGCATCGGCGATTGGGTATTGATCCAGCGGGCTGGAGAGGTCATACCTGAAATAGTCGAACCGATTGTCAGCAAGCGCACCGGAGATGAGCAGGTTTTCCATATGCCTAAGATCTGCCCTGTCTGTGGAGCGGAGGTAATAAGACCGGAAGACGAAGCTATGCACCGCTGTACAAACACCGCCTGCCCGGCACAAGCGTTGGAACAAATAATACATTTTGCGAGTAAGGGCGCTATGGATATAGATGGTGTTGGCGAGAAGCTCTGCCAGGCGCTTTTCGAAAAGGGACTTATTAAAGACTCGGGCGACCTCTATTATCTAACCAGGGAACAATTACTCGGCCTCGAGCGTATGGGAGAAAAAAGCGTTACGAAGGTGCTCTCATCCATTGAAACCAGCAAGCAGAGGCCGCTTCAAAACCTGATATTCGCTCTGGGTATACCCAATATCGGGGAAGAAACTGGCATAGTGCTTAGCGGCCATTTTCCCAGTATTGAAGCCCTGTCCAAAGCCAGCAGCGAAGAGTTAATGAGTATCCCATCCATTGGTCCAAAAGTTTCAGATGGCATACTGGCCTTTTTCAGGCAACTTCAGAATATCAGGGTCCTTGAGAAACTAAGCAAAGCCGGCGTGCAAATGAGTACGACGGGACCGCTACGCAAAGACCTGCCATTGTCAGGAAAAGAATTTGTTATAACAGGCAAGCTGGAAAAGTTCGGAAGGCAGCAAGCTGAAACACTAGTAAGGGAATTAGGAGGCAAAGCAAGTTCCGACGTGACTAAAAAGACAACTTATGTTGTAGTTGGTGTAGATCCGGGCTCGAAACTGGCACGCGCTCAGGCACTTGGCATTGAGATTTTAAATGAAAATCAATTCAACGAAATATTAATAGAGGCAAAAATGAAATCCGGTAACGCTGAACAAAAGCCACTCCTATGAAGATCATTATGGGTCTCGGCAACCCTGGCAGTCAGTATCGCCTAAACAGGCATAATGTCGGTTTCCGCTGCATCGACCAATTAGCGGAAAAATACTCCACGAAGATCAAAAAGCTCTGGTGCCAGTCAGATACCGGTAAACTGGCGATAGCAGGACACGAGGTCGTACTGGCAAAGCCACGCACATTTGTTAACCTGAGCGGAAACGCCGCTGCATGCCTGCTGGATAAATTGAATTGTACGTCTGAGGAACTGCTGGTTATCCATGATGATCTGGACTTACCTACGGGACGGCTCAGGATCAGGCTTGGAGGTAAATCGGGGGGGCACCGCGGCGTCAGATCAATTATCGACCGGATTGGAGACGAGGACTTTTACCGATTACGAATTGGTATTTCCCGCCCGCCAAGAGAAAACAACACAGCATATTATGATGATGAGATTGTTGACTATGTACTGGGAAACATGAGCATTCAAGAAGAAGAACTAATTCGGCCCGCAATTGACAGGGCTTGCGAAGCGGTTGAATTTATCTTAACAGAAGGAATTACAGCCGCAATGAACAAGTATAACAAGCTCTAAATTAACGTACCCGGTATGCAATCTCAATTGCCCGCATTTATACCTGAATGGTATAATATCCCGGCTTCAAAATTGAGATTGCAGGGCTATTACGGCTTTTCTGTTTGGTGAGAGTAAAATTAATTTGGATGAGGGGTGGCGATTTCCATCAGTATTAATAGATATAGTATATGCACGGCAAAGTCACATACCGCAGATCAATGATTGTTGACCGGGGAAATTATGATGAGTACATTAAAAAGCACGGTAATAAAGGGTATTAAGGCACGGGAGATTATCGACTCACGCGGTAACCCGACGATCGAAGTAGAAGTATTCTTAGATAGCGGTGTTTCCGGCCTGGCATGCGTGCCTTCAGGCGCCAGTACAGGAAAATATGAAGCGCTGGAGCTGCGTGATGGAGATAAGAAAAGATATAACGGCCTGGGTGTACTGAAAGCCGTAGAAAATGTAGATAAAATCATTCAACCTGCTATCATCGGGTTTGACGCCGGCAAACAGGATAAACTCGATGAAAAGCTGATATCTCTCGATGGTACAAGCGATAAATCGCGCCTTGGCGCCAATGCGCTCCTGGGAGTTTCCCTTGCAGCGGCACATGCATCCTCAAATGCAGCCAATGTACCTCTCTACCGGTACATTGGGGGAAACAACGCCGTTGTAATGCCGGTCCCGATGATGAACATACTGAACGGCGGCAAACACGCTGAAAATTCTACCGACTTGCAGGAATTCATGGTTATGCCGACAGGAGCAGCCAGTTTTAACAAGGCAATGCAAATGGGGTCCGAGGTCTACCATGCCCTGAAAAAAGTAATCAAACAGAAAAAAATGAATACGAATGTTGGCGATGAGGGCGGTTTTGCGCCTTCCCTGTCATCGAATAAAGAGGCCGTCGAGTTGATACTCTCTGCCATAGAATCGGCGGGCTATAAGCCCGGTACTGACTGTCATATCGCCATTGATGCAGCTGCCAGCAGCTTCTATAAAGACGGCATGTATGTATTAGAGAGAGAAGGACGATCGCTTTCCGGTGCAGAAATGGTCAAGTTTTATTCTGACTGGGTAACGAACTACCCTATTATCAGCATTGAAGACGGGCTTGATGAAGATGATTGGGATAGTTGGGTCCTGCTGACTAAAGAACTGGGGAAAAAGGTCCAAATAGTTGGGGATGATCTGTATACTACTAACGTGCAACGCCTTAAGAAAGGCATTGACATTAAATCGTCAAATTCCATATTGATCAAGGTAAACCAGATTGGGACTTTAACCGAAACGCTGGCAGCTATCGACATGGCACGCAAAGCGGGATGGACTTCTGTAATCAGTCACAGGTCGGGCGAAACCGAAGACACCACCATCTCCGACCTCGCAGTAGCAATGAACTCCGGGCAAATTAAAACAGGCGCTCCTTGCCGCAGTGAACGGGTTGCCAAGTATAACAGGCTGCTTAAGATAGAAAATGAACTAGGGCAGAAGGCTAAATACCCCGGCCGCAAAGCCTTCCGCATCTAGGAGGAAATTACTTTATGGAGTTGTTCAAGGGCATTAATCAAATCAAGGTTCCCATTCCCAAGGTGGGACTGGACAATGTCAACGTTTATATTATTGAAGGTACCAATGGGAACTTGATGATTGATACCGGTTGGAACACACCCGAAGCATTCAATGCGCTTGCGCAGGAGATGAAAACCAGCGGGTTTGCCATGAAGGACATAACAGAGGTTGTTGTTACGCACATCCATCCCGATCACTTTGGCCTCGCAGGCAAGATTGCTGAGCTAACAGGCGCAAAGATATCTCTAAGTGACATAGATTTTAATATGGTTGACTCGCGTTACTTTCATCCCGAAAGTATACTTGGCGAGATGACATCCTTTCTAAAAGCCAATGGCGTGCCTGACTGGGAATTAAAAATGCTCTCGGAAGCCTCACAAACTATACGGAATTTCGTCTCCCCCGTTTCCAAAATAAATGTATTAAAACCCGGTGACCATATTTCAATGGAACCCTATGACTTCCAGGTTATTTTAACGCCCGGCCATACGCCCGGCCACATATGCCTTTATGAACCTAATAAAAAATATTTGTTCTCCGGTGACCAGGTGCTGGCTGAGTTGGTTCCAAATATCAGCTATCACCCGCAATCAGGAGAAAACCCACTTGGTGATTATGTCAACTCCCTACATACACTTGGGGAACTGGAAGTCCGCTTTGTTTTTCCCGGGCACGGTTCAGTTTTTAGCGGTCTCGGCCCCAAAATAGATGATATTATGCGTTTTCATCGTGACAGGATGATGAATATACAAAAGATAATGGGCGTTGAAACTAAGAATGCCTATGACATAGCTAAAAGCCTGCCCTGGATCATCAATGGCGATACCCTGGCATATGATAAACTAGAACCTATCGACCGCAGGTTGGCCGTGCTAACTGTGCTGGCGCACCTGCAATTCCTTGTCGCCGAGAATAAGGGTAAAAAAGTTGAGGAGGCCGGTAAAACCGTCTACTGGGCCGGAGAATAATTTGTGGACAAGCTATTTAAGAAAATTCAAGCATTAAACCTGGAATATTCAGATAAGCCCCAGCCGGAACTGCTTGTAGCAATGCCGAACCCTTACCCTGATCAGGATTATGAAGTCCAGGTTGTATCGCCCGAATTTACTGCACTTTGTCCTGTAAACCCGGGGCAGCCTGACTTCGCAACTGTAACAATCAAGTATGTACCCGACAAACACATTATCGAGTTTAAATCGTTGAAGCTATATCTAACCAGCTACAGGACAGTCACAATTTTCTACGAAGCTTCTACAAACCGCATTATGCAAGACCTGATAAAAGCACTCAAACCAAAATCGATGGAAGTTATCACCGATTGGAACGTCCGTGGCGGTATTTCAACAAAGGTGGTATCCATATACAATAAAATAAAGCGACCTAAAGGAGGTTGATTAATGGCACATAGAATAGGTATAAACGGATTTGGAAGGATCGGGCGCCTGGTATTCCGGGCCATCAATCAGCATTATGGCGACAAACTGGAAATTGGCGCAGTCAATGACCTGACAGATGCAAAAACCAATTCGCACTTACTTAAATACGATAGCACGTACGGAATTTACCCCGGTAAAGTAGAGGCGGCTGCCGATGCCATCATCGTGGATGGGAAGAAAGTCAAAGTTATAGCCGAACGTGACCCGGCCAAAATACCCTGGAAAGATCTGGGAATCGATATAGTGATTGAATCGACCGGTCTCTTCACTGACGGTACCAAGGCTGCCGCCCATCTTCAGGGAGGGGCAAAGAAGGTCATAATTTCAGCACCCGCCACCAATGAAGATATTACCATTGTTATGGGTGTGAACGATGAAAAATACGATCCTTCAAAGCATAATATTATATCCAACGCGTCCTGCACCACCAACGGCATCGCCCCAGTAGTAAAAGTATTGAATGAGAATTTCGGCGTCTTAAAAGGACTTCTTACTACAATACATGCTTATACAAACGATCAGAGGCTGTTGGACATGTATCATAAAGACCTGAGAAGGGCAAGATCTGCCGGACTGAATATGATCCCGACCTCGACAGGCGCCGCACGGGCCGTAGCACTCGTAATGCCGGAGATGAAAGGAAAACTGCACGGGATATCAATCAGGGTACCGGTCCCTACAGTCTCCGTATGCGATTTTGTATGCGATTTGAACAAGGAAGTCACCATTGAACAGATCAACGCAGCCTTTAAGGAAGCTGCCGACGGCAAGCTGAAGGGCATCCTTCAATATATCGATGAACCGCTTGTCAGCACGGATTTCAAAGGCAATCAAAATAGTTCCATATTCGATTCACTCGAGACAATGGTTATTGGCGGCAACATGACGAAGATTATTGCATGGTATGACAACGAATGGGGTTACAGTTGCCGAATGGCCGACCTTGCTCTGAAGATTTTCAGTAAGGGCTTCTAGCCAGTTCCGAATATTACTCCTGCCGAAAGGAACGGCATGAAAATAGAATAAAGTATGCGGACTGCTGAGCAGTCCGCATACTTTATTTCAGCCCCTTTATGTCACCGTCCGAAGATAGACCGGTCAATTTTTCGCTGATAGCCCACAGTTTTTCAGCAACATTAGTTTTGTAGGTCTCTGTGGAGGACCGGGTAATTGTACCTCGTGGGTTCACGCGCTGGAATTTCAGATGCTGCCTCGTCTGGAAATATCTGCATGAGATGCCCTCTACTTCCGGTGAGCAGGCCAGATATACCGGCAGCCTGGCCCCTTCTTCAGGACCTTTCATAAAGAGTTTAAAGAACACATTAACGATCTTGCTGGAATCTTCCCAGAGCGTGGAATATACTCCTCCCGGGCATACACAATTGACTGTAACACCAGTCCCCCCCAGCCTTCTGCCCAATTCGTAAGTGAACAGGATATCGGCCAATTTGGACTGGGCATAGCTGGCGTCACGGTTATACCCCTTTTCCCCCTGCAAATTGTCGAAGTCTAGACTGGCTGCCCGGTGGGTCATGGAAGACAAGTTGACCACCCTTGCGGGCGAGCTATTTTTCAGAATGCCGATTAAAAGGTTGGTCAACAAGAAACAGGCAAGGTAATTGACAGCAAATGTCATCTCTACGCCATCTTCTGTTAATACCCGTTTATCCATAACTATACCTGCGTTATTAACAAGGACGTGTAATTTTTCATATCTACTTAGATAATCACGGGCGGCCGCCCTAATCTGTTTTTGAGACGCGAGGTCCGCTATTATCAAATCCACTGATGCATTCCCGCTACGGGACCGAATCTCTTCAAGTGCGTCCTTCCCGCGGCCCGGGTCGCGGCAAAGCATGGTAACATGGGCGTCCGTTTTGAGGAGCTCGAGCGATATCTCTTTGCCTATACCCGAATTAGCCCCCGTAACAAGACAATACTTCCCACTCATATCTTGAGGCATATATCTCTTTTCAGAATTCATTGGGGCCTGCATTTTTTCAGTACATTTATAACATACAATTTTGATGACATAAACTTTTAGTGACGGCATACGTTTATATATAATAGACGCCAGGAAATCGAGGTAACCTGGTGCAAATAGAAGAACAACTAGTACAGAGAGCAATTAATGGTGATCGAGATGCGTTTACGCGGATATACGATCTGCATTTTGACAAGATATATCGCTACATTTATGTCAGGGTGCACAGCCAGGCCGAAGCTGAGGACTTAACGCAAGAGGTGTTTATTAAAGCTTACGAAGGCATCAATTCCTACAAGTGGCGGGACCTCCCGTTCACCGCATGGCTCTTTAAAATAGCCCATAACCGGGTCATAGACTACGTACGAAAAGCCTCGAAGGAAAAGAAGGCGAGCCTGGATGAAGCAGGCGCCATTGCATCAGGTGATCCCGTATATATCACGGAGCAGAACTTCGAAGTGTATCAACTTAAAAATGCACTTGAGAAACTTCCGAATGCCCAGCGTGAGGTCGCTACATTGCGTTTCATATCTGAGCTGTCGATCGCTGAGGTGGCGAAGACGCTCGGTAAAAGCGAGGGCACTGTAAAAGCGCTGCAATTTAATGCAGTTGCGTCATTAAGAAAATTATTGTACGGCAAGATCGATGTCTAAAAAGATAGAAGAAGCTTTTAACGAATGTTTTGAACGGCTACTCTCCGGAGAAAGCCTGAATAGCTGCCTGAGCAGTTATCCGGAATATGCCGCTGAGCTTGACTTTATGCTCCGAACAGCATTCGATGTTAAAAGGAAAGCATTCCCTGTCCAGCCCCGGCCGGAGTTCAGATACTGGTCACGTATCAGGATGCAGGGAATTCAGGATGCCGACTATAAGCAACCGGCTTCCAGCAAAATAAATACTTATAACATTCGCCGCAACCTGGCGATCAGCATGGCTGCTATCCTGGTCTTTGTTCTTGCATCCAGCGGTACTGCGGCGGCCTCATCCGATGCCATGCCCGACCAGCCGTTATATGAGGTAAAGCTGGCAGTTGAACAGGTGGAACTGACCCTTACACCATCGGATACAGCCAAGGCTAAACTATATGCGAACCTGGCAGAAAAAAGAGCCCAGGAAATAGCCACGATGGCCAGCAAAGGTAAAACCGATAAAGTACTATCGACTACAACCAAGATGTATTATCAGCTTGATCAAGCCGAACAGCTTCTGGCCAACCTGGATTCCAGCCTCAATGAAAGCTCTGGCGCTACTCTTAGCGTTCCGTCTTCCGGCACAATTAGCCTACCTGCTCAATCCACTGTAAGCATACCTGCTCCAACCCCAGCTCCAACCGTAACTGCACCTGCGGTTACAGTTACACCTGCTCCAATCACCACTACACCAGCGCCTTCAGTTAAAACCGCTCCAAACCTGACTGCACCGGCAACCCCAGTTACACCTGCCCCAACTGCACCTGCAACTTCAGTTACCACGTTGACCACACCTTCGGAAAACGTTACTCAATATCCGCAGGACGAATCTCAATCTGATTCAAAATCGGGGCAGCCATCAGCACGTTCGATAACCGCAGCGGGTAAAGCAAAGTTATCGGTTACTGCCAGCGCGGCCAAGACCCTAACAATATTGCAGGACGCATTGGATAAAGCCCCTGATTCCGTAAAGCCCAGCTTAAACGCCATCATTGAACACACCAGGACGACCAATGCACGGTTTAACAGGCAAAACTCAGATTCCGATACGAGCGGCGACCTGGTAACGACCTACTCTGACAATACAACAGACAAACCTCTACCGGTCAAGCCTAAATCGGTAACGCCGCAAACGTTTGTTCCATCAGACAACACCACCAGGAACCACGGAAACAACCGGTTTAACACATATAACAAGGGCATCATCAATAATGAGAATGCAGATTCCGACGATAGTGTTGATAATCGATAAAATGTACTCGCCCCGACGCTAAGAAACGTCACCACAGTCACTCCAGTTTTATTGGAAAGCCCGTGGATCAAACCTATATACTAAAATAAACCCGCTCACGCAGGAGGATTAGATGAGGCAATTGTTCAAGCACGTGATAGCAATATCACTATTAACCGGCATACTGATTTCAGCAGGGTGCGCTGCATCCACCAGCACCAGATCAGCTACGCCATCAGTGCCGATGGTAGCACCACCGGCTCCCACTTCCACGGCGCAATCCAATTCAGCGTACTCGGCAGACATGACTTCCTCTGAATCAGCTGCCGGTACCGGCGAGACCGCTGATGACCGCAAGATTGTCAGGACAGGATCACTTAATCTGGAAGTAGCCGATATCAGCAAGTCGCTGGATGATATAACTGCAATTGCCAGCCAGTACAATGGCTACGTTGTTTCATCAAATCAACGTGGAGACGATGATAATCCGTCAGGATCCATTTCAATCAGGGTCCCCGCCGATAAATTCAACAACGCCCTGCAGAAGCTCAAGACGCTGGCCACAAAGGTAACATATGAAAATACGAACAGCCAGGACGTCACTGAGCAATACATGGACCTGACAGCCCAGCTCAAGAACTACGAGGCTACGGAAGCCCAGTATCTCGAATTGCTCAAGAAAGCTGATAACGTCACGGATATCCTGGAAGTACAGAAAGAACTGTCTAACGTCAGGGGAAACATAGAAAGGACCAAAGGCCGTATCCAATACATCGAGCGCACTTCGGATATGTCCCTGATCGAGGTCAATTTGCAGAAATCCAAACCTATCGGGCAAAGCACATGGGACGTGGGCGGTATTTTCAAATCCGCCGTAGACGGTCTGATTGTATTTGCAAAAGTGCTGCTGGGGATTCTCATATGGGTGCTGGTATTCTCCCCGCTCTGGATAATTATCCTGGTTATTATCTTTGTGGTCATTAAGAAGAGAAAAAAAGCCAGGCTAGCGGCTTCCAAGTAACAGTCTGATAGATACGTTATAATAAAGGGCAGCGGACTAACCGCTGCCCTTTATTTATTTTAAAATGGATTATAAAATCTACGAGGACAAACCTCATACAGATATCTGGATGAGGGGCATATTGCTTCTGCCATCAGCAATCCTTCTGGTAACAGCGATTACTCTCTGGCAGGAAAGCTTGCAGGCAACTATATATTTGATCGCAGGTGCTCTTCTTATTGGTTTCGTTTTCATTTTTATAATACCAATCAAATACTGCATTTTCAACACAAAAATACGAATAGAGTTCAGGGGGCCTTTTGCGTACAACATATCATTTGATACAGTAACGGGCGTCAGGGAGCCACGATGGTTTACTGCCGGCATCAATCTACCCACGAGCATGTCACAATCCAGTGCCCTCGAAATAGCTCGCAAAGGACGCATGCCGGTCAACATTACCCCCGCAGATAGACAAGCATTTGTCAGCAATTTCGATAAGGCATTTAAAGACTGGAAACAGGGAAAGGATATTTAGGATGAAACCGATTGAGTGGCTGGGGGACCGTCTAAAACTGCTTGATCAGACTGAATTACCCTTGAGGGAAATCTACCTGGAGACATCTGACTACAAAGAAGTTGTATCAGCTATAAAGCAATTAAAGGTCCGCGGGGCCCCGGCGATCGGCATCGCAGCCGCCTACGGGATAGCGCTTGGAGCACTCGCAATCCAGGAAACAGACAGGGACAGTTTACTAAACAAACTTCAGGCAGTTTTCAGCGATTTTGCCGGATCAAGGCCGACGGCGGTTAACCTCTTTTATGCTAATAAACGCCAAAAACAGGCCATTGCCGATAAAACTTCTCCCGCTGATATCAAGCAGGCCCTGGTGGATACCGCTGCCCTGATTAACAGGGAAGAAGAAAAAGCGATGTCCGACCTCAGCAAAGCCGGCGCCGATTTGCTGAAAGACGGCTTCAAAGTGCTAACGCACTGCAACACCGGTCAGCTAGCCACCGGCACATCATACGGCACTGCGCTGGGCGTTATTAAGGCGGCTGCAGAACAGGGCAAGCACATCATGGTCTACGTGGACGAGACCCGTCCTTTGCTTCAGGGCGCAAGGCTCACGGCGTGGGAACTCCTGCAGCTTAATATCCCCTTCAATCTGATAACCGACAATATGGCCGGTCATTTTCTCAGCAGGGGCCAGATTGACTGCGTAATAGTAGGAGCCGACCGTATAGCTTCCAACGGGGACACAGCCAACAAAATCGGCACATATTCAGTTGCGGTATTGGCCCATGAAAACCGTGTGCCATTTTATATAGCCGCCCCTGTCAGCACCATCGATTCATCGATCGACTCGGGTAGCGAGATACCAATTGAAGAACGTGATCCGGAAGAAATCTTCCAGATACGGGGGGTGAGGATTGCACCGCAAAATATATCAGCTTTCAACCCCGCTTTTGACGTAACTCCCAATAAATACATAAGTGCCATAGTCACACAAAACGGTATAATTAAAAAACCTTTTAAACGTAATATCAAATCCATTTTTCAGGAGGGCCATTAATGCAGGAAGCCAGGGTCGGCATAATCGGAGGAAGCGGCCTCTATCAACTGGACGGCATGAAAAAAGTTAGAGAAACAAGGATTAAAACGCCCTTCGGTGATACGAGTGATGCAATTATTCTTGGTGAAATAGAAGGCGTGACATCAGCATTCCTGCCCCGTCACGCGGTCGGACACAAAATACTGCCGTCGGAATTGCCTTCAAAGGCAAATATTTATGCGCTTAAGTCCCTTGGTGTGGAATATGTTATCGCCATCTCAACAGTCGGCAGCCTCAAGGAAAAAATCAAGCCTACCGACATAGTGATACCGGACCAGATTATTGACCGCACGTTCCTGCGGCCTGACACTTTTTTTGGTAACGGGATAGTGGGACATGTAGCCTTTGCCGACCCTTATTGCCCGGCGCTTTCCGATGTCCTTTATGAAGCTGTACACAAGACCGGGGGCCGCGTACACGACGGCGGCACATGTATCGTCATGGAAGGCCCGCAGTTCTCCACCAGGGCGGAATCGGAATTATACCGGTCGTGGGGAGCCGACGTTATCCTTATGACCGCCCTGCCTGAAGCAAAGCTGGCCAGAGAAGCAGAGCTATGCTACGGCATGATGGCCATCGTAACCGATTACGATTGCTGGAATGAAGTTAGCGAAACTGTATCAGCAGAAATGGTGATCGGCAATTTAAAGAAGACCCTGGAAACGGCTAAGAAAGCCCTGAAACATGCTATTGTTAATCTGCCTGCAAAGAGGAAATGCACTTGCGGGCATGCACTGGAAAATGCCATAATAACAGCCCCTGAAATGATACCGGACAAGGTAAAAAAAGACCTTAAAATAATCATAGGGAAATACATAAAATAGGCTTACGATGGCAAACCAACTTACATTTAACTGTGCTGCGACCATGATAGGCAGTGTTCCATACACTGACCCGGGCAAGGCATGGAAAAAAATAGACAAATACCTTAAGGACCTGCCGGTATGGCCGCAGTTGCCGATGCGCTCAAACCTCGAAAACATGTATATACAGTACAGCCAGGGGTTCCCGGGTATAGTCATCGACGGTCAGAAGATCTCGATCGAACGCGGCGCGTCCTTTGACCAGGCCCTCGAGCGCCTTTACTCGGATTCCAGCGAAGAAAAGCTGGATAACTATGCCATAAGCAAAGAATATGCTGCGGGACTGCATCACCTTTCCTCCATTCATTCGCTGCCTGTTATAAAGGGGCAAATTACGGGGCCCATCAGTTGGGGTCTATGCGTAACCGATGACTCCGGCAGAGGGATTATATATGATGAGACCCTGGCAGACGCCGTCGCCGGTTTTCTGAAACTCAAAGCGCGCTGGCAGGAAGAGTTCTTACTCTCCGTGGCCGGACGGTCAATAATATTTGTCGATGAGCCATACCTCACTTCACTGGGGTCTGCCTTCGTAGCCCTATCCAATGAGCAGGTCTCTGCATTAATCACAGAGACACTCAGCGGCATAAAAGGGCCAAAAGGCATCCATTGCTGCGGCGGCACCGACTGGTCGCTACTGCTCAAGCTGCCAATCGATATCCTCAGCTTCGATGCATACAACTATGTTGACTCACTTTTATGTTACGAGGCTGATTTAACGTCCTTCATCAACGCAGGCAAAGTCATAGCATGGGGGATAGTACCCAACGATGAAGACACACTGAAAAAAGAGACACTGTCCAGCTTGATGGACAGGTTTGGTGAAGCTCTTGCCCCGTTAACCAGGTGCGGCATCTCCATAAAGAAACTGGTTGCCCAAAGCATCGTAACACCTTCCTGCGGGCTGGCATCTCTCTCTGACGACGCGGTTGAACAGGTGCTTACCTTATTGGCTCAATTGAGCGAAAAAACGCGGAGCAAGTATAGTCCCCAATGACCGTAGATTTGAAATCCTGCCTGACTTTAGCGATAATTAAACACGAATTATTTTGTAGAAACCAGGGTTAGAGGAACTAGATGAATAAAAGGAAAAGAGTAGCAATATTCAAACACCGCGTAAAGAAGAAGAAGCTGGAAGAACGTAAGAAAGCGTTATTGCTTGCATCAGGCGGCACAATAAAGCCGGTTGCCAAAGCAGCTCCCAAGAAAGAAAAGGAGATGCTGAAACCCGTCAAAGCGCTGACTGATATGCTTAAGCCTAAAGAAGCAGCCCCTGTAAAGAAAGCTGCCCCCAAAAAAGAGAAAGCTGAACCGGTGAAAGCAAAAGTTGAACCGGTAGAAGAAAAGCCCAAGAAAGCTCCGGCTAAGAAGAAAAAGGCTGAAGAGACTGAAACTGCAGCCGTCGAGAAAACTGAGGCGGTGAAGAAGCCAGCCGCTAAGAAAAAGAAAACTGAAACTGCAGGAGGCTGATGGGGCAGGCTTATCTACTGACCGGCATGCCCGGCACAGGTAAGACAAGTATCATCCGGCAGGCAATCTCGCAGTCGAATTGCAATGCAGGCGGGTTTTATACGCAGGAAATCCGCAGTATGGGCATACGGGAAGGTTTCCAGATCGTAACCCTGGACGGCAAGGAAGGGATGCTTGCGCACATTGCTATTGAAAGCCCCTTCCGAGTCGGGAAATACGGTGTCGACATCAACGTTCTTGATACTATCGGTGTAGATTCGATCTATAATGCCGTCAAACAGTGTGACCTCATTGTAATCGACGAAATAGGGAAAATGGAGTTGTTTTCCCCGCGTTTTATCACCGCCGTTCAGGAGGCATTAAGCAGCTCCAAGCGGGTCCTCGGGACAATCACGCTTAAACCGCATCCTCTTGCGGATGCTATCAGGCTAAACAAGAGCATCAGGGTCGCTGAACTCACCAGGAATAATCAAAAATACGTCCTCGCTGAGATACTCACCTGGCTCAAGCAATAGTGGATGGAGATAGATCTTCAACCCGTCGGGGAAATAGACCACGGCATCTTGCTCCAACTCAAGGACAGGCTACACAGTGTTTTTGGATGTCCGGTAGTTATCGGGGACCCTATAGCAGTTCCCCAGGAAGCGTTCTCTCCTGACCGTAAACAATATATCTCCGATATTTTTCTCGAGACCCTTAAGCCCTGCAAAAAAACCCATACATATGTCCTGGGAATTACCGACGTTGATCTCTATACGCAGGGACTCAACTTCGTTTTCGGGCAGGCGGACGTTGAAGGCGGAGTATCTATAATTTCGCTGCACCTCCTCAGACAGGAACTCTACGGCCTCCCGGCTAACAACGATCTCCTGATAGAAAGGGCGCAAAAGGAAGCAGTTCATGAGCTCGGGCATAACCTCGGCATGGGGCATTGTGATGACGGAACATGCGTGATGCACTTCTCCAACAGCCTTATCGATACGGATGTAAAAAAGCCCTATTTTTGCAACCGCTGCCAGCCCAAATTGGCGCTATAAACCGGCACAGGGTACACAAATACACCGTTTTTTCATATAATCTTATAAATCGTGCGTCCTGGGATTTCTCTGCCAGCATTAATCTTTATCGCAGGAGGACCAATTGAGCAAACTGGACGATTACAGCGGTGAGTTCAAGCCGGACCTTAAACCCGGCGATTTATCCTACGAAGCCCTCGAAAAGCTAATCCGTGTATATGCAAAACTATATAAGGCGCTGGACGGGTTCTGGTATCTAAACGTGATGGACAAGCACGGCAATGACGAAGCCCTTCAATGCGATTTGATGGTGTGGGAGAGGCTCTGCAAATACGAAATGGACAAGATAACCCAGGCGTTCAATATCAGCGGCAAGCCCGTAGTTGCCATGATGAAAGCTTTCCAGCTTAGCCCCTGGTCATGGAACCTCAAATCCGACTTTGAGATGGTTAACGAAAACCATATAATCTGGCGGGTGTTACATTGCCCAACTGTCGCCGCCATGGAAAAGGAAAATAAGGGCAGGGAACAGGCGCAGTGCAACTATATTGAAGTACGTTTAAACGATGCTTACGCCCACTATTTTGATCCCAGGATCAAGGTAACCTGTCTGAAAACTCCACCCCGGCAAAGCAAAGACGATTATTTCTGCCGCTGGGAATTCAAGCTGCAAGAGTAATTTTGGATTTTTCATCGTCAATTGACAAACCCGATAATTACACCTAATATAGTATTGTCCATCGACCAGGCAAGGCGGTGAGGCAAAAGTCCTATAACTGAATACAAAGTCCGCTTGGATCAGCTATGACCGAGACGGTATATAAGGTTAGAACCCGTAACCCTCTCGGATGCTGCTGAGAGGGTTTATTTATTTACCTTTGAGGTGAATATGGAACAGGTTAAGCCAACAATCGGGTTTATAGGCGCCGGCGTCACAGGCACAGCGCTTGCCTGCCAGCTATGGCAGCAAGGTTATCAGATCGTCGCCGTCAACAGCAGGAGCCTTTCTTCATCCGACAGGCTTGCAGCCAGGGTGAAGAACTGTCATGTTTGCCATTCCGCCCAGGAAGTTGCAGACTGCTCCCAGGCCGTATTCATCACTACACCTGACGATATCATTGCCGACATAGCAGGAAATCTGACATGGCACACCGGCCAGATCGTCATTCACTGCAGCGGCGTGCACTCAACCGACATATTAGAGCCCGCTCATAAATACGGGGCATACGTATGCTGCCTGCACCCGCTTCAGACATTTGCCAGCATTGAAGAGGCTATTAAAAATATCTCCGGCTCGACCTTCGCCCTGGAAGGCGACAGCGCCGTCCTTGATATAGGCCATGATATGGCCAGGGCCATGAACGGGAATGTAATATCGCTCAAAGCCGGTGACAAGGTCCTTTATCATGCAGCCGCCGTGACCCTTTCCAATTACCTTGTCACGCTTATGAAAACCGCGGCTGATCTCTGGCAGTCCTTTGGTATACCCCAGGAAGAAGCCGTCAAAGCCCTGCTCCCGCTGCTCAAAGGGACCGTCAACAACATAGAGCGCGTGGGCATACCAGGCTGCCTTACCGGCCCGATAGCCAGGGGGGACGTGGAGACTATCAGGAAACATGTCGCTGCCCTGGAAAACTCCCACCCTGCATCGCTTGACGCTTACCGGGTACTCGGGTTAAACACCCTGTCAATAGCGCTGGCCAAAGGGCATATTAGCCTTGAGACCGCAGACGAGATACGCGCAATACTGAAAAAACGCGATGAAACAGAAGCCGACCAGAAAGTCGCCCTGTTCAAACAATTCGGCACAGACTTTGCCACGGGGTTCCTGGATTCAACTATGAACAAGTATCAGGTCCAATAAATGCTGCACTTGAAGGAGTAAAAGGATGTCAATCAGGACTATGCTTAAAAGTAAAATTCACAGGGCCAGAGTTACGGACTGCAACATTGATTATGAAGGCAGTATTACTATCGATATCGACCTCATGAAGGCCGCTGACATCCTTCCTTATGAGCGTGTCGAGATATTGAACGTCAACAACGGCGCGCGCTTCAGC
>Ga0182021_10004081_pt1 | contig 17116 bp, 12 predicted proteins | sample 612E3MmetaG_FD_120493 | JGI IMG/M metagenome (GOLD analysis project Ga0182021, IMG submission 120493) | Permafrost microbial communities from Stordalen Mire, Sweden - 612E3M metaG (Illumina Assembly) | ecosystem: Environmental > Terrestrial > Soil > Wetlands > Permafrost | place: Sweden...
CGCCGGCAGAGTTCATCGAAACTTGTTGTCACGTGCGGCACACTGTATTGCGCCGCAACCGCACGCGCCCGCGCTTCGTCGAGATCGCAGATCGCCTGGACGCGAAATAGATCGGGCAAAGTCTGCAAAGCCGCGATGTGTTCGCGCCCGATGCCAATTCCGACAATGCCCATTCGCAAAAGTTCAGTCATGGCTTAAATACCCCAGCCGCTGTGCGTTGGCTTCGGCTTCAAGTGCGAGTTGCGATGACAGGAAACAATGCGCTTGCGGCATCGCTGTTTCCGTACGATTCTCAATATCGGCGATGAGTTGCCGCCCGTATGGCAACTCCTGTTGGCTGCAATCGAAATACTGGATACCTTTTTGATCGACCAGGAACAGGTGATTGGTTCCCGCTCGCCCGGCCACATCGATATACTTTCGCAGTTCGATGTAGCCGTCGGTTCCCAGAATCGTCAGGCGGCCATCGCCCCACACACCCAACCCCGCTGGTGTGTACCAATCCACCCGAATGTAGCCCGTGCCTCTGTCGCCGCGCAGCAGCAAGTCGCCGAAGTCTTCCAGTTCGGGATACTGCGGATGTTTGTAGTTCGCTACTTGCGCAGCCACCACTTCGGCTTGCGTGGAACCCGTGTAAAACAGGAACTGATCCACTTGGTGCGAAGCAATATCGGTGAGAATTCCGCCGTATCTTGCTCGCTGATAAAACCAATCGGGCCGCGCGGGCGGATGAAGGCGATGCGGCCCCAGGCCCACCGTCTGCACTACCTGACCGATCGCACCTGCTTGAATCAATTCGCCCGCTCGCACCGCCGCGCCGACTTCAAACCGCTCGCTGAAACAGATCGAATAGATGCGGCCCGTCTCGGCCTGGACACGGCGTGCTTGCGCAAGTTGCTCCAGCGTCGTGAAGCCCGGCTTGTCGCTCATGAAATCCTTGCCGTGTTGCATCACCTGAATGCCCAACGGGGCGCGCGCGCTCGGAATGCCCGCCGTGACGACGAGTTGAATGCTCTCATCTTCTAGGATTTCACGAGCTTCGCGCGCGAGACGTGCCTGCGGAAAAGCCTGCGTGAATTCCGCGATCAGGTCCGGTTCGGCGGCGTAGACGGACACCAATTCCGCGCCCGCGCGCAGCAACAAGCGCACCTGCCCGTAGATGTGATTGTGATTCAGGCCAATGGCTGAAAAACGGATCGTGGGTTGTGTGTTCATCGGTTGAAGCCTTTCCTCTATGATCTGTCGTTGCGAGGAAGCTGCACGCCAGGCGAAAGATGCTCGCAGCACGCGTTGCTCACTGCTATCGCTACAATTCCGGGTGGTTTATTGAATCGTCGCTAAGGTGCACTGGCCCGGACGACCAGTTGGACCTGCAGCACAATTTCGGTCCCCACTTTGGCATCATTCCGAATCTGTTCCAACAGCAAGCGCACGGCCTCGGCGCCCAGCTCATAACGGGGTGCATGGCAGGTCGTCAAGGCCGGAGTGACTAGCGCGGCCAGCGGCACATCGTCGTAACCGACGACGGCCAGATCTTCAGGCACGCGACGGCCCAGTTCGGCGCAGGCCTGCAAGGCACCGACTGCTACCAGATCATTGAAACAAAAAAGGGCGGTCAATTGGGGCTGCGCCAGCAGCAAGGCGCGGGCTGCCACCTGTCCGCCTTCCACAGTTGGAGGGCAATGGCTTTTCCAAGTGGGATTGGGCGAGAGGCTGGCGGCTAGCAGGGCTTGCTGATAGCCGTTGGATCGGGCCTGACCGCTGAAAGACGTAGCCGGGCCGGCTAACAGGCCGATGGCCCGGTGGCCGCGATCGAGCAAATGCTGGGTAGCCAGCTGACCACCCGCCGCATCATCCAGCCTCACTGTGCCAACCGTTGTCGAGCCATTCTTCCTGTCCAGTCGCTGATTAATAAGCACCGCCGCCGGCAAGTGTTTGAGCACATCGTAAATCTGAGGCGGTTGAAGCCGGCTGATCAACACCACGCCGTCTACCCGTTTTTCTTCGAGTGATTGCACGACCGCTAATTCGCGCTGGGGATCTTCTTCGGTGTTACACAGGAAGATGCTGTATCCCTCGGCGTAAGCAATATGCTCCGCGCCTCGAGCGACATCGGCAAAGAAAGGATTGGAAATATCGGGAATCACCAGGCCGAGTGTGCCGGTGTGTTGAGTGGCTAAGCTGCGGGCGATGCCGCTGGGGCGGTAGTTCAGTCGGTCGATGATTTCTTGAACGCGCTGGCGCGTGGCCGCACTGACGTCACCCTTATGGTTGATCACTCGGGAGACGGTCATCATGGAGACCCCGGCTTCACGCGCAATATCGGCTACTGTTACATCGCGTGCCATGAATTCCACTCTTTTCGGGAGGATATGTGTTAACGCTAACAGAATTTTAGCCAAAACGATTCAATTGTCAATGGGTAAACCAAAAAATATCGCACTCGTGTGCAATCAGGTTATTTTTCACGTAAGACAGCAATTGCTACACTACCGAATCGAAATTTGCCTATTGACAGTCAAGACATTTTTGGTAAAATACCGTTAGCGCTAACGCCAACGTATGCGGGCGAAATGAGGTGGAGTGTGAGGGAGTAACAGCATCCACCTGGGAAAGGGACCTCAACCGGCCCCTTTCAGCGTAGCCTCTTTGAAACATCACCCTAAAATTACAGATGCTTGTTGTCAATGACCATATGCGGTGGTAGCCATCGCTGCCCGGCGATCATGTTGGCCCCAGGTTATTTGCTCGAACGCAGATCAGCAGAAACCTTCAGGCAATTGCCAACGATTGGAAGGAGGTGGTCGAAATCGACTAGTTGGATAATAGACAGAGATCAAACATCGCTTGTCCGACGTGTTCAACCAGTTTTTCCAATTTCAAGGAGGCAAGAAATGTCTAAGAGGGACCACGGGCAATTCGCACCGCGCATGATGCGGATTGCTTCGATCGTTATCCTGTTCTCGATGCTGCTCTCAGCCTGCGGCGGCCAGGCTACGCCGACGGCGGCTCCGCCGACAGCCGTTCCCCCGACGGCCGTGCCACCCACGAAAGCGGCCGCTACCGTAGCACCCACAGCTGCGCCGGCCACAGTCGCTCCGACTACCGCCGCTCCAACCACTGCGCCCACAACCGCACCGGCTGCGGCCACGTATAAAGAAGCGCCGATGTTAGACAAGCTGGTCGCGGCCGGCTCCCTGCCCCCGGTCGAGCAGCGTTTGCCCAAGAATCCACGCGTTCTGCCCGTGTTCGAGAAGATCGGCACCTACGGCGGAACCTGGCATCGCGCTTATAATGGTATCGGTGATCGCAACGGCCTGCGGAAGTTGGAAGAAGAGTTCCTGGTAGAGTGGGACCCTTCTAATCCAGACAAAATAGGTTTTGTGGCCAACTGGTGTGATGATTACAAGATCAGCCCCGACGCGACGGTTTATACATTCCACATCCGCGAGGGCTTGAAGTGGTCAGACGGGGTGCCCGTGACCACCGATGACGTCAAGTTCTGGTACGAAGATTATTACCCGAATAAAGACTTGAACACCAGCCAGCTGCTCCGTGGCGGCAAACCGATTGAGGTTGAGATCACGGATCAGTTTACTTTCGACGTCAAGCTCGCCGCTCCCGATCCGTTGTTCCTGTCGCAGTTGGCGTCGAGCAGTTCGGGTGAGCCTGATTTGCTCAGGCCCGGTTTCATCCTGCCCGCCCACTACTTGAAGAAGTTTCTCCCCAAATATGCCAGTCAGGCTGACTTGGATAAAATCGTCGCCGACAAGAAAGTTAAAAGTTGGAAAGAGCTATTTGGCGACCTGGGTGCCATCGAAAGTGCCTGGCTCAATCCTGATATGCCAACCCTATCGGCCTGGGTCGTTAAGGTTCCGCCGCCCGCCGAACAGGTGGTATTTGAACGCAACCCGTACTATTTTGCAGTGGACAAAGAAGGCAATCAGCTGCCGTACATCGATAAGCTCACGTTTGATCTTTACCAGGACCAGCAAACGGTCGATCTGTGGGTCGTTCAGGGCAAACTGGACGAGCAAGCCCGCCATCTGAACGCGTCGAGCCTGCCGCTGTATAAGCAAAACGAGCAAAAGGGCAACTACCACATGAATATCTGGCGGTCGACCCAAATGTTCGTGCTGTTGCCAAACCTCAATGTGGAAGACCCCACCTTGAACAAACTGTTCAACGATGCCAACTTCCGCCAGGCACTGAACATCTCAATCAATCGCGATGAAGTTCAACAGATTGCCTGGAATGGCTTCGGTAAGCCGCGCCAGGCCAGCCCCGTTCCGGGCACGCCGTATTACGATGCCGAGTTCTCAAGCAAGTGGACCCAGTTTGATTCCGCGGCGGCCAATAAGCTGCTCGACGATCTGGGCTTGACGAAGAAGGATGCGGATGGCTACCGCCTGCGTGACGATGGCAAGCGACTGGCAATTACCGCCCTGGGTGACGCCGATACACCCTGCACCTTCTGCGAATTAGTCCAGAAATATTGGAAAGATATCGGCATTGACTTCCAGCTTAAGAGTGTCGATCGCACCCTGTTCGACCAAACGCAGCAGAACGGCAAGCAAGATATGTTGGTCTGGTGGTGGGATCGCAACAATATCATCGAAGCGGATCCCTCGAACTATCTCGGTACCGATGGCCTATGGGCGCCGTTGTGGGGTCAGTGGCTCCTCAGTGGTGGGACCAAGGGCCAGGAACCTCCGAAGGATCACCCCATTCGTCAGATCTGGGATGCCTACAAGAAGGCGACGAGCACGAGCGATCCTGCCGAGGCTCAGAAGGCCATTCAAGAGATGGTCACAGTTCACAAGAACAACGTGTGGGTCGTCGGCTTAGTTGGTGAGGACCCGGTGCCTTACGTGGTCTCCAACCACATGCACAACGTTCCCGATAACTTTGTACAAGATGAAGCCTTCCGTGAGGAAGGTCTGGCACAACCTGCCCAGTTCTTCCTGGACAACGCGCAGTAACCATTAGTTGCAGCCGGGTTTCGCCCCATGTGGGGGTGAAACCCGGCTGCTCCAACCCAGGGACTTTTCTCTGGAAGTGACGCAATCATCGGACAAAGTTAAGTCGCGTATAATATGCGGGTAACTTGCATTCCCGCACAAGATCAGCACATCGGTTGTCAAACAAGTGCGAAGTTGATCAACCAGGAGACGGGGCATGCTCAAATACATCCTCAAGCGCATCCTGATTTCCATCCCGTTGATGCTGGTCATCTCCATCCTAGTCTTTATCATCATCCAACTGCCCCCTGGCGATTTTTTTGACCAGTATCGAATTAAACTGGAACAACAAGGCGAGCGCATTGATCAACAAACGCTCGAGCAATTGCGGGCAGACTACGGGCTCGATCAGCCCGTTACCGTTCAATATTTCAAGTGGATTACGGGCATCGTTCTCCGTGGTGATTTCGGTTATTCGTTCGAGTACAATCGGCCGGTGGCCGATCTGATCTGGGATCGGCTATGGCTGACAATTGCCCTCAACCTCTTTGTCCTCGGCATCGTCTGGTTGATCGCCATCCCGATCGGCGTTTATTCAGCCACGCACAAATACTCGATTCTGGATTACGTCCTCAATTTCATCGCGTTTATTGGCACGGGCATGCCGGGCTTCGTGCTGGCGCTGGTGGTGATGTGGGTGGCCTATTATTACTTCGGTGCGGATGTGGGCGGCCTATTTTCGCGAGAGTTTGTCTCGGCTCCCTGGAGTCTCGCCCGAGTGGCCGATCTCCTTAAACATCTGTGGGTGATCATAGTCGTCCTGGCAATTGGCGGTACGTCCTATCTGATTCGCACCATGCGCGCCAATATGTCGGATGAGCTATCCAAACCCTATGTCGCCACAGCTCGAGCGAAAGGGCTGCGCGAGCGCGATGTCATCCGCAAATATCCGCTGCGCGTGGCGCTCAATCCTTTCATTAGCGGCTTAGGCAGGGATTTTCGGGAGTTGCTGTCCGGGTCGCAGGTCACGGCGGTTGTCCTTAACCTGCCCCTTACCGGGCCGCTGTTGTTGCAGGCTCTGCTTGCTCAGGATATGTATCTGGCCGGCGGGTTCCTCTTGATACTCAGTCTGGCTGGCGTCATCGGCACGCTGGTTTCCGATATCCTTTTGGCGATCGCCGATCCGCGCATTCGATACGACTAACCGATAGGCGGTTTCTATGGAGAGCAGCCTCCCACTCGCACCGAATTCGAAGGCCAAACACGACGAAGAAGTCTACGTCGCTTCCCCGCGCAAGTTGATGTGGTGGAAGTTTCGCAAGCACAAGATGGCCGTCGCCGCCGGCATTTTTCTGATCATTTTGTATTTCTGCGCTATTTTTTCCGAGTTCGTCGCGCCCTATGATCCGTTTGCCTTTGATGCCCGCTATACCTTCCTTCCACCTCAAACCATCCATCTGATCGACGAAAATGGCCAGCTGCAGCGGCCCTTTACCTACGAAGTCAAGAAACAGCGCGATCCAGTCACATTCGCGCTGACGTACACCGAAGACACGACAAAACCCAAGCATTACGTGCAGATCTTTGTGACTGGGGCGCCCTACAAACTGTGGGGCCTCATCCCGTCCAACATTCATCTGTTTGGCGTGCAAACGCAGCCCGGCAACGGGACGCTGTTTCTGATGGGCACGGATAGCAAGGGACGGGATGTGCTCTCGCGCGTGATTTTTGGCGCACGCGTTTCGCTATCCGTGAGTCTGGTCGGCACGGTGTTGAGCCTGGTATTGGGCATTTTTCTGGGCGGGCTATCGGGTTATTTTGGCGGCTGGGTCGATATGCTCGTCCAACGCCTGATCGAACTATTGCAGAGCCTGCCCACCCTGCCCTTGTGGATGGGTCTGGCGGCCGCCATTCCATTGAACTGGGATCCACTCACCGTTTACTTTTTGATTACGGTGATCCTATCGCTCATTACCTGGACGAAGATGGCGCGCGAGGTCCGAGGCCGGTTTCTGGCGATGCGCGAGGAAGACTTTGTCATGGCCGCGAAATTGCTGGGGGCCAGCGATCTGCGCGTCATCCTGCGCCACATGGTGCCATCCTTCCTGAGTCATATCATTGCGGTGACGACGCTGACCATCCCAGAATTGATTTTGAGCGAGACGGCGCTCAGTTTCATCGGGCTGGGGTTAAGACCGCCGGTCGTTAGTTGGGGCGTCTTACTCCAGGACGCTCAGAATGTGAGCTCGGTGGCGCTCGCGCCCTGGCTGCTCATGTCGGCGCTGTTTCTGATCTTGACGGTCGTCGCGTTTAACTTCGTGGGCGATGGCTTACGCGATGCCGCCGATCCCTATGTCCGCTGAGGAAAGGGCGCTGCGATGACGATGATGGACATGAAACAGCCTCTAGTGAAAGTCGAAGGGTTGAAGGTGCACTTCAACTTGAATGAAGGCCTTGTCCGGGCAATCGAGGATGTCAGCTTTGAGATCGAGCGCGGCAAGACCCTGGGCGTGGTCGGCGAGAGCGGCTGCGGCAAAAGTGTGACCTCGCAGGCGATCATGCAAATGGTTCCACCGCCCGGGAAAATCGTTAGCGGCCAAATTACATTCTATCGCTACCCGGCCGATCGAGCGCCGGAGGCGATCGATATTACCAGCCTCAAGCCCGATAGCGATGCCATCTGTCACATTCGCGGCAATGAGATCGCCAAGATCTTTCAAGAACCGATGACGTCGTTAAGCCCGGTGCACACGATCGGCACACAGATCGGCGAAGCGATTCAACTCCATCAAAAAGTCGATAAGGCCGAAGCCCGCCAACGGACGATCGAGATTCTGCGTCACGTTGGCTTTCCTCAACCCGAGCAGCGGGTCGATGCTTATCCGCATCAACTGTCGGGCGGCTTGCGTCAACGCGCCATGATCGCGATGGCGCTCTCCTGCCATCCCAGCCTGCTGATTGCCGATGAGCCGACCACGGCCCTCGATGTGACCACCGAGGCCCAGATTTTGCAATTGATGAAATCGCTGCAGGCCGATCTGGGCATGGCGATCTTGTTCATCACCCACAACCTGGGCGTGATCGCCAAGATGGCCGATGATGTCGTAGTCATGTATCTCGGAAAAGATGTCGAGTATGCCTCGGTGGATGACATCTTCTACGATCCTTATCATCCTTACACCCATGCGCTGCTGCGCTCGATCCCCTACCTCGGGCATAAATCGGGCGAGAAGCTCTACACCATCGCGGGCAGTATTGCCGATCCTTACAACATCCCGAAAGGTTGCCCATTCCATCCGCGCTGCCCGGAATTCATGCCCGGCGTGTGCGATCGGGATCAGCCCGTGCCGATCACCCCGATCAAACCCGGCCATTCAGTCCGCTGCTGGCTATATGTCGATTCAAAGGAAAAGAGTGAAGAGCACCATGCCTGACACGACCAGCCCGACGGGTGAGTATTTGCTGGAGGTCAAGAACCTCAAAAAGTATTTTCCCATCCAGAAGGGATTTATGCGCCGGACGGTGGGCAACGTCAAAGCCGTCGACGATGTCAGTTTTTTCATCCGCGAGGGCGAAACGCTGGGACTGGTCGGCGAGAGCGGCTGCGGCAAGACCACGACCGGACGGCTGATCCTCCGCGCATATCAGCCCACCGGCGGGAGCATTATTTTCAAGGATCGCAATCTGGGGGCGATCAACATTCCCGAACTGGATAAACGTCACATGCTGACCCTGCGGCGAAACATCCAGATCATCTTTCAAGACCCGTATTCTTCCCTCAATCCGCGCATGACCCTGCTGGAGATTGTGGGTGAGCCGTTCATCCTCCACAAGATCGCTTCAGGCAAGGAGATCAAAGATCGGGTGGCCGAGTTACTGAAGAAAGTCGGCCTGCGCCCCGAGTACATGACGCGCTATCCTCACGCATTTAGCGGCGGGCAACGACAGCGCATTGGCATTGCGCGTGCGCTGGCTTTAGGGCCGCAGCTGGTGGTATGTGACGAACCGGTCTCGGCGCTGGATGTGTCGATCCAGGCGCAGATCCTCAATTTGTTGCGCGACTTGCAATCCGAACTGCACTTGACGTATCTTTTCGTGGCGCACGACATGAGCGTGGTCGAGCATATCAGCGATCGGGTGGCGGTGATGTACGTCGGGAAGTTGGTCGAAATGGCTGAGACTGAGCAGCTTTTCGGCAGCCCGCTCCATCCTTACACGGAAGCTTTGATGTCGGCCGTGCCCAAGCCCGACCCGCGTTATCACGACACGAATATTCTCCTCGAAGGGGAAGTGGCCGATCCGGCCAATCCGCCGAGCGGATGCTACTTCCATCCGCGCTGCCGGTACGCGACTCCGCTCTGCAAACAGGAAACGCCCTCCCTCCGCGAGGTACGCCCCGATCATTTTGTGAGCTGCCATCGCGCCGAAGAGCTCACTCTGGCGGGCGTTACCGCCACGACGGTCACGTTCAAGGGTAAGCACAGTACATAGACATCCCGCGTTTCGCATCTTCGGTTCCACACCGCATAGACAAGAGGCAAAAGAATGACGGCACAACCCAGCCCCCTGATCGCCGCCCGCACCGAGCGGACCCAATGGTTTTTGTCGGGTCGTTTTGGCATGTTTATCCACTGGGGCTTGTATGCCATCCCTGCTAGAGGAGAATGGGTGCGGAGTGAAGAGCGGATCAGCAACGAGGAGTATCAGAAATATTTCGACGAATTCAATCCTACCAATTATGACGCTAAGATTTGGGCAAGGATCGCCAAGAACGCTGGGATGAAATATACGGTGCTCACCGCCAAGCATCACGACGGATTTTGTTTGTTCGACAGCCAGCGGACTGATTATAAAGCGACGAACACCAAAGCCGGGCGGGATTTGGTCAGGGAGTATGTCGAGGCATTTCGCGCCGAGGGATTAAAAGTCGGGCTGTACTATTCGTTGCTCGATTGGCATCATCCGCACTATCCGGCTTACGGCGATCGGGACCACCCGATGCGGGACAACGAAGCGTATAAAGGGCAGCCGCGCGATTTTTCCAAATACCTGGATTATTTGCACGGTCAGGTTCGGGAACTGCTGACGAATTACGGCAAGATCGACATCATGTGGTTCGACTTTTCATACGGCGAATTGAAGGGCGAGGCATGGCGTGCGACCGAACTCGTGCAAATGGCGCGCGCGTTGCAGCCGCACCTTTTGATTGACAATCGCCTGGGCGGGAGTGGCGAAAGCAACCGATCTTTTGCGACCAAAGACCCGCCTGTCTATTCTGGCGATTTTGCCTGCCCTGAGCAAATCATTCCGCCCACGGGCTTTGTAGACGAGGATGGTCAACCGGTGCCGTGGGAGGCAAACATGACCCTGAACAATCATTGGGGCTATTGTTCCTCCGACCGTGATTACAAATCAGCCAAGCAGGTGGTCCGCGCGCTGGTCGAATGCGTCAGCAAAAATGGAAACATGTTGCTGAATGTGGGACCGAATGCGCGGGGTGAGATCCCGGCCGCGTGCGAACAAATCCTCGCACAAGTGGGGCATTGGCTGCATCAAAACAGCGCGAGCGTCTATGGTTGCGGCGGGTCGGAATTACCCAAGCCTGAATGGGGACGTTACACCCAACGCGGGCAAAGGTTGTACGCGCACATTTACGATCGGGGCATTGGTCCCATCAATTTGCGTGGCTTGAATGGCAAGATCAAACAAGCCCGCCTGCTCGCCGATGGCTCCGAGATCACTCTGAGCCGGCCGTGGATGACGGCAGAATACAAGCAGGATGCCTTTATCAAGTTCCCAAGCGCCGAACTCCCCGATGATCTCGACACCGTCGTCGAGTTGGAATTGATTTGAATGAAGATCGAATGCTTTGCCGCGTCCCGCTTGGTGATGGGCAAGAGTCACAAGCGGTGGAACTGGCTAGATTGAAAAGATAAACCATGGACGCTACTCAAATTACTCTTCATCCCGATTACACCATTGCGCCAGTGGACCCGCGCATCTTCGGCGGCTTCCTCGAACATCTGGGGCGCGCGGTCTATCAAGGCGTGTATCAACCCGATTCAATCCACGCGGATGAAGATGGCTTTCGCACGGATGTGTTGAATGCCTTGCGAACCATGCACATGACGGCCATGCGCTATCCCGGCGGCAACTTCGCTTCCGGCTATCACTGGCAAGACGGGATCGGCCTGCGCGCCTCGCGTCCCACACTGCATGAACTGGCGTGGCAAAGCATCGAACCCAATCAGTTTGGCACAGACGAATATCTGAAGTTGGCGCGACAGATGGATTGGACGCCGATGCTCACGGTCAACCTGGGCACCGGCACGCCTGAAGAAGCCCGAAACTGGCTGGAATATTGCAACAGCCCGATCGGAACCAAATACGCCAACTTGCGCGCTGCTAACGGTTCGTCCGATCCGTACGGCGTCAAACTGTGGTGTCTGGGCAATGAGATGGATGGTCCCTGGCAACTGGGGCACGTTCCCGCTGATCAGTACGCGATTCGCGCTCAGCAAGCGGCCAAGCTGATGAAAGACACCGACCCGACGATTGAGCTGGTGGCGAGCGGTTCGTGCACCCTCACCTTGCCCACTTACATGGAGTGGGATCGCACCGTGCTGGAGTACATCGGCGATCTGGCCGATTACGTCAGCCTGCATCGCTACGTCGGTAATCCGAACGGCGACACAGTCGATTACCTGGCCGTGACCAACTCGATCGATCAACAGATTGAGGAGATGGACGCGGCCTGCCGTTACGTGCAAGCGCGGCGGCGCAGCAAGCAGCGTCATTACCTGTGCTTTGACGAGTGGAACGTCTGGTATCGAGCGACAAGTCCTGCGCATACCGACGGTCGCGGCCAGTTTGCTCCGCATCTGCTCGAAGAGGAATACAATCTGGAAGACGCTCTAGTCGTGGCGGGTTTCTTGAACAGTTTCATCCGCCATGCTGATGTGGTCAAGATCGCCAATCTGGCGCAGATCGTGAACGTGATCGCGCCCATTCACACGCGCGGCGACGAGTTGCTGCTGCACACGATCTATTATCCGTTCGTGTTGTATGCCAATCGGCGCGACGGGATGGCGCTGCGACCCGCAGTGAAAGGCCCCGGCTATATGAGCCGCAGCTATGGCTACGTCAACACGCTTGATGTCAGCGCCATTCTGGGTGATGGGGTTCTGCACGTTTTTCTGATCAACCGCAGCCAGACCGATGCTGCACCCGTAAAAATCGATCTGGCCGGACGATCCTTGAAAAATCTCGAATCGGCTGAGATCGTGACGGGGCCAAACGCTCAAGCCTGCAATACTTTTGAACGGCCGGGGCATATTTGCAGTCAACCGTTCACCAGCGTGCGGATCAGCGAGGGTCAGGCGCTTGCACAATTGCCACCACTCTCGGTCACTGCACTTACCTTCGGGTTAGGATAAAGTCAGCTCATGTCTTCATTCACGATTGTCGATTTCGGCGCGGTTGGCGATGGCCAGACTGAGAATGCCGCATCGATCCAACGCACGATTGACGAGTGTCATGCCAGCGGCGGTGGGCGCGTGGTTGTGCCCGCCGGCGGCGTCTTTGTGACAGGGCCTTTTCAACTCAAGTCCAATGTGGATTTGCACGTGGAAGCCAATGCCACCCTGCGCGCCAGTCTGGATGAAGCGCTTTACACCGAAACACCTTTCAAGAACTGGTCGGAAGGCTCGATGTGGATCAGTGCTCGCGGAGCCGATCACATTTCGATCACCGGCACGGGCACGATCGACGGGTGTGGATCGCAGTTCATGGAGAACGAAGAACCCACTCATTACAACTACAAATTCGTCAACGGCGTCGATCGTCGTCCGCACCTACTGACCTTGATCGGCTGTGATAACATCACCATTCGCGATGTCACCTTTGCCAACGCCGCGTACTGGTGCGTGCATCCGGCCGGTTGTCAGGATGTGTTGATTCAGGGCGCGCGCATCCTCAACAGTCTCAAGGTCCGCAACTGTGATGGGATCGACATCGATCACAGCCGCAACGTGCGCATCAGCGATTGCTACATCGAATCGGCCGACGATTGCATCTGCATCAAGAACCGGCGCGATTACGCCGAATATGGACCGTGCGAAAACATCACCATCACGGGCTGCATCCTGACTTCTACTTCCTGCGCGCTGAAACTGGGCAGTGAAAACATAGACGCGATGCGCAACATCGTGGTCGATGCCTGCATCATCCGCGCCTCGAATCGCGGCCTGGGTATCCAGAATCGGGACGAAGGCACGATCGAAAACGTGCTCTTTTCCAACATCATCGTCGAATCACGCTTGTTCGCCGATGTGTGGTGGGGCAAGGCGGAGCCGATCTACGTGACAGCCTTCAAACGCGCGCCCGGCACGTTGTATCGTTTTCCTGAAGGCAAAACGGAAGGTACGATCGGCAAGGTACGCAATATTCGCTTCAACAACATCCTGTGCCGCAGCGAGAACGGCGTCTACATCGGCGGGTGTTCGGACAGTCGCATCGAGGATGTGCTGCTGGAAAACGTCCGAGTGGAGATCGACAAGACCAGCAAACATCTGGGCGGCCAGTACGATCGCCGCCCGTGTGATGTCGAAGGGATCATTCAGCGGCCAACCGCCGGTTTCTTGATTCACGATGCCGATGACATCATCGTGCGGAACTGTCGCGTTATCTGGGGCGCTCAGCGGCCCGATTATTATGGCGCCGCCCTTAAGGCCCATGATGTGACCGGTTTAGTGGCCGAGAATTTCAAGGGGACCGCCGCGCATCCTGAACAGAACGCCATTCAAGTCACACCGCCTGAAGCGCTGAGCCTGCGCTGAGGAAATGCTCCCGGCGGATTGCCAAATCCGCCGATCAGGGCCGCTGGATTTGGCAATCCAGCGGGAGCAGTCAATGATAATCCTGTTCAAGCCGGAAGAGCCGTGGCTCTTAAAGCCCTGTGCGCGTCATTCCCGCATGCTTTCGCCTGGCGCGTCGCTGGCGCATTGTGCCGGGTACGATGTGGCGGGGATCCAGTAGTCCAGCCAGCAGATTGTCGCCAATCGTCACGATGGATGCCCGATAGAAGCGTTCGGGCATGACAGCCTCAGCCATCTGAGAAACAATTCCTGATGAATCATGAAAGATTTTTCTGCAACTTCCGATCAACTCCCGCAGCCGCATTCGCATGATTTGCGTTTGCCGGACTGGGGCCCCTATAATAAAAAATACAACGGCCTGGCCCACATCCCCGACCTGACCCGTGGCCTGCGTTTTGAGTTGAGCGTCTTTCCCGCGTATTTTCGTCACCGGGTAACTGTTCCGTCTGTTAAGTGGGAATCCGGTTATCATCCGTGGGAAGCTGCGCCGGGCCTGAGTTATTTTGCCTATCGCTACGATCTGGAATGGAAAGATCAAGTCTATTGCGATGTGGCCTATTTTGCCTTGCCCGACGAGCCGGACGCCAACGCGCGCGTCGCGCGCTGCGAATTCGTCAACAACACTGATCTACCACAGCATCAGGCGTTGCACTATATGGCGTACCTTAACTTCCCGCCTCTGCGGCCTTATTCGGATGAAGCGCTGCTTCCGGCTGAAGTTCATCTGCCTTCGGGTGCGATCTGGATTGATGCGCTGGACTACACCGATCTCCGCTATGCCACCGCGCGACCCAGCGACCACCTCGTCTACGAAGGCTGGTATCGCGGTGAAGTGCGCGATCATGGCTTTGTCAACGGCACCGGCCTCGGTTGCGGCTTTGGGGCTGAGGCGGGCGATCGGGTGCAGTACACTCTTTCGCTCCCGCGCCCGATCGCGCATGGCTTATTGCTGGCGCGTTATCGCGCCCCGGCTGGTCGGGTGGATTTTGAAGTTCGGGGAATCGTTCACGATCAAGTCGCGTTTAGATCCACCACAGAATTTGCCTTGTGTCCCATTTCGTTAGGGCCACTGTCGGCGGGCGGATATGCGCTGGAACTCATTTCGCTGGGCGATTATCCTGTAGAACTCGATGGCTTCGTGTTAGTCGATCAGACTGATCGAGACCTTGTCACGTTCACGCAGCGCCAGTGGAATCCGATCGCTCAACTTCAAGACGGGCCGATCCGGAACACGCTACTACTGCGTTACGCGGATTTATCGAGTGTTTATGGTCTGGCGTGGACCGGTGAGATTTCGGAAGTGCGCCAGTACTTTTCCAGCGAACTCGATCGCGCCATGCGGTACTTCGTCAACGAGCACGTTCAGACAGAACTGCACTCGGATGATGGCGGACATTTCACCAACGTCTTCATTCGCCCGATCATACTCGCGCCGCATTCCCGATCGGTCTTCTACGGATTGGTCTGCTATGGCGATGAGCAAGAAGTGAACGGGCGTTTGGCCGCTTTCGATCTTCAATCGAAAACTCTGGAAGACAACTATGTGCGCGCTCGACAGGCGAAGGTCACGTTCGACGTTAATCCTTCCGGGCAGGACTATGCCTTCAGCCAGGAACGGATGGCGGCCACGTTGCTAACCAATGTGATCTATCCGGTCTACACGCGGCGCAGTTTCATTCGTCATTTTTCTCCGGGTAAATGGTGGGATTGCCTCTACACGTGGGATTCGGGTTTCATCAGCTTAGGACTGTTGGATGTTGATCGGATGCGAAGCATCGACTGCCTGAATGCTTACACCACACCGCCCGGCGATCAGCAGGCCGCGTTCATCCATCACGGCAGCCCGGTGCCCGTGCAGATCTATGCCTTTCAAGAGTTGTGGAATCGCACACAGTCACCGGAACTGCTGCACTACTTCTATCCGCGTCTGCGCCAGTTCTATCTTTTTCTGGCGGGCAGACTCGGCAGCTCCACGACCCGCACCCTCAAGTCGAACTTGTTGAAGACGTGGGACTATTTCTACAACTCCGCCGGTTGGGATGATTATCCACCGCAGTTCCATGTGCACGCCCACCACCTCGAAGCAACCGTAACGCCAGTCGTGACAACCGCGCACGCCATCCGCAGTGCGAAAATTTTGCAGCAGGCCGCTCGCGCGCTGGGGCGAGATGACGACGTGAACGATTATCAAGCCGATATTGATCTATGGATCAAGGCACTCAACGATTATGCGTGGGATGACGCTGACGGTGTTTTCAGTTACGTCGTCCACGATGCAGCCGGTCACCCGATCGATATTCTGCGCCATGCCAGCGGCCAGAATCTGAATCTGGGCTTTGATGGCGTCAGTCCCTTTATCGCCGGGATCTGCGATCGGGCGCAGGAAAGCCGCCTGTATGAGCGCATCGAATCAGCTGATCATCTGTGGACGTCCGTCGGGTTGACGGCGGTCGATCAGAGCGCCCCTTACTATCGGCCAGATGGTTACTGGAACGGCATGGTGTGGTTCCCGTATCAATGGTTCATCTGGAAAGCCCTGCTCGATCTGGGTTACAGCGATATGGCCTTTCGAATCGCGCGCACGGCGCTTGATACCTGGCGCGATGAAGTGGCGGCGACCTACAATTGCTTCGAGCATTTCGTCGTCGCGTCGCGGCGTGGCGCGGGCTGGCATCACTTCGGCGGCTTGTCTGCGCCGGTGCTGGCGTGGTTCAATGCTTATCATTGTCCGGGCACGCTCACTTGCGGGTTCGATACGTGGATTGAAGCGTTACACGTTTCGGAAGACAAGTGCTCTTTGCGAGCCACGCTTCGCCATGATTCAGACACGCCTCCCTGGTTGGCTCTCGCGGTCTTGCCGCCTGATCAAGAATACGCCATAGACTGGAACGGCCAAGCGATCGAACCGCAGGTGCGTTATCCCGGCACGTTGGAAATATCGTTAGTCGGTTCCGGGTCGTTGACTATCACGCCGCAAACTCGTTGAACCTGACGAAGCCTTTTATGAGTTTTGACGCTCAAATTCGGTAATCCGGACTCGAGGCTTTAGCCGGTGGTTGCCGCAGAATCCGGCTAAAGCCTCGAGTCCGGATCACCAGCCATTACCGACTTTGATTGTCAAAGTTCATTAGGGTTTCACTAACTCACTTTACGCGACGTCATTGCGAGAAATCCATGCCCTCGCTGGCATGCGCGCGGACAGAAACTTGCGTGGCCCTCGCGCCACACCGTGCGTCATCTGGGGTATGATCACAGGTGACGCAATCAGACAAGCTAAGA
>Ga0182021_10004082_pt1 | contig 17115 bp, 18 predicted proteins | sample 612E3MmetaG_FD_120493 | JGI IMG/M metagenome (GOLD analysis project Ga0182021, IMG submission 120493) | Permafrost microbial communities from Stordalen Mire, Sweden - 612E3M metaG (Illumina Assembly) | ecosystem: Environmental > Terrestrial > Soil > Wetlands > Permafrost | place: Sweden...
CGTCGTTCCAGTAGGACCTGTAGCTCCGACGGGGCCCGCAGGACCTGTCGCGCCTACCGCACCCGTCGTTCCAGCAGGACCTGTCGCGCCTACCGAGCCCGTAGTTCCCGCAGGACCTGTCGCGCCAACGGCTCCAGTCGTTCCAGCAGGTCCTGTCGCACCTGCCGGACCCACTGGACCCGTCGCGCCAACCGTTCCCGTCGTTCCAGCAGGACCTGTCGCGCCTACCGAACCCGTCGTTCCAGCAGGCCCTGTCGCACCAACAGGACCCGCTGGGCCTGTCGGACCCGTGGCCCCTCCACCTGGACCTGTCGCACCAACCGGGCCAGCCGGCCCTGTCGCGCCTACTGTTCCCGTCGTTCCAGCAGGGCCTGTCGCTCCAACAGAGCCCGACGGACCCACCGGTCCCGTCGCGCCAGCAGGACCCGCCGGCCCCGTCGCGCCTACCGTTCCCGTCGTTCCAGCAGGGCCTGTTGCGCCAACCGCACCTGCCTGACCCGGCGGACCCGTCGCTCCTACCGTTCCAGTTGTTCCTGCAGGGCCTGTTGCGCCAACCGCACCTGCCTGACCTGCCGGCCCCGTCGCTCCTACCGTTCCAGTTGTTCCCGCCGGACCCGTCGCACCCACCGGGCCCGTCGCACCAACAGCGCCTGCCGGACCAGTCGGACCTGTCGGCCCGCCGCCTGGCCCAGTCGCACCCACGGGACCTGTCGCGCCCGCGGGGCCTGTCGATCCTGGAGCTCCGGAAGCACCCGCAACCCCCGCGGGGCCCGAAGGGCCTGTCGGACCTGTCGCACCGCCACCTGGGCCTGTCGCGCCAACGGGTCCCGTCGCCCCGGGCTCGCCAGCCGGACCTGCAGGACCGGTCACACCCGCGGCTCCTTGGGCTCCAACTGGGCCCGTCGCGCCAACAACAGTCCCCAAGTACACGTTAGCTTGCGCGCTTACGGTGTTCGCGAACGCCTGTGCATCGGTACCTGCCGCGGCGTTCAGCGAATAGGTGACGACGCTCGCGTTTTGGATGGATCCGTACAGGGCCCCCGCAACCCCCGCGTTCACGTGCATCGAAATCGTAACGGTAAGGGGCCACCGAACAAGCGTCCAGATGGCTGTCTTGGGGTTTACAGTCGGGTAGTCGACCTCCGGCGTGGAGATCCCTAGAATGGTAAGATTCCCGTAAACTGCCATACGCCCTCACTCACTGTACAGACAGCCACACAGCCCTGCTGTGGATGCTACCAACCCCAGTCTCGGGGTTGGGCAAGGCATTGTTCATGTCCTGCCACGCCAAGGACAGGCTGTCCCCAGGACTCGACCCAGTTCCGCTGTTCGCAGCTGCGAACAGGGCTCCGTTCGGGAAGGTGATCGCCAAGTAGTACCTGGTTCCGGCGGTCATCGTCAAAGACGACGTCAACGTGAAGGTCATCAAACCCGCAGCCAGCGCCACGTTGCTTGCCTGCTTCAGAAGGTTGCCGCTCATGTCGTAGATGCCGACGTTCGCGTTACCAGCGGCTGTCTGCCAACAATACGCGCGCATCGTGGTGACCGTCTGGGCGTTCTGGTTGATGACCATCGCGCCGTACGTGTAACTCGACCCTCCGTTGTTCACTGTAGTGTTCGTGACCGCGATTGGGTACGTCTCCAGCGCGAAGCCTGCGAGACCAGAAGCGCCAGTGGCTCCTGTCGCACCCGCGGGGCCTGTAGCGCCAGTCGCGCCGGCGGGGCCAGTCGCGCCGGCGGGGCCAGTCGCGCCGGCGGGGCCAGTCGCACCTGCCGGGCCGGTCGCGCCTACCGGACCTGTCGCGCCGGCGGGGCCTGTCGCGCCGGCGGGACCTGTCGCGCCGGCGGGACCTGTCGCGCCAGCGGGACCTGTCGCGCCAGCCGGACCTGTCGCGCCGGCGGGGCCTGTCGCACCGGCGGGTCCTGTCGCGCCAGCAGGACCTGTCGCTCCGGCGGGGCCGGTCGCGCCGGCCGGACCTGTCGCGCCGGCGGGGCCTGTCGCGCCAGCCGGACCTGTCGCGCCGGCGGGGCCGGTCGCACCGGCGGGGCCGGTCGCCCCCACCGAACCTGCAGGACCTGTCGCTCCCACCGGACCCGCCGGGCCAGTCGCGCCCACCGGACCCGTCGCGCCAGCGGGACCCGTCGCGCCAGCGGGGCCAGTCGCACCTGCAGGTCCAGCAGGTCCCGTAGGCCCAGCCGGGCCTGTGGGGCCACTGCCTGGAGGCGTGAGTTGATAGACGACCCCGGTATTCGTCCGCCAAAACAGCTGATCGACGCCGGTGACAGTCTTCGCGTAAATCTGGGGCCAGACGACGCCGTTGTCCGGAGGATCAGCCGTCAAAGGCTTCAGCCCGACATCCCCCTGAAGTAGGAGGTATCCCTGCCGATTCAGACCTGCGTCCCCGCCCTGGGCTTGGATGAACGCACCGAAGTGCGTCCCTTCACTGTCTCCGCCGCGGACGCTTACACTTCCGGCAGCTCGGGACTGGGTAACACCATCTCCACCAGCAGAAACGCCTCCTTGTAGAAGAATTGAGCCAGCAGCCCCCCAAATAGTTGGCTGCCCGCCCCACATGGTAAATTCGGCACCTGACTGGGTTCCTACCCCTGTCCAGGATGCTGACTTGAAACGGATGACGCCCAACGGATTGGCAGGGTCCGTGTACGCGGCGCAATCGATGTAGAAGTTTCCGGGCTGGAGCCCGCCCGCCACATTGAAATGGAAATCGCCGCCTGGAACGTTATGAGCTGGGCTTCCGAGACCTGTGCTCAGGGTGAACCCACCTCCGCGCGAGTTGCTTGCAGCCTGTAACTGGAAAATGGCCCCATACACTAGGTCCGCCGCGAGGGGACCTAGCTGAAAATTCAGACCCTGCGCTGTAACCTGTCCACCTTGAGCAAAGGTAGCCCCTTGCACCTCTAGGAACGAGGACTGCCCACCAATCTGAGAAGCAGCGTGAATTGCTTGCCCGCTCTGCAGATGGACCGCTCCGCCCTTCGTCAGGAACGCTCCTTCTGCGTAGAAGTAGCCAGGGCTGGTATCCGTTACGCTCGACGTGCCTCCACTGCCATAGAGCTGTCCACCCTTATGGGTGCTGTGCGAACCCCCGTTCGTGTATAGGTACGCGCCAAAGTACTGGCTTAGGGACTCTTCCCCGCCTTGGATCCGCGCTGAACCTCCGACCTGAGACGCGGGGATCCCCTGGGCGGCCAGGACCAGACCTCCAACGAAGCCGGTATTCGTGTTGGCTGACAGGGCCACCGTAGGCGCGGGTCCTACGATGTCCTTCAAGGTGCCGATGCCCGAGATGTTGATCTGGGACCCGATATCCATCTGGATGTCGGAACCCGCAGTCACCTGGAAGGTGCTGTTGCCGTCCATGACGGCGTCTTCGCCACCGCTCGTATTTCCGGCCGCGAGCACTCCAGACCACGGAGCAGACGTCCCGAGAGCTCGGTACACCGTGACGATAGTGCTGTCGGTCGCTGGGTCGTCGGTGACGATGAGCGGGACGTTTCCAGGTGCAACACCCGCAGCAACGAACTGAATGCGGGCGCGCTTCGGCTGCGCTGTAGGTACTCCAGCAAAAGGTGTGAAAAACACCTGCTGATAGTGCAGGGTCAGGATCGACTTCCCTGCCGGAGACACCCCTGTATTACTCAGGTCCCCGTTCTGGAAGAAGATGGTTCCCTGCTGAGGAACCGCCGTAATCGCCCCGTACTCCGGGAGTAACGTTGTGAGCAGCGATTGGCCTTCTACGAACTGGTAGTACGCCGGCAGTCCGCCTCCACCAGAAGAGACTCGAATCCAACGCCCCGCCGTCGCCAGTGGCTGTCCAACAGGAATCACCACCCCAGGTGGTGCTGGGGCCGCCAAACTCGACTGATACCACCGATACGTCGCATCGGTAGTTTCGACCCGGGCTAGGTCATCATCCGCAATGCTGGCGACTTCGATGGTCTCCAGTGCGTTGAACGCACTCTCCCCAGGACCTGTCGATCCGACGGTCTGGACTGTGAACGACAGGGTCTGCTGGGTGATTTGTGTGGAGCCGGACATGAAACCTCGTTCAGAGTAGACTTAGGGCATGTCGACGGAGATGGGCAGCAACGTGAACCCGGGCTTGTCCGGCAGAACGAAGCCGCAAGACTGCTTCGCTGCCGCATTGACCGTCATGGACCTGCCAGCGTCACACCAGAGGGCGCTCGTCACACCAGAGACGTGACTCAGGCCACGGGACGAGAGCCAAGCTCCGGGCGGCACGTTCTGCAGGACGTTCCCCTGCTTGAACTGCTGTACCCCGAAGATCAGCTCCCCTTCGCTCACGCCGATGGTCTGGCCGATGCCGACGGTATCGCCCTCCTTCACGCTTGGCACCACACCCTGGTAGTAGAGGATGACCGGCTCGTAGGATGACGCGATGTGCAGGACGTTGTCCCCGCGCAAGACCACCTTACCGGACACGACAGCGTAAACCGTCTCCCCCTTGGCCGTCTGGATGCTGTCGGTGGGATCGCAGGCACCGAAACTCGATGGCCCTGCGCACCGAACCACCTTCCCGGCCCCGACCAGGGCCCGCGTCGAGTGGTAAAGGCCGCGAACCAGGGCGACGACGCCGACCGTGCCGAAAAACAGTGGGATGAAAATCTCGGACGCCGTGAGCTTCTTGTCTGCCATGGGACTCCTTGCCCGGGAATCCTATCACAGTTGCCACGATTTGAGCTAAGCTTGCCGCCATGCAGCCCCACCCACAATTCCCATGGATCCACTGGGGAATGCATCCCCAGGGCGGCTGGATCCTGAAAGACTCCCGGGATGGCTTCACGGTGCATGCCCCCACCGAAGCCGGCGTCCACCAGTTCCTGGCCGACCGCAGCAACCCGAACCAGGGCCGGATGGGCCTCGGGGACGTCGTTCATAGCGCCACTGCAGCACTCGGCATGGAGCGATGCACCCCCTGCGCGCAACGACAGGCTGCCCTGAATAGGGCTGTGCCTAACGTATGGCCGTTCCGGTGACCTACCGCAGGCCCTTCGGCCGCGGCACTCCCTGATCAAGATGCTGCAACCGGCAGGGTCCCTGGTACCCGATACGGTGCCCGGAGAATAGCTCGGCGATCTTGTCGGCCGTGATCTCGACTGCGTCCTTGCTCCGACGTTGCCACTGCCGGTACCGCGCCTCGATCATCTTCTGGTACAGGGTCCCGTCCCGCTCCGGGAACACGTCGAGCTCCCCGTCTATGAGCATGAACTTCCCTGGGTGCAGGAAATCGATAGCGTGCCCCAACTCATGCAGGAAGATCGCCAGGATCACCTGCTCGGGGAGTTCCACCATCTCTGGCGCAGCCGCGATAAGCCGCCCGTCCTCGGTACACCCCCCGAAGTGCCGGGGGGTGTCATGCGCGTCGTCTCGGATGTCCAGATGGACGCGCCGCACTTCTCTCGGTAGCCCCAGGCGAACCTCGCCGGCCTCAAACACTTCCTGCGCTGCAACGAAGTAGGGTTCGAGGATGGCGTGGGCCTCTTCAACACCCACGTCCGTGGCGAGGTCGGGGCAGCAGGTCACATCCCTCGTTGCTGCCGAACGAAGGCCTTCATCTGTTCGACCTGCTGGGGCTGCATCAAACCGCTCTTCATGGCGGTCTGCACGTGCCGCGCAGCCTCATCCGGGGTCACATGAACCGCGTACCCGGGTTTTCCGCAGGAACAGTTCGCCGTGACGACCGCGCTCTTCGTAGTTGGGCTGAGGGACCAATTTGGAGGAAGAAGGACTGGCGTGTTCGGACCATTAGTCCCGATGACGAAGAGCTCGTTCCAGTCGATGTTTAGGGCCCCTGGCTTCCCGCACATGCGGCACTGCATCTCGACACGGAGTCCGTTCGCCTGCGTGCTCTGCTTCACGTTCTCGTAGGACCTGTGTCCAGAGCCAGCAAACACTCCGCCGTCGTCGTTGTCGCCCAAGATATCCGCGAAATCGTCGAATTCGTCCTGCATTTTGTCCTCCTTAGGGTGCCTTCACGAGTGCTTGCCCGGCTTCTCCCGTACCACCAAGCACGTAGATCCCGAAACCAGGGTACTGGTTTAGCATCGAGTACAGCGGCTGATCCTTGGTTGGATCCGTGAAGTCCCAGGTACCGGTCATGTCCACCGGGTTGAGGAAGATGGACAGCTCATCCCCCATGGCATCCAGCTGGATCGCGTTATAGCTCAGGTAGAAATCCCCGAGCCCCGGGATGCTGTTGAGCATCCCCTCCTCGAACTGCATAGGAACGCCATGCACGTCCAGGGGCTGCGTGTCGATGCCCGTCAATATCGAGAGATTCAGAGGAACCGTCGCTGCCGGATTCACCACGTTCTCCGTTAGGAGCACCTGGTTCTTCGAGTCCCCGAGGGGCACCGGAGTCCCCCAGGTACCGGCAACGGAATTCCCCGTGACCTTCAACGTGTCGATGGCCGCGGGCAGCACGCGCGTTCCTGAAGACTTGCCAGGAAGGTGGAAACTGCCCCCGCAAGCCGAGTCCTGCATTCGCCAGAGGAAGCGGTAGTTGTAGGGAGCCACCCGGATCCCAGCGCTGCTCCCCACCATCTGCGCGAGCGCCGGCAACCACACGATGACTCTCGATCCGAGAGATACGGGTATCCCCGCCAGCAGATTGAACAGGTTCCCGTCCGAGCCCGCGTGAGAATCGAGAACCCCGGGGATAGCCACGGGGATCTTGGCGCTGCGCCCCTGATACACGTGGGTGAGCGCCAGCAGGTCTGGCCTGTATAGTCGCGCGATTCCGAACTGGGCTTCGTTCACGAGAACCTCTTACTTGCTGCCGGTCTTGGTCAGGTAGGCCTTATAGGCTGCGTACCCGCCCAGGGCGAGCCCGCCGACCGCGAACACCGCGCTCGACGTGGCTTCGTAGTTCTGGCTCGGGTCCTGAGACCCCCACCACTTCTGCGCTCGGTAGGTGTTCATCGCGCAGCCGGAGAGTAGCACGCCGGCCGCCGCGCCCCAGGGTCCACCGAGGGCAACGCCCACGCCGAAGGACGCCGCCAGGAACAAGGCGGAGATGCCGGCGGACCGCATGACCGCGGACTGCGACGAGTTGTCGGGCTCCAGCCAGTTGAAGGTCTGACCCGCCACCGGACGCATGGGTCCCGGAGGGTATCCAGGGACCCCGCGCCGCTGCGGGTACTGAGGCATCGCTTCCACGGGAGCCTGGTAGTACTGCACGGTTTGCTGCGGCGGAACCGTCATCTGCTGCGGTGCTGGCGCCAGCCCGAGACCATCCGGAGCAGATCCGACTGGTTCTAGGTCTAGTCCTTCTAGTGCGCGCTCGTCGAACATCGATACCTCCGGGGGTTACTGCCCCGGCAGTCTACCAGAAATCGGTCGATTCCGGGAACGACTTCAGGTCGAGGGCGCCGCGCGCTTGCGAGCAGCGCGAAGTAGGAGGAAGTACCCGAGCAGGTCCTTTTCGACGTCTTCGTCGTCTTGACCACCCTGGATCCACCGATTCACCTTGTCGTCGATCCTCACCAGGATCTGCTCCACTGGTCCGAACTTCGAGAAGATGCGGATCGGCTCCAGGGCGGAGTTCCCGTACTTCTTGTTCTTGGAGATGAGGAATTCCTCCAGCTCCTTGCAGGTGTCCCGAATGAGCGACTGCCCCTCCACCTGCGTCATAGGGACGCGAGGAGCTTCTGCTGGATGTTCCGGCACCGGAGCGACAGCGGCTTGATGCCCTCCAGGTGCTGCCGGGCGTCCAGGTTGTAGCCCTCCTCGATTTGGCGGAGATTGTCCGGGGACTCGACCAACATGCTTGCCACCAGTTGCCATAGCGCGATTTTCTCCTGTGTGTAGAACCACTGCCCCTCGGGCCCGTTTGCTGGCCAGCCCAGGAGCCTTCTCGTCACGTCGTCCAGGGTCCGCTCGACCACGTGGTCCAAGTAGTTGGCCTGGACCGAGGCGCCTGCGTGCGCCAACACGAAGGACACGCCGCCCAGGAACGCTCGCATGCTCTGCTTGTTACCACTGTCTACGCGGAAACGCGCGGTGTTCTTAGTACTACTCTGAAAGGACCAGTATCCATTGCCGAGTGGTTCAAGCCATATGCCATACCGACCCATACTGGGCCATAGGTAATTGAGAGCCGTGATAGGATCGTGCTCACCGATGAATGCCAACAGCCCGGCAGCATCCGTAAAACCCGGGCCCCCCAGGCTCAACGTTCCCCCTATGACATGGCACCCGTCAACCCGAAGGTTCCCCTCCTCCGTGAGCAGGTGCAGGACGTCCCCCCAGAACGTGCGCCGTTGCGGCTGCTTCGTGTTCTCCACTTCCCCAGGGGCGTACCAACCCGACCGACTGAGCTCATCATTCGCCGAGAACTTCACCCACTGGCACCCAGCTTGACCTGGTACATCCGTAGGTGACGCCGACATGGGGTGGAGTCCGATGTCTGCCACCCCGAGCAACGATTTAGTCATGACATCAACTCCTCATACGAGTACTTCAGCCCAAGGATGTCGCGAATGGTCAGCATCCTACCCTCCTCATCGATACGGGTACCATTGTAGACCCACACGTACTCTGACACAGTCAGATTGCAATCGACGAAGGCAACCCCTCGGTCTGAGAGTTTGTAGTACCCACTGCTTTCTGCATCTGCTGCCTCCCCGGGCTTGGCCTGTATCAGGCCCCAGAGCGACGCCCTAGCATACTCCCCGCCCATTCGAGAGACTCTGGCGTCCCTCGAAAGCAGGGTGGGGACGTGAATCCACTCCTGATCCGGATGCTGTAAGGCTTCCCGGTAGATGAAGATCAGGATCGCCGCGAGGTCCGGCAGCAGCTTCCGCTTATAGACCCTGGCGAACTGCCCGCAGCAGGGGCAACGCGCCCCCTCATGCACCACGCGCTTCAGCCACCGCTTGGCCTCATCGATGCTCGTCGTCGTGGCCAGAGGGTACACGTGTGGGTCCCTCGTTGTCGTGCGACCCATCAGGACCTCGCCGAGACGACGCTGTCTTCGTAGAACTCGATGCCCGGGATGCTTGGAACTGGCGTGATCGTGCCCTTGGCCGCCGTCACTGCCGCATCGACCTTGCTCGGATCGATCGAAAGGTACTCCCGCGGCACCTGGCTGGCGTCGACCACCCGCCACTTCAGGACCTTGCGCACGTTCAGCCCCGCCACCTTCGGCGTGCCCACGATGCCCGACACAGCCAGGGACACCCCCGGCATGTCCTTCGCCTGCGCTGCCTCCGCCATGGCCTTCATGGCGGCTTCGTTCTTCGCGCGGGCCATCAGTTCGTAGCCGGCAATGGAGTGCTTCAGAGAAGCCTCCGCCTGGCTCAAGGTGTCCAACGTCGGCTTGAACCACCCCCGGATGACGGTCAGGACCGCGTTCAGGGGCTTGGTGACGCTGTCCCTCTTCCCCTCTAACTCTTTCGTCCAGGTTTTCACCTGCTTCAGGATGTCGGCAGCTTCCTTGAAGGATGCGTCGTCGACGATCTCCATGGCCTTGATGGAGGCCAGCACCTCCTTCGCGGTGTCGTGATTCTCGATCGCCTCCTTCTGGGCCCCCTGATACGGAACGAGCTGCTCCTGCAGCTCTTCAGGTACCGGCGCCTTCTTGGCCGCTGCCATTTACTCGCACAGCTCCTTCACAGTGACCACGCCCTCTGTTGCGGTCTCCACAGCCTTCGCCTTCTCGTACCGCGACAGCTTCCCGCCCCTCTCCAGGTACTGGAGGGTGAGCATGCTCACCTCAGATTTCCCACTGATCTGACGGATAATCTCCGTCTTGGTCGTCTTCTGCAGGTGTTTCTGTGTATCCACATATTCGGGAAAACGCATGCGATTCTCCTAGCCTAACGCCGCGCCCCATCCGCTTCAGATGGAAGAGCCCGAGCCCGATGGCATCTAGCATGTCGGGTGACGGCGCGTTTTGGTTCTCTCCCTTACACCTAGCAGACTTAGTCTGCTTGACAACCAAATTCTGCTCGGCTTCAGTTAGGACGGAAAAAACACGCCTGTGATGTACGGGCTTGGGGGTACTGCCCTTCCAGCCATGCGGGTCGTAGACCACGAGCTCCGTCAGGTGCTGGATACCCGCGATGACGCCGGCGCGGAACGCCAGCGTGATGAGGTCCCCCACCGGGTGCTCCTCGTACTTGTACTTCTTCGGCACCTCGATCACGATACGAGCCTGGTCCCCCTCCTGGAGAAATGGCACCAGGAACCGCTGCAGGTTCGCGAGGATCTTCTTGAACGACGTGTGCCCACACCCCACCAGGACCGTCCCTCGATAGACGGCCCAGCCGGTGTGCGCAGTTCCAGGGTCGATGCAGAGGGTTAGGTTCATCACTTAGCGGGACGCTTACGCGACTCCTCCCAACGCGCAGAACGATCCGACTGCAACTCCTCCCATTTTTCCTTCGTCGTTATCTCAATGAGCATCGTCACACTTGGGTAGTACCAAGACATTGCCGACACCTGCATGTACAACCCACTACGTTCGGCCCACGCGAACAGAGGTGCAAACTTCACATGTTGGTACACGTGAGACGTAAGGAGCATCTGCTTTCCTCCTTTTTGCCACATGTCTACATGGTCAAGCAAACCAGAGGGCACATGCACCCCATACACGTCGTCTTTTTTACAGCCAAGGATCTTCCCATATCTCACTGAATTCGACAGCTTCAGTTGTGGGTAATCTGCTTTCCATTCATCAAACACCTTATCCGCAAATACGTGCCCCAAGGCGGATTGTGTTTGACCAAGAGTTCGCTGTCCCATGGCCAGCAACAATTGGGTACATCTTGCAAACTCTTCTTTGTTGAAGAATACTGCGTTCGTACCTGCTCTTCTGTTTGACATGGCTACTCCTTTTTTTGTTCCCAATACGAGACTCGCTGCTGTGCGATTTCGACGTAGTCTGCATTTCCGATTTGCTAATTACGCGGCCGCCGGCCATGGTACCAACCTTCCGTCCCGCCACACAGGCTTCGACTCCTTCGACCAGTACCTGCTCACCACAGGCTGATCTACAACGGCGGGGCAATGCGGAAGCCATGGATCTCCTGCCCGCTCCATGAGCCTGGCCAACTCCATTGCTGCTTCGTGCCCGACTGCCTCCTTGCAGGAGATGTTGATTTCATCATGCACCATATTGACGATCCGACTCCCGTACAAAGGACTGTTCCTGTCCACGTAACACGCCTCCGACACCCGGAACATCGCCTCCTTCACCACGTCCGCGCAGAGCGCCTGGAACGGTGTGTTGGCTGCAGCACAGAAAGAGCACTTTCCACGTACCCGATCGGAATACAGCGTTACGACAGGCAGCCCCTCACCGTCATGGTCGGACCTGAATGCATCCCCCACTGCCTTCAGGTAAAGGCCTGCCTCCCTCCATCGGGCCATCCACGCATTCTCTTTCAGGTCCCGCGCTTCGTCCGCCGTAACCGTCACCCCATATGTCCCCTTGGCATACGCCACGAAGGACTCGGCACCTAGTCCTCCAGGCAGCCCGAACGACAGCGCCTTGGCTAACTGCCGCATCTCCTTGACGGCCTTCTCCGTTTTCCGGCGAAGCGCTTCTGCGTAAGGTATCCCCATGATGTGGGACGCCAAGTCTAGGTGGGGATCTACTCCGGCGTTGATGGCTTCCGCCATGTCCGAGAACCCGAACATGGAAAAACACACCTCTGCCCAACAGTGCAGCTCCATCGTCTGGTAATCTGCACTGACAAACACGTCGCCTAGCACAGGTACAAAACACTCTCGAATGCCAGGTAATCTTCTCACATTCTGGATGTTGGGGTTGCTCGACGAAGTGCGACCTGTCGCTAACAGTGTGTCAAATCTGCTGTGAATAGGGAACTTCACACCCCTTCGGAGTGCAGGAACATCCTTCGACAGCACATTCTTCAACTGGGACAGCTCGGTGTAGGCAAGAAGCAGCGGGTCATCGCTGGCTGTGCAAGCTGCTTCGTCCAGGCTAATCTCACCGGTGTCGGTAAGATTGCACTTGTCCCTGCCGCCCATCACGGCTTCCATGTACCCCTTGACCCGCTTGGTATCCCTGCTCCCGTCCGCCCGGACGAAACCATACCTCGGGTCTTGCAAGAACGTGAGCAGCTCCTGGTAAGCAGCCTCCGTCTCGACAATCAACTTGTCCACCTTGGAAGGATCCGTCCGAATACCCCACGCCGACATCAATTGGATGGCCCACGCGGCCTTCGCTTGCCTAGCTTCGTCCACCAGCCAGGCGCCCAGCCCCTGCGCCTGATTGACCTCCTCCTGCTTCTGCGCAACCCGCAACGTGCTCACTGCATCCTGGATGGCGTAGTCCCGGGCCCCCGGCTCCCACTGGTCCAGGGGAACGTCCCGCAGCTGACCGTACCTCAACCTCCAGGTGTCCTTGTCGAGCTGCACCTTCAGGTGCCTCTTCGTAAGGTCTGCCAGTCCGTACTTGAGCTTGATGAACACCCCCGTGTCCGTCCGAAACCCCCCGAGATTGCCCTTGGCGTTATCAATGAGCTTCTGCCGGAGCATCGTGTCCCGCACGCGCCCGTCCCGGTACAGCTGAAAGATGATCGGCAGCAGGTCCGGCCACTCCGCCGCGAGCACCCCGTGGTCGAAAGCAATGTGGTGCCCGACGAAAATGACCTCAGGATCGGCCACGTAGTTCAGCCAGACGTCCCTGGCGTCCCTCCAGCTGTAGAGGCCCTCCTGCACGACCCCGCCGACCTCCTCCGCCGTCGACATGCAGGTCAAGGGCGGATGGGGTAGACCAGGCGCAATCAGCGCAGTTTCAGTGTCCCAGGCTACTAAACGCCTGTTCATACCCACCTACTCGCTACGACGGTACTTCCGGAACCCGCTTACTCTTCGTCCCCTTCGTACAGACTCCACTTATGTACAGTGAAGTCCAAACCCTTGGCCTTCGTCTTGATCATGTAGGTCTCAACTCTGATTCGGGTACCTTCGAACAGGTCCGGATTGTTGATCGCCTGATGAAGCATCTTGTCGATGCCGTCCGCAAACTCCTGCATGGCCGCCTTGTCATCCGGATTGATGCCAAGAAGGTTGCGCATGAAGTCCTTGATCGCCGGGAACGCGACCTCCTTGTCCCGAAGACCCTGGTACCACGTGCAGGTGCTCCCGACCGCGTGGTTCTCCTCGTCACTGGATTCCAGCACCTCGAATTCGACGATGAAAGCATCCCCCGACTTGCGCGTCGACTTGAAGATGGTCTTCTTCACCGCCAGGACATAGAGCCCGGGGTTCAGGTACTTCCCCTTCTCGAAGAGCTCTGCCTTACCAACACCTTCTAACGGATTGTAATCTGACATTTTGGCTTTTTCCTTATTACCCAAACCACTTCAGCTGCTTGCCGCCGAAGTCGTTGCTGTGCATACGGCAGTCCGCACACACGCCATCTTCCATGACATGCTCCAGGTCCCGCATCAAGGGCATGTCCACATCTGCGTACAGAATCTTTTGCACCTGCCCGAGGGAGGCCTGACTGTACTCCGCATCCCGTATTGACTGGTCCCACGCCTTGACGTGCTCGCAGCACCCAATCATCACGTCGAACGTGACCTCGTCCGCCTCTTGCCCGTCGCGGTGCGTGCGCCCCACCAACTGTTCCCACTGCAGCCCGTTCGGCATGACGCTCGTGATGAGGTTCTTCGACCAAGCCTGCAGGTTTCGACCCTCGTTGTTACTATGGATCGAAGCCGCAAAAGGGGTGCCAGGCGGGTGGTCGTCGATGAAGTTGCCCTTCCGATCCTTCCCCGACCTGCCGTAGTAGGGGATGTCGAGGGTGTCTTCGATCTTCCGCCCCAACTCGACGTGCTCTACCCAGACGATTCCCTTGTTCGACTGTACCCACTTCCCAATCTGCTTCACGACAGCGTCAGTGATCCAAACGCACTCTGTGCGGGGCTCGAAGGTGGGGCGAATCTCCCTCCACGCGGCGAGGAAGTCCTGGCCGTCGATGACCCCGCGGTCCACCGCATTCGTCACTGGTAGTTCACTGTCCAGGTTGAGCTGGTTGTTCGACAGGGTGGTCCTGACGAATTTGTTCCACACCCGTCGTGCCTCAATCCACTCCGGGGGCGGGGTAGGGTTCCATCGGTAATAAAACCCCAGGGACAGCTGCCGCGCGTGCCGGTAGATTTCGACTGGATTTGCTAGATCGGCCCCATCCGGTCGGCACCAGTCGTGCCGGAGCATCTGGAAGCACGAAAGGATCTGGATGTCCGGGGTAATGTCGAGGCTGGCGATCTGAATGGAGGCCCCGACGAAGGCTTCCTTGGTGTGGATGACCCCGGCAGTCTCCACCAGCCGCCGCTGGTACCCCTGCCGGACCGCGCGCATCTCGTCGGCGGTGTTGAGCAGCCCGAGCTCTTCGGTGTTGCAGAACAAGGCCATGGCGCCCGCTTTCTTGCGCGCGAACACCGGCACCTTCTCGTCCAAGGCCAGGCACCACTCCTCCAGCTCGGCCTGGCTGTTCGGCAACGGGCGCCCCATCCCATGTGTCCACTCCAGGATGTGGGCGTAGTCCATGAGCGAGCGCTTGGTGATGGTTCCCGACAACCCGATGAACCGAGTCCCCGGGTTCTGCTCCATGTACCGCTTCATGCGCCGGGTGCGCGCCGCCTTCGGATTCTTGAGTTTGTGGACCTCGTCGCAAATGATGAGGTCCGGGCGGTAGGCGTCGAGCAGCATCGCCGACTTCAAGGTCCCCAGTTTCTCGTAGCTTTCGATGCAGATGTTCCCTGGGATAGGCCAGTGCTTCCGCAGCGCCTCCGCGTCGCGCACCGTCTTGTGGATGAGCTTGGCCGGGACGAACACGATGGGGCGCTGCGCCTCCACCACGTAGGGGGCGAGCAGACTGATCAAGGTCTTGCCCGCGCCCACCCGCGCTGTGCAGAAGAGCCCCTGCGCAGTCCCGGTCTCGACACCCATGCCGATGTCGTAGAGCGCGATGGCCTGCACCGGACGCAGGGACTGCTGACCCCAATCGAGCTTGATGGCCGCTGTCATCTCGCGGGCCAGGTGCTCTCCTTCGCTATCGGCGTAGTTCCGCCGAGGGATGGCAAGCACGCGTTCAAGCTCGGGCGTGCGGCGGATGGGTGTGCCACCTACCGCCCACCCATCTGCAGCTGGGGTCAGAGTCGCCATTACGCTCGAACCTACCGAGGGCGGTTGGGGTCGTTGAGAGAGGCCACGAACGCCACCACGTCCGCCTCCTTGATGAACTCCTGCAGCGACGTGAGGAACGCACCCACCAAGTACCCAGCCGTCTTCTTGGCCAGCAGGTCATAGTCGATGTCCAGGACCCCGGTGGTTGTCACGTTGACCGGGGCGGGGGCGGGGGCGCGCACCGCACGCTCTGCCGCCGCCGTACGAGCCGCCGCGGCCTGCTCAGCCGCCACACGGACCTCTTCGGCAGCCAACAGTGCCGCCAGCTCCGCCTCCGCCGCTGCTTCGGCGTCCTTGGCTGCCTGCGCCGCCGCAGCAGCCTTCGCCCGCGCGGCCGCGATGGCATCGGAAGGGGGAGCGGCGGGGGATGCAGACGCAGCATGGGGTGGCGCCGCCGCGGGTCCAGTACCTGAAGGTGCCGCAAGCACCCCCGGCGGATCAGCAGCGGGCGCCACCCCCGCACTCTCCGGCGCCTTCGGCTTCCGCCCGCGCTTCGCCCGCGCGAGAAGATCACCTCCACCTCCCTCTGCAGGAGCCGGCACAGCCGCTGCCCCAGCCGCCGCCCCAGCCGGCCCGTAGTTCCCGGGCGGGAACTCCCACTTCCCGGTGTCAGTGTTCAAGATGGCTGGCACCCACACGTTCTTGACGGTGTCCAGCAATGGCGATGGAGCCGGGGGCGGCGCCTCGGGGGGATTCACGGGCTGGGTGGGAGCGGCGGAGGTCTGCCCGGCGAGCGCTGCAGCAGCCTGAACGGCGGCCGACGGCACAGCAGCGACGCCATTCGCCCCAGCCGGCGGAGCCCCGACTGCCGGACCTGCCGGCGTCGCCGCCGCATCCACATTCTTCCTCGCGTTCAACCGGTTTAGTAGCGCATTTCCCGAATCTGCCATGGTGCTCTCCTGATGTGTTGTTTGATGTAGGGTCCCCTGCTCTGCGAGCGTGTGGTCCCTGAGATTGCCGAAAATCGAAGCCGCCCTGTCCGAATTGGACAGGTTGCAATGCCCCTGAAACGGACATCCGCCGTACTTCCAGCAAGCACTCGCGTCGTACTCGACGTCGAGCGCCCGCTTGAACTCACGCCTCGTCTTCAACATGACGAGGCCCGTCTCTTTCACCCGACCCAGAATGTCTTCGTTCAGGCCATCCCCGATGGTCGCCCGCACAGTCCTCGACTGCGGCTGCGAACCTGTGGTCATGTAGTGCCACCTAAGGTCCACTACAGGCTCTCCAGTCTGGTTCCGGGCGTCCTTCGTGTACAGGTTGGCCTGGATGTCCACCTGAAGGTCGTCCACCCCCAGCGCCCACTTGAAGTCGCTGGTGGTCTTGTGGTCCCCGATGACCGGCGGGCGCATACCAAGGTGCCGGTAGTCGATGCGACCCCTGAAGTGCAGCTCCTTGGTGAGGTAGAAATCGAACCACGCTTCCACCTCCAGTCCCGGGGTCATGGGCAGCGGGATGTCCTTGATCCCGCAGATCGCAATCTGCCCTTCCCGGGTCTGGATGTCGATCGGCTTGCCCTCGATGAGGTAAGCCTCGCGGACGGCGTGAACTGCAGTCCCCAATTCAGCCGCAGGCCCACCCGGCAAGTAGATGCCGTCGATCTTCCCGAAGGCCCACTTGCGCTTGCACTCCTCAAAGGTTTTCACCTGAGAAGCGGACAAATCTATGGTGTCGAAGCTGTTAGCTCCTGCCATTTTCTTACATCTTTCACTCAACTTCTATTCGTTATCTTTTAGGTCGCCATTGATAGCGGCGTATGTATAACACCAGTCGCCGGTCTGTCAAGGCTGGTTCCGGTTGTAATTGACAGGGGTGTTCGAGGACATCAGGTTCTCAATATGCCCTGAACTCACGTAGGCCTCATTATTGGACAGCCACGCGTTCAGGTGTCTTTCATTGACAGCGAA
>Ga0182021_10004083_pt1 | contig 17114 bp, 20 predicted proteins | sample 612E3MmetaG_FD_120493 | JGI IMG/M metagenome (GOLD analysis project Ga0182021, IMG submission 120493) | Permafrost microbial communities from Stordalen Mire, Sweden - 612E3M metaG (Illumina Assembly) | ecosystem: Environmental > Terrestrial > Soil > Wetlands > Permafrost | place: Sweden...
CCAGCACTCGGCATCATGATCACCCGGCCGCAGCAGCCGACAAGCCCCGCATTACTATCGCACCCCATGGTGCGAATCCCGTTGAGCCAAGAGCAACTCGCGGCCGGTCAACGCCTTGGCGCGGCCCTGCGAGAAGCCCGCGGCCCCCGATTGACCGCCGAAGTCTCGGCGGCCTGCGGAATCTCGACCGACACCCTGCGCAAGATCGAGAACGGCCGGATCCCGACGCCGGCCTTCGCGACCGTGGCGGCGACCTCAAGAAGCGAGACGGTGCTGGTCGCATGCCGATCTGTGGCCGTCCGCCGCCAGTACGAGCGCGCCATCTCCAAGCTCGGCGGCAACTTGGAGAACGTCATCTTCCACATCTTCTCTGACGAAAGGACCCCATCGTGAGCTCATCCATCAATCGCGTCGTCCTACTCGGTAACCTCACCCACGACCCGGAGCTGCGGTCGCTGCCCAGCGGCACCGCCGTCTGCCAGCTGCGCATCGCCGTCAACGACCGGGTCAAAGACCGCACCAGCGGCGAGTGGACAGATTACGCCAACTACTTCGACATCACGGTCTTCGGTCCGCAGGGTGAACGCTGTGCGCAGTATCTGGCGCGCGGCCGTCAGGTCGCGGTAGACGGCCGCCTGCGCTGGCGTCAGTGGGAGAAAGACGGTCAGAAGCGGTCCAAGGTCGAGGTCGTCGCCGACACGGTGCAGTTCGTGGGTCCACGCGAAGGCGGCTCCGGCTCCGGCGCACCGGCGGGCGGTCAGCGCAGCGGCGCCGGTTTCCCGGCCGAAGGCGGCTTCGAGCCGGCCGACGAAGATTTCGGCGACGACATCCCGTTCTGAGCAGAACGTGAAAGCGGCGGCGGCGCCTGGCAGCCCGCGCCGCCGCCGAGGAAAGGTCAAGAATGCCACCAGTCACGCCGACGCGGCGCGAAAAGAAGCCGAAGCTTGGGGCCCTCGGCCAAAGCAAGCGCCGCTCGTGTCAGTTCTGCAAGGCAAAGGTCGAAGAGATCGACTACAAGGACTCCTCCGGCCTGCGTCGCTTCATCTCGGAGAAGGGCAAGATCCGCACTCGGCACACCACCGGTTCCTGCCAGCAGCATCAGCGGCAGCTCTCCGTCGCCATCAAGCGGGCCCGGGAAATGGCCCTGCTCCCGTACGTGTCCGGAGGTATCAGTGAACGTCATCCTTCTTCAAGAGGTCCCCGGTCTCGGGGCTAAGGGCTCGGTCGCCAACGTCAGCCCGGGGTACGCCCGCAACTTCCTCATCCCCAAGGGCCTGGCAGAAGTAGGTTCGCCCGGCAAGCTGGCCGAGTTCCAGCGCCGCGAGGAAGAGCGCAAGTCGCGCGACTCACGCATGGCCGCACAGGCCGAAGACATAACCGCCACGCTCAACCGCACGGTGATCACCATAGAGGCCAAGGCGGGTGAAGGCGACCGGTTGTTCGGCTCCGTCACCTCCGCCGACGTGGCCTCGGCCATCTGGGATGCCCGCCGCATCCGGGTCGAGAAAAAGCACGTACATCTGCTCGAACCCATCAAGTCGGTCGGCAGTCACATGGTAGAGGTCGAGGTCGCCGAGGGCTTCATCGCCACCGTCAAGACTATCGTCGTCCCCGAGTGATCTGGGACGAGCCCGGCAGGTCCTCGCGACCTGCCGGGCGCGTCCCTAGGCAGTGTAGCCCGCGAGCTTGCTCCGACGGCCGCACAAGGTAGGCTGAGCGCATGGCCACCGAGAAACAGGGCCGACAGCCACCGCTTCCTCCGCAGAACCTCGAAGCGGAAGAAGCAGTGCTGGGCGCCATGCTCACCAACCCCAGCGCCATTCCGGTCGCCACCGACATACTGCGCGGCGTCGACTTCTGGCGGGAGACCCACCGGCAGGTCTTCGACTCCGTCTGCTCCCTCTATGCGCGCGGCAGCGAGGTCGACTTCATCACCGTCAGCGCCGAACTAGACCGTCAAGCCGTGCTGGAAAAGGTCGGCGGCCGAGAGTTCGTCCACTCGCTGGCCGAAGGCGTGCCGGCAGCCACGGCCGTCATGCACTACGCCGAGATCGTTCGCGAGCAGAGCGTGCTGCGCCAGCTGGTCCAGGTCGGCAACCAGATCGCCGAGATGGGCTACACCCACGCCGACGACGTCCACGTACTGCTCGACAAAGCCGAGCAGCTGCTCTTCGCCGTCTCCCAACAGCGCCGTTCCCAGGACTTCCAGTCACTCAAAGAGGTCGTCGGCGAGACCTTCCAGCGCATAACCAGCGCCAAAGACGACAGCGTGCGCCGCGGCGTGCTTACCGGCTTCAAGGACCTGGACGACAAGACCGAGGGGCTGCGGCCCTCCAACCTCATCGTCCTGGCCGCCCGACCCAGCATGGGCAAAACGTCCCTTGCCCTCAACATCGCCCACAACGCGGCCGTGCAGCACGCCACCCGCACGGCCATCTTCAGTCTGGAGATGAGTGTCAACGAGCTCGGCGACCGTCTCATCAGCTCGGCCGCGCGTGTGGGGTCGCACAAGCTGCGTAACCCCAAGCTGCTCAGCGACGACGACATGTACAAGGTCATGCAGGCCATCGGCGAGCTGGAACAAGCGCCCGTCTACATCGACGACACCGCCGGCCTCACCATGTTCGAGCTGCGCTCCAAGGCCCGCCGCCTGCACGACAAAGACAATCTGGGCCTGGTCATCGTCGACTACCTGCAGCTCATGGTCGGCGACGGCCGCTCGGAGAACCGCCAGCAGGAGGTGGCCAACATCTCCCGCTCGCTCAAGCAGCTCGCCCGCGAGCTGGACGTGCCGGTCATCGCCGTGTCGCAGCTCAACCGGGCCTCGGAGATCCGCGGCGGAGAAGCCAAAGAACCGCAGCTGTCGGACCTCAGAGAAAGTGGCGCGATCGAACAAGATGCAGACCTCGTGATGTTCCTCTACGAGAAGGAGAAGGGCTCGGCGGCCGCCAAGGGAGAGCTCACGCTCAAGATCGCCAAGCACCGCAACGGCCCGGTCGGCGAGATCACGCTCGGCTGGGTGCGCGACTACACCAAGTTCCGGACGATCGCAAAGGCCGAAGAGTACCCCTACGAAGGCTGACCAGCACACGAGGAGCCGCAGAATGACCACGCTCATGCTCAACGGAGAATTGGTCCCCTCAGACCAGGCGGTGGTGCCGGCATTAGACCGCGGACTCACCCACGGACTCGGCCTCTACGAGACGCTCAAGCTGGTCGGCGGCTACCCGGTCTTCTTCGAAGAGCACGTCACGCGGCTAGACAAAGGCCTCTCGCAGCTCGGCCTCCACATGCCCGGCGAGCGGGCGGACCTGGCACGCCAGCTGGTCCGCCTCTCGGAGGCGTCCGGTGTGCCGGACGGAGCCTGTCGCGTGCTGGTCACCGGCGGCCCGCCGAACGCCGGCCCCACGGTCATGATGCAGACTGAAGTGCGGGCCTTTCCGGATCATCCGTTGTCGCTTATCAGTTACCGTGCCCTGCGTTCCACCGCCGACCTCAAGTCCAAGACGTTCACCACCTCGTGGCTGGCCCAGCAGGCGGCTCAGGCAGCGGGTGCCGACGACGCGCTGTTCGTCGACGAGGAAGGCCGGGCCCACGAGGCCACCACGGCCAACCTGTTCCTGTTCATCCGCGGAGAGCTGCGCACGCCGCCCGTCGACGGCAGCATCCTGCCCGGCGTGGTCCGCGCTCAGGTCATGCGCCTCGCGGCCGATGCCGGCGTCCCCGTCCGCAAGGCGCACATCCACGTCGAAGAGCTGGCCCCCTGCGACACGCTCATGCTCACCAGCAGCGTGAGGGGCATCGTGGCGGCCGCGTCCATCGACGGAGCCCTCCTGGACACGAGCGCCCGGATCGTCGAAGAGTTGCGCGGCTTGCTACAAAAGGCCGAGGCCGTCAGCGTCGCGGCCTTCCGCGCCACCTACAGCATCTAGGCCCCGGTAGCTCGGGGCGCGGATCCCGCCGCACTCTTGCCCGTGCCGCGCCGCCGCAGACGCCGGCGGCGGTTAACGGCGGGCCGTGGCCCACATCGGTCGCGTGCCATCGAAGACCCCACCGCGGCCACCGCGCGCCGCGGTGCGCGCTACCCTCTGCGCGCCACCATGAGCAGGTGGACGTGGCGATGTGCCGTGCCGCCCGCGTGCGGCTCGTCGAACTCGTGGCGCACCAGCCGCTCGATGTGCAGGTCGCGAAACTCGCGCTCCAGCGCAGCCTCAGAGCTGAAGTGGAGGTACGTCTCGCCATCCAGCCACGACTCCTCGTCGCCGGCGACCGGCAGGCCGTGTCCGTAATGCTGCGGATCGCCCACCGCCAGCGTGCTGAGGAAGAAGAAGCCGCCCAGCACCAGTAGGTCGGGGACCCGCCCGGCCAGCGCCAGCCGGGCCGGCGGGCGCAGCACATGGTAGGTGTTGGCGGTGAAGACCGCATCGAACGGGCCGTCGTCCACCTCGTCGATGACGGCGCGGCGGTACTCCAGCGCCAGACCCGCCGGCGCCAGACCGCATGCGAGCTCGATGGCCTTGGCGGCAGGGTCTATGCCGACCACGGCCGCTTGCAGCTCGCGGGCCATATACACAGAGTCGCGGCCGTAGCCGCAGCCGACGTCGAGGATGCGCAGCGGACGGGAGGAGGAGGCGCCCGTCCGCGCCTCGTTCAGCCGGGCCACGGCGACGCGCGCGAGCTCGCCGGGCTCCGTGCCCCAGCGTTTCCCCTCCTGGGAGTAGGTCCGCTCCCAACGGCGTGTTGTTTCCTCGTCCACGTGACCTCCTCTCCGGCCAAGTCTACTCGGCGGGCTGCCGGCGGGGCCAGGACGCGGCGGCGCACGTGCCCAGCCCGCCGGCAAGCAGGCGACGGCACGGGTGCGGCGCCTCCCACGCCCTGTCGTGCGGGCGCCCACCCCCAACACCACGGCCGTTAGCGGCCCGGAAGCCGCGGGCAAGTGCTCACCAGACGGGCAACGACGGATGGGAGCGAAGTCACGAAAGGCCGGCACACATCGCTGATGCGCTGGGGTATCCCGTTCGCCGTCGTACTCGTGGCCGCACTGGCCGTCGCAGGCTGCGGATCCGCCAAGGGCATGGCGGCCACGACGGCGCCTGCTGCAGCGCAGGCCTCGGCTGCGACCGCGACCGCGACCTCCACGGCGGCCGCCCCCGCCTCACGCGCCAACCCGCCGGCCCTTGCTTTGCGTCGCCTGCCCGGTGCCTTCAATCAGCCCATCTATCTGACGTCGCCACCCGGCGACCCGACCACGCTCGTGGTGGTCGAGAAGGTCGGCACGGTACGCGTGATCCGTAACGGCAGCCTGCTCTCCAATCCGTTTCTGGACCTCAGCGGCAAGGTCTCCGGCAACAACGAACAGGGCCTGCTCTCACTCGCATTCGACCCGAACTACGCGACCAACGGCTTCTTCTATGTCTACTACACCGACCTGCACGAGTACGTCCGCGTCGCGCGCTACCACATCAGCTCGAACCCCGACGTGGCCGATCCGGCCAGCGCCACCGTACTGCTCTCCATCTACCACCCCCACTCCAACCACAACGGCGGACAGTTGCAGTTTGGCCCGGACGGCCTGCTCTACATCGGCGTGGGCGACGGCGGCCTCGAAGGCGACCCGAACAACTACGGGCAGAACCTCCACGTTCGCTTCGCCAAGATCCTCACCCTCAACGTCCGCGTCGCGCACCCCAAGCCGGTGACCTATGCGTACGGTCTGCGCAACCCGTGGCGCTTCTCCTTTGACAGGCTCACCGGCGCCCTCTGGATCGGCGACGTAGGCCAGGACAAGTGGGAAGAGATCGACTACCTGAAGCGCGGCACCTCGCCCGGCACCAACTTCGGCTGGAGCTACTACGAGGGCGACCACGTCTACAAGCCGCAGGCGATCGACCGCGCGCGGCTGCGCTTCCCGGTCTTTGAGTACAGCCACGCGCTGGGCAACGCGGTGATCGGCGGCTACGTCTACCGGGGGTCGGCGATCCCCGCACTGCGCGGCTGGTACCTGTTCGCCGATTACGGCAGCGGCCGCACCTGGGCGATGGACGGACCCAGGGGACAAGCGCGCCAGATAAGCCTTGGCGCCGGCATAGCGCCCGTCTCGTCGTTTGGGCAAGACGCCGCCGGCAACCTGTACATGCTTAGCCTCGGCGGCGGCGTCTACGAGATCGTGCGCAAGTGACAGACGGTGACGGGGCGCTGGGCGGCGCGGATCGCGCCGCCCAGCGCCCCGTCACGCTACGTCACTCGGGCTGCGGCGACGTGCAGAAGGCGCAGCGCTTGGCCGCCTTCGGTATGTCGCTCAGACACTCCGGGCACTGCTTGGTGGTCGCCTCGGGCTCTGCCTGTCCGCGTGCTTTGCGCTCGGCGAGCTTGTTCAGCGGCACCACGACCACGAAGTAGATGACCGCGGCGATCACAACAAAGGCAATAACCGCGTTGATGAAAGATCCGTAGAGGAACTTGCTGCCGTTGGCGGTGAAGAACAGGCCGGAGAAATCCGGCTTGCCGCCGATGGCTGCGATCAGCGGCGTGATGAGGTCGGCCACGAAAGCGGTGACTACGGCGCCGAACGCTACGCCGATGACGACTGCGATCGCCAAGTCGACGACGTTGCCACGCAGGATGAACTCTTTGAACCCCTTGATCATTCGTTCCCCTTTCTCAGGCTCCGGCCGCCCAGGCGTCAGCTGCGCCGGGCGGAGATCAGTCGCAGCAGGGCCAAAGCGGCCTCCTGTGGTCCCTGTGCGGCGAGACTCTCTATACCCAATTGCGTACGAATTTGACCGACAAAGGTCTGGTTGCCAAACGCGGCCGCGAACACCCGCCCGGCGATGGCCTCGTGCTGCTCCCGGCGCTGCACGGCCCCGAAGACGTTCACGAAGTACGTACTGGTGAGCCCGGTCGCCGTGGTCGTGCCCTTGGACATGGCGCGGCCCTCACGGAAGACGGCCAGCGCTTGCTCAGCGGTCTCGAAGCGTTCGATCACCGGGTTCTCGTCATCGACCCACTCGTAGTTGTTGGCGTAAAGGAACACATCGACGGGATAGCCGCGCAGGACCTCTTCCAGCGTGGTCACCGGCACCACCACCCGGGCGTTGACCTTGTGCGGGCTCATGAAGATCGCCCGGTCCAGCTGCTGGAAGGCGTACCCCTTGCTCAGGTCGTCGAGACGCACAAAGGCGCCGATCTCCGTGCCGTAGCCCACGACCCGCCCGTCGTCGGAAAGCGCCAGCGACCCCATGTCGTCGGCCACGATGCGCAGGTCGCTGATCTCGCCCCCGGCAAGCCGGCCCAGGGCCTCCAGCGTCTCCGACTTGCCGGCCCCGGTGTCTCCGACGATCAGCACGTTGGCGGAGGCGCCGTTCTCCAGCGCGACGCGGGTGAAGGCGCCGTGGTAGGGCATGCGCCCGCGCTCCAGCATGGCGACGTTGTGCAGCGTGAGGACCATCTTCTTGAGGTAGCCGAAGTACCCGAAGCGATCCTCCGCGGGTACCGCGGCGACCAGCAGGCCGCTCTCTTTGTCGTCGTGGAACACCGTGGGCAGTTCGCCGAAGCGGGCCACCGACTCGGGCGGCACGCCATACAGATAGATGGCGTCCGGGCCGGCCGCGATCTGCTCGTCGCCGGCCAGCTCGAAAAGGTTGGCGAGCGCGCTTCCCAGGCCGATGAAGCGCTGGTCGATGTAGACGAAGACGACCAGGGCGCCGACGACGGCCGGATAGCAGATCCAGCGAGCCGGATCGAGTTGCAGCCCGGCGATGGGGTTCTCGGACACCTCGATGAACTCGCCGGTGCGCGTGTTGGTGGGCGGGTCGATGATGAACGGCGGGTCGATGACCACCTGGCGCACCAGCGGGATGGCGCCCAGGGTCGCGCGATAGGCCGCCGGCACCGGCCAGTCGCGGCGCACGGCCACGAGGCCGATCTGACAGCCGGCGGAGACCTGGCGATAGACGCGCGGATGCTCGCCGGTGATGTTCTCTACAACGTCGCGATAGAGGCCACGCACCAGCACGGCGAGCTCCTCCATGGTCTGGTTGAACGCCTGATGGGGGCGGCGTTCGCGCGGCCCGCCGGCCTCCGAATGAGAGACGATGAAGCGGTCGAACGACCGCCAGTAGTCGTAGAGGCCCTCGACGAAGGCGTGCAGGGCCTCACGATACGCTGCCAGCCCGGCGGGTCCGGAGGTGGCGCCGGCCACGCGGTCGAGCGGGTTGTTGGCCAGGACGCGCAGCTGGTCTGTGACGGCCGCCAGCTGCGCGGCGTCGGTGAGGTCGTAGCCGAGGCCGTGGAGCAGGGGCGAGTGGTGCGCCACCAGCCCGCGGGTGTAGGCGGCCAGGATCTCCGCGAACGCCTGGCTCTCGGCCACTTCCTGCGTGGTCGTACAGATAGCCCCGCTGGTGTGCATCACGACCTGACCGCGCTCGCGGTCCAGCCTGGTTACCGGCATGCGCCTCCCTTTGGTGCGCCCTCGTGGTCGCGGGGATTCTACCGCCGGGCAACGGCTGCCATGCGGCCCGCCGTCGGCACCGGCAAGTCTTGGTACACTCGTCCTACTCTGTTCGAGCGGCGGGACGCGGCTACGCCTGCCGCCGCCTCAGCAAACGGAAGGAGCCGACCTGTGGCCGCAGTGCCTTGCGTTCGCTCCGTCGAGCTGTCCCTTCCGAGGACGGCCCGCTAGTCACGGGCGGCACACTCTGATCCCGGTCGTCCGCCCCTATGGCTCCAGTGTGCGCCACGCCGGCATAGCGCGACGGTGCCGTTCTGTGGCCGCCGGCCGCCTGACGGCGGCAGGCCCCACCGAGGGACCGCCGACATGAGACGCACCGAGTTCCGGCGCCTGGAGGCTCTGCTGGCCCGGCTGGACGACGACGAGCGCAAGCTTCTCTACCGCCGCGCCACCAACCTGAGGAACACGACGTTGCGCGACTCCGGGCGAGCCTCGTCGCTGGACTACACGGCGTTGGGCATTCTGGCCGAGGACGATGCCGGCCGCTCTGTGGAGGGCGCCGACGCAGCGGTCGGCCCCGTGTTGCTTGCGGGGACGGTCACGTCGGTCGCCCAAGGGCTCTGCGTGCTGACGCTCGACGGGGTCGACGACCGTACTGTCGCCTGCACGGTGACGCCGGCTGCGCTGCGCGAGTTGCCCGGCGGGCTGGCCGTTGGCGACGAAGCTGTGGTTCACGTCGCAGACAGGGAGAGTGACGAAGGCGTACTGCAGTCCGTCTCGCCGCGCCGCAGCCAGCTGACGCGCGCCGATCCCCACAACCCGCGTGCCGTGAAGGTCCTTGCAGCCAACATCGACGTGGCCGTGGTGGTCGTCCCGCTCGCACGCCCAGGCGTGAAGCCGCGTTTCATCGACCGCTTCCTGGTAGTGGCGGCCCGCGGCGGCGTGCGGCCGCTGATCTGTGCCAGCAAGCTCGACCTGGTCGACGGCGAGGCGAGGGCGAAGGCGCTCGCACCCCTGGCCCCCTATCGGGAGATAGGACTCGCGGCATTGCCGATAAGCAGCGTGACCGGCGAGGGCCTGGCGGAACTGCGAGCTGCCCTGGCCGGCTCCACCTGCGTATTCCTCGGCCAGAGCGGCGTCGGCAAGACCAGTCTGCTGAACGCGCTGGCCCCCGGTCTCGACCTGCTGACCGGCACCGTTCGCGGTGCCGACGGCCGCGGGCGCCACACTACGTCGCAATCGAGCATGCATTCGATCGGGGACGGCATCCGTGTCATCGACACTGCCGGCATCCGGCAGTTGGGTATGGGCGAGGTAACGCCCGACGAACTGGAGTCCGCCTTCGAAGACTTCGCTCTGGAGGCGCAGGGCTGTCGCTTCAGCGACTGCTCGCACACGCACGAACCCGGCTGCGCCGTCAAAGCCGCGGTGGCCGCCGGCCGCATCGACGCGGCCCGCTACGAGAGCTACCTGCGCATGGCCGCCGCCGGCGGCGACGGCAAGCCGGCGGCACGCGGCGCGGCGCGGCGCTGAGCCTTCACTAGCACGGCGGCGCGGCCGCGAGCCGCAAGCCCAGAGCGGCGCACTATTGCACGCCGCCCTTACGCCGGTGCGAGAATGACGCGGCAATCTCTGACGGAGGGACACACATGAGCGAACAGAAGCCGGGCGTCAGCGACGCCTTCGGGACGTTCCTGCGCGAGGCACCGGCTCACGCCGAGGCGTGGATGGCCGGCGTTCAGGGCCTGGGCGCAGCGAGCGCGCTGGACGAGAAGACGGAGACGCTCGCGTATCTGGCCGTGCTGGCTGCCATGCGCCTGGAGAGCGGGGTGCCCTTCCATGCCGCCCACGCCAAGCGGGCCGGCGCTTCGCGGGCAGAGGTGATCAGCGCGGTGCTCGTCGGTCTGCCGGCGGCCGGCAACGGCGTCACCGCCTGCCTGCCGGCCGCCCTGAACGCCTACGACGCCGCCTGAGGAGCGCCCAGCGACGATCTTCGGCGCGGACGGCCGATCTACCAGCGGTCCTGATGCACCCGGCCGGTGTCGTAGCGGTCGGCCGGCGGCTTCTTCTCGTTGGGAAAGCCGATGGGGACCACGGCGAACGGGATGACCTCGGCCGGCATGCCGAGCAGCCGCTGCAGGCCTTCGACGCGCTCCACCAGAGGGTGCACGCCGAGCCACACCGCGCCAAGTCCGAGCAGCTGGGCCTCCACGAGCAGGTTCTCGGTGGCCGCCGCGCAGTCCTGGTCCCACATCTGCGGCCACTTGATGCTGCGCTGATCGCCGCAGACAACGATAGCCAGGGGCGCATGAGTGATCATGCTCGAGCAAGGGTGCACGTCGGGGACCTGGTCGAGCAGGTCGCGATCGCGCACGACGATGAAGCTCCATGGCTGCTGATTGCCAGCGGACGGAGCGTTCATGGCCGCCCGCAGCAGCCGCTCCACCAGGACTTCGGGCACGTCCTCTTTGGTGTACTTGCGGATGCTGCGCCGGCTGAGCACCGGATCGTCCATGCTTCCCTCCCGCTGTGGTTCGCCCGCGTGTGCATTCTTGCGACATGGAGGCGGCGGACGCAAACCCGGGTCTGGCCGGAGGGAACACAGCCGGCCTTGGCGCCGGCGATGGCCGGGCGAACTTGGGGACTGGAGACGGCGTGGGGCGGGGGCACCGTGGGTGCCCCCGCCCCACGCCGGCAAGATCGCGTTAGCCGGCCAAGTTCTTGGCCACGAAGTCCCAGTTGACGAGGCTGTCGAAGAACGCCTGCAGCCAGTCGACGCGGCGGTTCTGATAGTCCAGGTAGTAGGCGTGCTCCCACACGTCCACCGTGAGCAGGGCCTTGCTGCCGGGCGGCACCGGCATCTCTGCGTTCGGCGTGCTGACGATCTTGAGCTGGTCGCCCTCGCGTACCAGCCACGTCCAGCCGCTGCCGAACCTGCCCAGGCCGGCAGCCTTGAAGTCTTCCACGAACTTCTCGTAGCTACCGAAGGCGGCGGCGATGCGTGCCGCCACGTCGCCAGTAGGAGCGCCGCCACCGCCCGGCTTCATGCCGTTCCAGAAGAAGGTGTGGTTCCAGACCTGGGCGGCGTTGTTGAAGACCGGCGCTTTGCTGGGGTCGCCGGCGACGGCGCCGATGACCTCTTCGAGCGACTTGCCGGCCAGGTCTGTGCCGTCGGTCAGCTTGTTGAGCGTGTCGACGTACGTCTTGTGATGCTTGCCGTAGTGGAAGCTGATGGTGCGAGCCGAGCACGCCGGCTCAAGGGCATCTTCCGCATACGGAAGCGGGGGCAGTTCGAAGGCCACGTTGTCCCTCCTTGGTCGTAGGGCCGCCCTGGGGCGGCTGGTTCTAGCATCGCGCGGCGGCCGGTCGAGGTCGCGCCGATCGGTCGGGCCGCGCGATGCGGCCGGTTCGCGGCCCGGCAGCCACTACATGCCGGGCCGCCTGCTCGTCAGACCTCGACCTCCAGCGCCCCGTCGGTGACACGCACGGGATAGGTCGGCAGGTCGTGCACGCGGATCTTCCACTCCAGGCGGGTCTTCAGCTCCCACCAGCGGCGATAGGGCTCCGGCGGCTCCTCCAGGCCCATGTCGTGGTCTACCGGGCTGCTCACCGCCTTGCCGGTGGTCACGTCGAACTGCACGTGATGCAGCGGGCAGACCAGGTAGCGGCCATCAAGGGGCCCCTGCTCGAGCGGCGCATTCATGTGGCCGCAGCGGCGGCCGACGGCATAGAACGCGCCGCCCACGTTGCAGACGGCGATCTCCTCTTCGCCGACACGCACGTACTTGGCGCCGCCAGGCGCCACGTCGTCGGCCCGGGCGACCTCAGTCCACATGGCCGGCCTCGCTCTCACGCAACTCGCTCTCGGAGATCTGAGGCAACGAGTCAGGGTCGGTGACGTCCTTGTGAACGAACAGCCCGCACCAGCAACGCTTCATGGCGTTGAACTGCCGCTGGTGGTACGGGATGCAGGGACAGACGATCTTCATGTCGTGTTCGCGCTTGTTGGTGCGCCCTTGACAGGGACAGTACGGCGCACCCGCCGACTGTTCCAGCTTGATCTCTTGCTCGAGTAGAAAGTCGACCAGCTCCTCGTCGGGAGTGAACTTGAACCCCAGCGGATCGACGATCTTCTCGAAGTAGTAGTGCAGCGTGTCCTTGCGCTCCTCAGTGCTCATGCCGTGGCCTCGTCGTGGGGCAAGCCGAGGATAGCCTCGTACCTGGAGGGGTTGAACCCGGTCACCACCTGGTCGTCGATGACGACGACGGGATACTGAAGGCTGCCGCTGATCTTGTAGACCTCGTCGCTGATCTTATCCTGCTCCTCGCCATCCAGAAGGTCGACGTCCACGTAGTCGAACGGCACACACTTGTCGCTGAAGAACTTCTTGGCCTTGCGACACCAGGGACAGGTGCTGAGCGTATAGAGCTTCACGTCGGACATCACAGGCCTCCCTCCGGCAGCTCCACCAGCACGTCGTCGCCGTCGACCTTCACCGTCAGCACGGGTATGCGCAGCTGCGCCGCATCCAGCATCTCGCCGGTGCGAACGTCGAATCGCCAGTCGTGACACGGACAGGTGATCACGTAGCCGTCGCGCGCACCGCCCTCCAGCGGGCAGCCTGTGTGAGCACAACGGTTGGCGACCGCATGCACAGTCCCACCGTGAGCCACCAGCAGCACGGCCACGCCCTTCGGGTAGACGGCGACCACGCCGTCTTCAGGGAGCTTCGACTGCTTGGTGGCGACGACCCAGGTTGATTGCGACACTCGCGACCTCCTCCCGCCACGCCCCAGAAATGCGCCACCGGCCGACCGCACTGCCGCTTCCGCGTACAACGCCGTCGGCCGGCCACGCCGACGGAATCTACCCACCGCCCTGCGTGACTAACCGCTTTGGGGCCGTGAGGTCGCGGCTTGTCGCGCTCCGTGTCGCGGCACGAGGGCGAAATGGATGCCCGTGCCGGCCCGGACGGCTGCGCGCAGGACCTCAGGCGTAACGGGCAAGCCGCGACGGTATCAGGCGGAACGGGCGACGACGGCGTAGACCAGGCCGCCGGCCCAGGTGCGCTCCTCGAGGAGCGCAAAGCCGGCGGCGTGGAGCAGACCGCGAACGCGCTCGGCAGTGCCGAGCGCACGAACCGAGGCGGTCAGACTGTCGTAGAGCTCCCGGCGCCCCGCGAGGCGGCTCGCCACACGGGGCGCAACCTCGAAGAAGTACAAGCCCGCCGCCCTGCCGACCAGGCCCCGCGGCGGGCAGACGGCGTCGACCAGGAGCAGGCGACCGTCCGGGCCGAGCGTGCTGCGCAATGCCGCCAGCGCCTCCTGCGGACGTACGAAGTAACGTAGGCCGAAGGCCATGCTGACCACGTCGAAGCCCCCCGGCGCCAAAACGGGCGGCCGCTTCTGCTCGCCGGCGGCCGCCATCTCCTCCAGGTCGCCGACGACTACGTCCACGCTCAGGCCTCTGGCCTGCGCGCTCCGCTCCGCCCGCAGCAGCATCCCGGCGCTCGCGTCCAGCATCGTGACCCGCGCCCCGCGGGCCGCCAGATCCAGAGCCATCGGGCCGGTACCGGCACACGCGTCCAGCACTCGTGCCCCGGCGACCGGCACGCGACCGGCGAGCCAGCATCGCCAGCGCCGGTCGCCGCCGAAGGTGATCATCCGGTTGATCCGGTCGTACTTGGCGGCATTGCGGTCAAAGAGGGGGCCGGCCTGCCCACGCCACGGCTCCGCACGGGGCGCCTGATCGCTCACGCGATGCCCTGGATCGCCCACGTAAGAAGCAAGGCGACGACCACGATCACCGGATAGACACTCACGTGGTTGAAGTGCGCGGCGGCCAGTGCCGGCGTGGGCCGCCGCAGCAGCCGCCAGGCCGGCCAGATCATGCTCCACACCGCGCCGGCGACGGCGAGGGCACGAGCCGGCCACGGCATAGGCAGCAGGCCGGCGAACACCACGGTGGCCACCATGACGCCGAACACCGCCCGCGCCGACGTGCGCGGGCCGAAAAGATGGGCTACCGTCGCCAGCCCGACGCGGGAGTCCGACTCGATGTCGGCCAGATCATTGGTCAGGTTGCGGTCGGTCTCCCAGGCGGCCAGGAACAGGAACGGCCACAGGGCGCGGGCGCTGAGTGGAGCCACGGCGACCCAGCCGGCCAGACTGCCGATACCGACCATGACGCCGGAGATGATGGTCTTGGTCCAGGTGACGCGCCGCAGGAGGCAGTACACGACCTGGAGCCCGACGGCGACGCCGAAGAACAGCAGGCAGAGCGGCGAGAGCAGCCACGCCGAGACCGAGAACACGGCGCACAGGAAGGTCACCCAGGCGATGCCGAGCGACAGGCTGACGTGACCGTGGGCGATGGGATGGCGTTCGAAGGCCGTGTCGATGTCGAACCCCTGCACGTCGCCCTTGCCCGCCTTGAGCGACTCGGCGTCGGCCCGGTAGTCGAGAACGTCGTTGAGGGAGTACACGGCGAGCTCGCCGGCCAGGGCCGCGATCGTGCCCAGCACGGCCACCCGTACGCCGGGAAGACGCCCCAGCGCGATCAGCACACACAGCACCGGCTGAGCAATCGAAAGCAGCGCCTGGCGGCCGCGCGACATGTCGAACACGGCGGCCGCCAGTGGGATTCGTCGCGGCGCCGGACCTACGGCAACATGCATGGGAGACCCTCCGCGGAGACCACTCCGGTATACCACCCGGCCGGTGTAGCCTCCTGCCCGGCCGTTGGGCCGCGGAGTGCAGAGCAGGGGCCGGGTGGGCCCGCCGTACTCCGACGCCCCGAGGTGTGGCGCCGCACAGAACGCCGACTCAGCTCACTTGGATCGTCACGCTGAACCTTTGCTGTGCCGTCGGGCTGGTCAGCAGTCCAGGCGGTGTGTACGTGCCGATGATCGCCTGCGTGCCCGACTCCGTCACGTCGATCGTCCACGTGTGCGTACCACCCGCGCCGACGAGGTTCTGGGCGCCAGACCGCTGTTTGTACGCGTCGCTCGTGACTTTCAGCCCGCCACTGAACTGCATGACCCAGTGGTAGCCGGTGCTCGGGTTCTCGTCCAGCTTGAGGACGATGGTGTCTCCCTTGGAAGCCTTGATCGTCGCGTTGTTGTCCTTCGACGTCAGCGGGATCTGCTGGGCACTGCCGCCGCAGCCGGCGGCCACGGCGGCCACGGCCACCATGCCGACCGCCATCGCCACGGCCAGGCCGACCGGACGCCTTCGGCCGGGCCCGCCCACTTCGCACTTTGCGCTCGCCCAGCGTGCGCGCCCAGGCTCGCCGGGTTTGAGCCCCATGCCCCGCGCCAGGCGTAAGCTGGCGCTCCGCGAGTGCTCCATCCAGTCCACTTCGGCCCTCCTTCGCGACCCGCTCAGACGCTCCGCTGTTGAGTCCTTACCCGCTCAGCACTATGATTCGCCCTTGGGAACCACATCCGGTCCCGAGCTCCCCCACACTATGACTGAACCTATGACCGATTCTCGTTCTGATTTCGATGTCGTGATCGTCGGCGCCGGCCCTGCCGGCATCTTCGCCGCGCTGGAACTGGTGCGCCGCAACAGCTCCCGCGTGCTGCTGCTCGAACGCGGCCCAGACATAACGCGCCGCAGCTGCCCGGCCCGCACCTCGGGTGTCTGCAGCAACTGCGACCCCTGCGACGTCACGTGCGGCTGGGGCGGCGCCGGCGCGTTCTCGGACGGCAAGCTCACGCTGAGCACCCTGGTCGGCGGTTGGCTCACAGATTTCGTGCCGCAGCAGACGCTGGCCGAGCTGGTCGGCTACGTCGACTCCATCTGGAGAGACTACGGCGCCCCCGACAAGGTTCATGGGGGCGCCACCCGCCAGATCGAGAAGCTGCGCCGCGAGGCGCTGCTGCATGGCATCACCCTCATCCCATCGCCGGTGCGGCACGTTGGTACCGAACGCGCCTGGGACGTCCTCAAACGCATGCGGGACGACCTCGGCGGCACGGTCACTGTGCGCACCGGCGTCAGCGTGGACCGCATCCTCACGCAGGACGGGCGGGTCGCCGGCGTCACGTGCGACGACGGCGCCGAGTATCACTCCTCCGCCGTCGTCGTGGCCCCGGGCCGGCAGGGCGCCGGCTGGCTGCGCGAAGAGTTCCGGCGTCTCGGTCTCACCCTGCACACCAACGCCGTGGACATCGGGGTGCGCGTGGAGGTGCCGGCGGTTGTCATGGAGCCGCTCACCAGCGTTCTCTATGAGAGCAAGCTCGTCTACTACTCACCCACCTTCGACGATCAGGTGCGCACCTTCTGCATGAACCCATACGGCGTGGTCAGCCTGGAGAACTACGGCGACGTGATCACGGTCAACGGCCACAGCTATGCCGACCAGCGCACCGACAACACCAACTTCGCTTTACTGGTCAACACGAAGTTCACCGAGCCCTTCGACGACCCAATCACCTACGGCAAGTCGATCGCCCGTCTGGCAAACCTGCTGGGAGAAGATATCCTCGTGCAGCGCCTGGGCGACCTGTGGCAGGGCAAGCGCTCCACCCGCGAGCGCATCGTGCGTGGCACCGTGCAGCCCACGCTGGCCGGCGCCACGCCCGGCGACCTCAGCTTCGTTCTCCCCTACCGCTACTTGCGCGATATCATCGAGATGCTGGAGGCAATGGACGCTCTGGCG
>Ga0182021_10004085_pt1 | contig 17108 bp, 11 predicted proteins | sample 612E3MmetaG_FD_120493 | JGI IMG/M metagenome (GOLD analysis project Ga0182021, IMG submission 120493) | Permafrost microbial communities from Stordalen Mire, Sweden - 612E3M metaG (Illumina Assembly) | ecosystem: Environmental > Terrestrial > Soil > Wetlands > Permafrost | place: Sweden...
AAAAGAAAAAACAGAATCTTTTTGAAAAGGGTACTGATTTAACTTGGGGAACTAACGTGACTTTATTAGGAATAACTTTGCAGAATATACTCTATAAAAAATTAACCAACGATTCAAAATATGATACGGTTGCATTTTCTCAAAGAGATTATATTTTAGGAAAAAATCCGTGGGGGATTAGTTTTATTTCAGGGTTCGGGAAAAATTTCACAAAAAATTTTCATCATCAAATATCTTTTTTGAAAGGGATGTTACCTGGCGGTTTTTCAGCTGGTCCCGCAGCTAAATCATTCGTTGATAAAGCAAAAATTAATTATGAAAAACCGGATAAATATTTAAAATTTCAGACTGAAAATGACTATTATCGTGATGATAGAATGGATTATATTACCAACGAGCCTACAATAACTGGAAATGCTACAGCCATATTCGTTTTTGGTAATATAGCTTCTGGAAAGAAGAATTAAACCCATGTTTTATTTTGATGCACACTATTCTGAATTCTCACTATTAGATTCTTAGTGTATTGAAAATTAACATTTTCGGTTGAAAAATTGATTTTCTCTGGCATAAGAGTTGAGTTTTATCCTATGTCTAAAATCTAAAAATAGGTCATTAAATGACAAATTCTATACGGCGAGTCCCTTCTGGGTTTTCTTTTATTGATAAAAATTGGGGCGGAATCTATCGAGGCGGAAGCTACTTACTGATAGGACCTAGAAAATCAGGTAGAACATTGGTTGGGTTGCAATTTGCACTCGAAACTGCAAAGTCTTCCGAGGTTTGTTTGTATTTTACATTAATGCGCCCAAAAGATTTAATGATTCAAGCAGCTTCTTTGAATTTTGATATACAGTCGTATATGAATCAGAATCTTTTAATAGTAGTACGTGTTCTTCCCCCTAATAACGTTTATGAAATGTATAACCCTGATGATTATCTTGTTGAATATATTAATGATATTATTACTGTTGTGGATCAATACCATCCGACAAGAATAATCTTTGATGAATTAACTCCATTTGTAGGATTTAAGGATCAAAATTATTTAAAAGATTCTTTTGTTAAAACTTTAGAGACTATAGAAGAAAAAGATATTACAAGTTTGTTTTTAATTAGTGAACCGGCAACACCAAAAGCTCAATCCATTGTTGATGGATTATCGGAATATGTAACTGCAACAATTCAATTAAAAAAAGAAACATCAGAAAAAGGAGATCGTTTTCAAGGAGGATTGGTTACAATTACGCCGAATGTTGGGCATACAGAAGGTCAGTTTACTGCAGAATATAAAATTGAACCTTATAAAGGTGTTACTACAGAATTTACTCCGGCAACACATGTTACAGAAGAATTACCGAGTATGCCTCAAAGTAGAAATTTCAACAAGCCAACTCGTATAGAAATTCCTTCCGAACCGTATGCATTTTCAAACATATATAATTACAACGATTTTCTTCTGATACTTAATAACCAAATTGCATTATATAAAAGTACAGGACAATCATTTAATTTGATCTCATTCAAATTAGATCCTGCAGCTCAAATGAGAGGATTATTAAGTGTTCACCAATTACAAAATGCAATTCGTCTCTCAACCAGCAAAAAAGATAAAATTTGTGTTGTTGAAAATAAGGTAATCGTTTTATTGGTTAGAGGTAGTTTAAAAAGTGCTATTGATCTTATGACTACTACGCAAAACAATCTGCCGAGCCACGATCAGAATTATATTAATGCAGTTTTAGAGTATATTTCAATATATAATTTAGAGGTTGATGACCGGATTGATAACGCTGAAACAATGATGGAATTTGTTATTGCTTCAGATGCTGAATCACCGCAGAGTTATCAGCCGCTCAATAAGTATATTGGGTAATGAATAAATTTTTAAAAATATCCTTTTTATTTTTATTTATTATCACTCTTCCTATTCTTTCTCAAAACAAGTATGATGCTCTAAAACGTCAAGCAGTTTTGCTGATGACAGCAGGAAGATTTAGCGAAGCAGTTGATCAATTAAATAAATATATAGCAGCTAATCCCCGTGAAGCTGATGGATATCATAAACGAGGATTATGTTACGAACAAAGATCAGAATATCAATACTCCGTTCTTGATTTACGCCGCGCAGTAAGATTAGACCCCAATAATTCCCAAATAATAAAAGACCTTAACCGAGTAATTGAAATTTGGCACAGACAACTTTATCAAAAGATAGATGGTCACACACGTGATATTGCTATTGATCCGAATTATGCATTCAGTTATTTGGAAATTGGAAAATCTTACCGTTGGCTGGAAGAGTGGAGTAATGCAGAAATCTGGTATGATGAATACTTAAAACGGGATGACAATGCTTCGCCAGATGAGATAATCCGCTACACAGAAATTCTAGCAAAGACCGGTTCGATAATCAAAGGAGAAAAAATATTAAAAAAATATACTATCAGATACCCTGACGATTGGAGGATTTGGAGTAGATACGGATATTTTGTTTTGTGGCTTGGTAAATATAAGATTGCTGAAGATGCATTTAAAACATCTTTGGGTTTTAAACCGTTTTTTAAGGAAGCACAAGACGGACTTGATTTGGCTACAAACAAAGCATACTTAACTCAAGAAAATCCGCGGGCATTCGAAAGAGTAGAATATCCAATTGATAGATTTTACCGGTTGTTAGATAAAAATCCTGAAAATGATCAGATTCGATTTGATTTGATTAATGAATTGTTAGCGAATAACAGGAATGAAGAAGCTTATCAGCAGATACAATATTTACAGCCAAAACATTCCGGAGAAGATCAGTTTAAGCTGCTTTTGAAAAATGTAACCGATTATCGTGATAGTACATTTAATAATAATGTTGAAAAATATACAACAGCAATAAAAGAAAATCCCTCAGATAAAGAAGCAGTTATTAAACTTGCAGAATCATATGCAAACCTTTTTTATTATGATAGCGCGATAGAGGTGTTGAATGAGTATCTACAGGATATTCCGGAAGACCAAGATCTTGATGCCCGTTATAAATATGCTCAATACTCAGCCTGGAACTATGAATGGGAAAAGGCAATTGTACAGATAGATAAATTAATTCAGCTTGATCCAAATAATTTGGATTATCAACTCTTACGTGGACAAATCGCTGTTTGGACTGTGCATGATCTCGATCTTGCTGAAAGATATTTACTAAATGTTCATGAGGCAAGACCCCGGGATATAAGTCCGTTATTATCACTCACATCTCTTTATTCTTGGAAGAAGAATTTTACGGAAGCCAAAAAATATTTGGATTTAGCACGTCAAATCTCACCTAATAGTCCGGAAGTTGAAAGCGCACAGAGTAATTATGAAATTCATCTGGTTGCAAATGAAGAACAAAAAGCTTTTGAGATTAGAAATCAAGCAGGAAGACTTAGTGAAGCCGGTAAATGTGAAGAAGCTTTAGCAAAGTATGATGAGTATCGTTCAAAACGAACGGCGTTAACGAGAGATGAAATGCTAGAATATGCTTCCATCGCTTCGTGTGCAAAGCAATACTCATTAGCAATAGAATATTATGATAAGGTGCTTAATGATCAATATGATTATACTGTAGCTCTTTACCGTGCTAAGAATTATTATTATAACCAGGACACTACAAAGGCATTAGAAGAATTAGAAAAAATTACTAAGATGAATCCTGATGACGATGAAGCACAAATAATTTTAGCTGACACATATGCATTAACAGATCAATTAGATAAATCAGAAAGTCTTTACAGAGAGCTAAAGTCAAAGACAAAGGATGAAAAACAGTTAGAAGTTATAACTCAGAGGATGGTTTATCTTGGAGAATATTTTGCAAGAGATAAAAGATTTGATAAAGCCGAGCAAATTTTTGATGAGATGGATAGAGCAATAACAAATCCAGATATTAGAAAAGATTTAAATACCCGCCTATTATTCTTAGGTGATTCATATGTAATTGCTGAGAGATATAGTGATGCAAAAAGTGTTTACAAGGATTTATTAAATAAATCAAAAGACACATCGGAAGTTAGAATTGTTAAAGAAAGAATTAGTTGGTTACCGCCAACAGGATTAGGTAAAGGTTTTGCGAGTATAGGGAATTTCTTTTCTCTATTCCTTCCGACAAATATTGGACTTTCCCCATTTTCAACTTTTTATGTCGACAATCAAAATTTTAGACTTTATAATTTTGGGATGAGATTAGATGGCGGTTTTATTGGATTTTTATCTTTAGGTGCTTCATGGTCAAGAACTAATTTAGATAACTCGACAATTAGTAGAAACTTTACACAGTTTAAAGGAGTGGCTGCGATTTTTCTGCAGAAAGAATTAATCTTATCCGGCAGTTACGGAGAGTTAAACATTTTTGGAGAACCTGATAGACGAATTGGGGATATATCACTTAGATATGAAATGGAGAATGACTTTTCATTCTTACTTTCTTTTGAAAATAATGATGCTCGCACAATTCTTTATTCTCCTAATCTAATTAACGTTAGATTGAACGCTAATCATTATCTATTTAGTGGGTTATATAATTATAATCGTCTTTATCGTGTATCTGGTTTTTATAATTATTTCAGTTTAGGTGATAATAATGAAGGGAATGACATTCAGTTAAGATTAGGTAAGAAATTTATTTCTAATGGTTTTTTGGGTTATGAATATTATTTCTCTGATTTCGCTTTTATCTCACCTTCATATTATTCACCTCAAAATTTTGATTCGCATAGTATTTGGGGAGAACTTAATTGGGAATTCAAAAAGCTAAAATTAAAAGCAGGCGGCAAAATTGGATACGTCCCTAAGGTTGATTTCATAATAAGTGAATTATTCGGTGAAGCGGTTTACAATCCGATATTAAGCTTAACCGTTACTGCTCATTTAGCAATTGGAAATAGTTTTAGATACGATTCAAGCTACAAGAATTTAACTGCATCAATCTTTGCTTATTGGGCAGTTTATTGAAATTATTAAACACTAGTAGGAAATTATCTTTGACAAAATACAATCGAAAATTACTCATTGGATATTCAATTCATGATTAATCATTATATGTCTAAAATAGATACGCTACTAATTCTATTATTAAGTTTGGTTTTATTTATGAATAATCAATTCATAGCAAATGAATTGAATTCAGCAAAACATGGTAAAATTTTAAGCGCAAAAAATAGTTTTTATTATAAAGCATCATTATTCCCAAATATTACGAATCAATTTCGAGAAAATACTAAAGATCAATTAAATTACAATCCGCAACAAAAGTTGGGTAAATTTATTCCTTTAAGTGGGAATCTTGAACAACTAAAATATTTTTTCAAGGCACTAAAAAATGCTAAAAATAAAAAAGTAAGAATCGCTCATTATGGTGATTCTCTAATAATGGGAGATTTAATAACTGAAACTTTAAGAGAAAAATTTCAAGAAAAATTTTCCGGCATGGGAGTTGGCTATCTTCCTATTGTTTCTGATGATTATAGGATGCGTAGAACGATCTCTCAATCTTCATCTGATGATTGGGAATATGCATCATTTATGACTAGAAACGCCGAAAAACTTCCTTATGGAATAAATGGGACTGTAGCTATTCCTCGGAATGGAAGCTGGGTAAAGTATGAAGTAACCCAAGCATTTAAATCAGCTAGTTCGTTTGATATTTTCAAGTTTTTCTATAACAACGCGGATAAAAGTTCAACTATTCAAATTATTTTTGATAACGGAACAACAAAAAAGATAAATCTTGAAAGCGGAAATGATATTAAAGAGCTTACTTTCAATATAAAAGATTCTAAAAAAATTGAGTTACAATTTTTAAGTGGTAAGAGACCTTATTTTTATGGGGTGAGTCTTGAGTCAAGTACAGGAATTTATATAGATAATTTTTCTATGAGAGGAAATTCCGGAGTTACTTTATTAGAAATAGATCCTAAGATAATTCAGGATTGTAATAGATATCTTGATTACAATCTTATAATATTAAATTATGGAGCGAATGTTTCTTCACCAAATAAAGGAATATTTACTCTCTATGAAAATAAGATGGTAAATGTGATAGAACAGTTCAAGAAAATTTTTCCTAACACAAGTTTTTTATTAGTAAGTGTTGCTGATAAAACTATTAAACACAGTAATCAATTCATGACAGATCCAGATGTTCCTTTATTATTGGAATGTCAAAAGAGAATAGCTGAACGAACTGGGATTGCCTTTTGGAATTTGTGGGAAGCAATGGGAGGAAATAATTCTATGAACACCTGGGTAAATGCAGCACCTCCTCAAGCATTAAAAGATTATGCTCATTTTACACAAGAAGGAGCGGAACGAGTTGGAGAGTTATTCTTCGATTCAATAATTGATTCATTCCAGAACTATTCAAAATAGGCTTCCTTGATTAGAAAGAATTTATGGATTTTTTCTATACTCTTTCTTTAAGGTTAAGTAATAACTTATTTCCTTGCAATAAGTTAAAAAAAAAATTATCTTCCTTTTGGAATTGTTCACTATTGACCCAAAAAACTCTTATTGTACGAAGTTGGGACAGCGTAGACTAGTTGTTCTCTTGAAAAATTGGTTTAATCATTAATAATCATGGCATTTATATTGTTTAACAATATTGTTAATAATGGATGTTTGTAAGTGAATAAAAACAATCAAAAATATCAAATAGCTCTTGATAACAGAGAATTAAAACCTCCTAAGAGAAATATTGGAGCTGAGAAATTAAGAGTGATTTTCTTTACAGGTATTTTTTCTCTCTTCTTAATTATCACAATTATTCTAACTCTCCCTCTTACAGTATTGACTTGGAGTGGTTTATTTGTTTATGCTTCTATTGTGTCATTAGTGATTTTCCTATTTATTTTATTGATAAGATATTTTGGTACACTGTTCATGGCTTATTTTTATATTACAAAATATACAGTTCAGGAAAAAGAAGGTTTCTACCCATTCATCTCTATTATAGTCCCTGTTTTTAATGAAGGAGTAGTTCTACAACATTCGATCGAATCTTTACTTGACGTTGATTATCCTAATTATGAAATCATTATTGTTAATGATGGATCAAATGATAATACTGCTACTATTGCTGAGGAACTTGTCGGTCATCAAAGAGGCAGAAGCGGATTAGTTAAAATTTCCTTAATTAATAAACCTAATAGCGGTAAAGCAAAAGCTCTTAATGCAGGTATACAATATTCGGAAGCTCAGTTTGTATTATGTATGGATGGTGATTCTCAATTAACACCTAATTCATTGCGAAGTGCTGTAAGGCATTTTATAGATCCTTCAGTAGGTGCTGTTGCCGGGAACGTAAAGATTCAAAATAGAAAACATCTTTTAACTGATCTTCAAGCGCTTGAGTATTTAGAAGGATTAAATATGCCGCGAAGTGCCCAGGGTTTTCTTCAGATGGTTAACATTATACCTGGTCCGATCGGTTTATTTAGAAAAACAGCATTGAGAGATGCAGGTTTTTATTCAAGCGATACATTTGCTGAGGATGCAGATGTAACGTTGAAAATCCTTGCCCAAAATTGGAAAATTATTTATGAACCAAATGCGATCGCATTTACTGAAGCCCCAGCTTCCATTTATCAATTGTTGAAACAAAGATACAGATGGACTCGCGGTATATTACAAGCTATTAGAAAACATAAACGACACTTAGTCAATCCAACAATAAATTTTAACAATAGTATAATATTATGGCAAATGTTTTATGAAGCACTAATTTGGCCGGCAATGAATATTTTTGTTAATCTTTATTTTATTCTCGTAGCTTTATTTTATGGATTATCAAGTTTCATCTTTTTATGGTGGATAGGTATAGCCGTATTAGATTTAATGTCAGCAGTTTATTGCATAGCTGCAGAAAAAGAGGAATTTAGATTAGTACCGTATGCAATTATTTATCGTGTAGTATTCATTCTTTTAATTGATGTAACAAAAGCAATGGCAACAGTGGAAGAATTTCTTGGTATAAGAATGACCTGGGGAAAACTCGAGCGAACCGGACTCGGAGGATCACAAAAAACAGCAAATAATACAGCCGGTGCCAGATAAAATGAAAAGACTTAACAGAGGTTAACATGGAATTAATTCCTATACTTTCATTGATCATTTTGGTCGCAACTATCTCAACCTTTATTCTTGCAGTTGGTGCATATATCCTCTATAAGGTTAGGGAACGTAAAGGTATCACAGCTCAAGCTGTGCAACCTTCTGCAATTCCTGCTGAACTTGTAGCCCCTGCACCTTTAATGCAAGAACAGAGGATCATTACCCCTGAGAGAAGAACTTTCGAACAGCAATCTTCTCAACAGGGATATGGTTATGAGTATCAGCGCCAATCTTCGTACTACCCGCCGCAAGAAGAACAATCACGTGGTCCGGAATTAAAGCCTACGTTTGTAGGTTCTGCCCCAACTAATGAGCAGAGGCAAACTGGCGAAAATCTTCGGACTAACGAAGGCGAACGTTCGACATCAGGTTCTAAGAAAAAATATATGCGTTACACTAATGAAGGTTATGTCGAACCAACGCGTCAAGAACGTAAACAAGAGGATAATCTAAGGTGGCGGTAAGAGAAGCCAAAGGGCTCAAAGTAAATTACCTTATTATTTTCTTAAGCGGATTGGTATTACTTATCACCGCTTTTCTTGTTTTTTTACTTATCGTAAAAAATATCTACGGTAATTACGAACTTAAAGAAATCCTACCTACAAAAAATAATCTTAAATTTCTATCTGACGAGAAAAAAGGAAAGGCAGGAATACTTTATTCAAAGTATACCGAAATCATGCTTCCATCCGGAAGTACTTGGTTAAGAGATAATGTTGATACTTGGAAAAAATTTATTAAAAATTCCAAATTAGATTATGATGTTATCTCAGATCAAACAATTGAATTAGGTGAACACTTTGATTATAAAATGATCGTTCTTCCCGGTTCAAAATCATTATCCGACAAAGAAATTATGCAATTAAAGCGCTATGTAGAAAATGGCGGTAGTTTGTTTGTTACTGGTGGTCCTGCAACATATTCAGATGAAGGCAAGTGGAGAGGATGGGATTTTTTCAAAGAAGTTTTTGGTATGAATTTTAACAGAGAAATCAAACCGGAAGAATCATATAAAGTTCACACACTGAGAGGCAATTTACCGCTTACTGCACAAATTCCAACCGGATATGCGCTTAAGATTGCAACTTGGGATAGACCTATTTATGCAGAAGTATTAGAACCGCGTACTACACAAGTTAGTTTCTGGTATGATTTCAGAAGAGAAGCCGGGCTGGTAAGAGAAGAAATTCAGAAGAGTGCAGGGATAGCTTACGGTAGTTACGGCAAAGGTAGATTTGTTTGGTATGGTTTTGAATTAAATTCCGTTCTTGGTGTTCAAAAGGATTATATCTACTTCGAAAGACTTTTCAACAATTCCGTTAACTGGCTTATTTATCAGCCGACAGCATTTATAAGAGATTGGCCGGCTCCTTATGATGCTGCAATGATAATAGTTCCAACAGTAAAAGAGCAGCCCGAAAATATTAATTATCTTGGTAATATTTTAAACCTTACTCATTCTCCTACAACTATTTTTGTTGATCCAATACTTGCTAAACAAAATCCCGGATTGATAAAATCTATTTCTAAGAAAGGCGATATCGGAGCTATTGTTGACATTGGATTTCTTGAAAATCCAGAAGATACAGTCAATAAACTTTTTTCGAAAGAAGTACAGAGCTCATCATTAAAATTTGCAGCTGATACTCTAAGTAAGGTTTCTGGAAAATCCGTTAAAGCACTAATGCCGTTAAATGGTTATTATGATGATAATACATTACAATCTATGTCTCAATTAAATTATGAATTCTTGGTCACTGATTCACTTACAGACCGCTCTGTTCCTGAAATACGAATACGGAATAATAAACCGATCATGATCATTACAAAAACTGCTCGTGATGATTATGAAGTAGTACGTAATTATGGATTGGTTAATACGGAGTATCAAAGATATACGTATGAAGAAGATGTAGATCGTGTTTTATTTGAAGGTGGACTTTATGTTTTCAAAGTACATACCGAATATCAATTACAACCACAATATGCTTCTGTAATAAAAGACATTATAAATTATGCTAATAGTAAAAAGATATGGGTCACTTCTCTAGGAGAATTACAAAGTTGGTGGATTCACCGCTTGGGTGTTGAAGTCCGTTATGAATCGAGAAGTAAAAGAAGAATTGCTGTTGAGCTAAATAATCCCCGTGATGAAAAAGCATACGACTTAATTGTGCAGGTAAATTTTAATAAAAGAGTAAAAAATGTTTCTGTTTCATCTGATATAATTAATACTAAAATCCCAAAATATAAATTAGATAGTGATTCAAAAACTATTTTCTTCTATTTAGATAAAATGGAAGCTCATGAAACTCGTTCGTTATTAATAGATTTCGAAAACATCGATAGTTAACGGTTAAAATTTATTTAACACTGATAAGACATTTTGAAATACAATGGCACTTTTCACCCTCTACATAAAAGGGAATACCAGCCAAAAAGCTTGCCAATTTTTTTTAACGGAATTATTCTTTTTTATATTATTTATAGTAATGTAAGTACTATTAAATGTTTTGGCAGTTTTAATAATTATTATTAAAACTGGTATCCATTTATTAAATTGAATACTGTAAAAATATCATTAACAGAGAAATAATGAAATTGTTTAGCAACATAAAAAAATTTGCTCAACCTATTCTTTTCATTCTATTAGTGATTACATTCGGTTGTGTTGAATCAATAACTGATACTCAAACTTCCACGACACCATCAATCGATGTATTTAGCCCTAAGACAGGTGATACTGTTAAAGTTGGGAAAAACACGATTAATTATCAGGCAGCTGATGGGTCTGGTGGGGCAGGGCTTTCTTTTTATGAGTTGTATGTAAATAAAACGTTCATAAAAAAATATACACAAAATACTGATGGCACTAATCCTACAATCTATCTCGAAGTTGATTCAACTTTAATTCACACCCGCATTAATTATTCTTTGAAAGTTTATAACACAACCGGTAAGTCGAAAGAAAGTAAACTACAAGAAAATATTTATGTTAAGGATAAAGTCCCGATTGCTCCGTCAAATCTTTTATTATCTCGTTTGAATGATTTTACTGTTACTCTCAAATGGGATGATGATTCAAAAAACGAAACCGGTTATGAATTATGGAGAAAAGATCTTGGTAACGGAACTGTGATAGATTATAGAAAGATTAAAACACTCGCTTTAAATACAATTAGTACAACCGATGGCAGCTTATCTCCGTATATTGATTATTATTATAAAGTTAGAGCTTTCAATGAATCCGGTCCTTCTGATTTTAGCACAGAGATTAGTACAAGTAGTTTACCAGGTGGTCCATGGAATTTACAAGCAGAAGCAATAGGTACAAGTTTAGTAAGATTAACATGGATAGATTTTGCTGTTAACGAACTAGGATTTCAAATTGAGAGAACAGATCCTTATACTAATAACTATAAAGTGTTGGCAATTACTGGTCCTAACGTTACAGAATATAATGATAATTCTGTTGCAGCCAGCAGTTCTTATAAATATCGTGTAGCTTATTTCACACAAACTACTCAAAGCGGTTATTCAAACGAAGCATCTATTTCTACTTATTACACTGACGTTTTACCTCCGACAGATTTAAGCGCTGTACTTTTACCTGGACCAGCTTTAAAATTAACTTGGACGGATAATAGTCAATCTCTTTCCAAGGGGACAGTGATTGAGAGAAAAGAAGGAACAAATGGTCAATATATCGAGATCGGAATTACTGCTTCAGATGTTTTTGAGTTTACCGATCAGTCAATAAATAGCGGAACAACATATTTTTATAGGGTTAGACAGAAGTTGGAAAATAAAGTATACACTCCATATTCCAGTATACTTAGAACAGATATACCTTAAACGGTAATTATGAATAGTGAAACAAAAAATAAAACTTTGGTAGATAATCCCAATATCTCTCCCAGTTTGATTATAGATAAAACAGGGCGAGTGATTGCATTCAGCAGCGATTTAAAAAAATTATTACCTTCAATTAATCCGCAATCTAATTTCTTCGATCTTTTTGAAGAAGTAAAATTACTTACACTTCAAAGAATGTTCATTGATGTAAGAAAATATGATACTCCTGTAAGAGATATGATTGATCTTGAAATAGAAAAAGTTAAGTATAATTTTGAAGTTATATTCTCACCTTTACGCAGTGAAAATAACGTTTACTTCCTGATAAATTTTAATCATGAATCATTTGTTAAAAACACAACCGAAACACAAAAATTTTGGATTTCAATTTCCGAGCTTGAAAAAATAGCATTTGACAAAAGAATTATTTCAATCGTGAATAAAATCAAGCTTAACTATCCTTTCACATTTATAGAGAAAGCAAAAATTCAAAAAGATATAAATGAACTTGATGATTATTTCTGGATTAAAGAGTCATCCGGGAAATTAGTTCTAGTAAATAATAAATATGCAGATTCTCTGGGATTTAAGTCAAATCAATTAGAAAACAAAAATGAACAGGATTACCTTCCGAAGTATTTAGTTAATCTCTATAAAACAGTTGATGCTTATATTGTTAATTCTACTAATTCAGTTATTTTCGAAGGAACTACAACTCCGGTTAGCAGCAGTAACAATAGAAATATTTCAATTGTAGAATTTCCCCTATGCGATCTTGATAATAATGTAGTAGCAATTATCGGCTTTTCACAAAAAAAAGAACAGCACATTTCAGAAGCTAAAATTGAATCGGATAATTTTTTATATAAGGATTTACCTATAGCAGTTGTTTTAATAGATAATAATTTTAAAGTATCGTCTTATAGCAAAGAGTTTGCTCGTCTGTTGAACCTCAATGATAAAGTGGATTTAACACAGCTGGATCTAAGTAAAATTTTTGAAAAGGGTTTCATAACTCAGTTCGAAAATTATTTGAAGAACTCTGATAAAAATCAGGAAATAAAGATCAATTATGTATTTGCAGAAAAAGCTCAGCTTAATACTGAAGTTAGTTTTAAAAAAATATTTTTTAATAACGGTGAATATTTTGGCACCCAGATTATTATAACACAAAAACTGGATTCGGATTATCAGATAGAAACGAAAGCAAAGATGTACGAAGCTTTAATCGAACATTTACCAGAAGCTATGTTTATCTACGATATTGAGAATCTAAAATTTCTTGATGTTAATGAAGCTGCATTAAAACTTTACGGATATAAACGGAATGATTTTCTAAATATGGATCTTACAGATCTTTATGCTCCCGAAGATATCCAGACATTGATTCAAACCGGCGATAGTAAAATTGTTCAAGGAAGTTACAGCGGGCCATGGAGACATAAGAAGAATGATGGAACATCTGTACTGGTTGAATTGAGAAGATCTTCAATCGAGTTTCGCGGTAAGAAATCACATCTAAATCTTGTTCGGAATGTTTCAGAACAAGCAGAGTCTAAAAAAAGGACTCAAATTTTAGAATCAGCATTTGATAATACAAGCGACCCGGTAATTATAACTGATAAAGATGGTTTTATTACTGAGATAAATGAACCGGTATCAAAACGATTTGGCTACTCAAAAAGAGATCTGGAGACCCGTCCGTTTATCTCTCTTGCTGCAGATGATGACCGTGCTAAAATAAATAAAAATATTTTCCATTCCGGAATCTTAAAACCTATCGTTTTAGATATTGAAATAAAAAAACCTTCCGGGACATCTCTAAAAGCTAATTTGATAGCGACACCGATAAAAAATTTCAATGGTGATATAGATTCATTCAGTTTGGTAATCAAACCAATTGATGAACCTACAATAATAAAAGATGTCAAGAAAACCCAAGAAGATTCCATCGAAAAGATTGATCCTCCATTCCTTTCAAATGTATTCCATGAGCTTCTAACACCTATTAATGTTATACTCGGTTTTACTCAAGAGCTTGGAGAAAGCATTCAAAAACCTAATGAAGAACAGAAAGAAGCCGTTGATATTATAAAGCAAAACCAAAAATTACTTCTTCAGATTATGGATAACGCCGTTGAATACTCAACACTTGAACAGAAAGTCGTAAAACTAAAATCCGAACATATCAAGTTTGTAGATTTGTTGAATGAACTTAAAGAAAATACACGAAAAACCGCTGAAGATAAAAAAGTTGAACTTTCATACAGCAAGATTTCTTCGTCGTTAGAAATCGAAACAGATCGGCAAAAACTTATTTCATTATTGAGTTTATTTGTAAAATTTGCAATTCAGATTACAAAAGAAGATAAGATATTTCTTTCGGCTTCTGTTTACCAGGATAGTTATTGTGCAGTCAGCATAAAGGATAATTCTAAAGCTATTACTCCATACTTGTTAAAAGCATTTAATGATATTTTTTCTGATGACGAGAATTTGAGCAGAAGAAATTACGGTTTTTCACGATTCTCGGTTAAGCTCGCCAAAAAATTGATTGACTTATTATCAATTAAGAAAGAAATAATTACGAAAGATGCCGATCCGGTTGAATTCGCATTGGTTATATCTCTTAAGTTTGTTATAACGGATAAGAAAAAATTAGAAATGGAAATTGTTCCTCAACAAAAAGTAAGTAGCAAACAACCGGAAAAAGTTCCTACTGCGTCTTTAGCCCCTGTAGAAAAGAAACCGTTAGATCTAACGCATCTTTCATGTCTGTACCTCGAAGATCAGGTAGATTCTCAAATGCTGTTTAAAGTGCAAATGAAGGATTTGAAGAATATCGAATTTGCACCAAGTTTTGAAAGTGCATTGCCTCTTCTCAAAACAAAAAAATTCGATTTTCTTGTGATGGATATTAATCTTCAAGGAGAGTATAACGGACTAGATGCGTTAAGAATTATTCAAAAGATGCCTGGTTATAAAAATATTCCGGTCATTGCGTCAACAGCATATTTATTACCTGGTGCTCGCGATAATTTTATTGCTGCCGGTTTCAATGATTTTGTCTCTAAACCATTATTAAGAGATAAATTATTAGAAGTTCTTAAAACTCTTTTTTAATTGATCTGCAATTCTATTAACCGCATTTAGTATATTATCAATAATTTTGCTTGACATTTCCTCCTTTGCTTAATAGGTTGAATTGTTGTTGATTAATTAACTTTGTCACTTCTTAAAAAAAATGAATATGGAATTCAAATCATTTTACAATTCGCCGATCGGATTAATTGAAATATGCGGAACGGAAAATTCAATTACATCTCTCTACTTCATAGATGAAGAATTTAATCCCGAGGTGAAACCGAATCTGTATTTTAAACAATGTATAGATCAAATTGATGAATATTTCAATGGGAATAGGAAAATATTTGAATTAGATCTTAAAGCAGAAGGAACCGATTTTCAAAAAAGAGTTTGGAATGAATTATTAAAAATTCCCTACAGTGAAACTAGATCATATATGGAAATCACAAAATTACTTGGTGATCCAAAAGCGATCCGCGCTGTTGCTAATGCAAACGGACAAAATAAAATATCGATTATCATTCCTTGCCATCGTGTAATTGGGAGCGACGGAAGTCTAATTGGTTATGGCGGCGGTTTGTGGCGGAAGAAATGGCTCTTAGAACACGAACAAAAGTATAGCAAAACTGAAAAGCAGTTGGAACTGAACTTATAATATTTTATTGGAGTAAAATGGATAAAATTTCTTTCAAACCATTGTCAAAAAAAACCTGGAAAGATTTTGAATATTTATTTGGTGAGCGTGGAGCTTGCGGTGGATGTTGGTGCATGTCATGGCGGTTAAAGAAATCCGAGTTTGATAAGAACAAAGGTAAAGGCAATAAAGCATTAATGCATAAACTTGTAAACTCTGGAGAAGAAACCGGAATATTAGCTTACAACAAACAATATCCGATCGGGTGGTGTTCAGTTGCACCACGGGAAGATTTTTTAAGACTGAATAATTCAAGAGTTCTTGGCAAAGTTGATGACAATCCGGTCTGGTCAATTGTTTGTTTTTTTATTGAAAAAAAATACCGGCGGAAAGGTATTTCAGCGGAAATATTAAAAGGAGTTATCACATATTGTAAGAAAAAGAAAATAAAAATATTGGAAGGTTATCCTACAGAACCTTATTCTGAAAATATGCCTGCTGCTTTTGCATGGACTGGATTTCCGAATGCATTTATTAAAGCAGGATTCAAAGAGGTTGAAAGACGATCTAAATCTCGACCAATAATGCGGTATTATTACTCATAACTATGATCATACAAAAAGAAATTACACTCAAGTCAAGGGGGCGCGGATTTCATTTGATCACGGAAGAAATCATCTCACAATTACCTGCACTTGATAAAATTTCAAAAGGTATAGCACACATTTTTATTAAACATACTTCAGCATCATTATCAATAAATGAAAATGCTGATTCTACAGTTCGAACTGATATGGAAACATATTTTAATAAGATTGTACCTGAGAATGCTTCATTTTATCAACATACGTTGGAAGGTACTGACGATATGACTTCACACATTAAATCATCTTTACTCGGTAGTTCTATTACTGTTCCGATTACAAATGGAAAATTTAATCTTGGAACCTGGCAGGGAATCTATCTTTGTGAGCACAGAAATCATGGTGGACCAAGAGAAATTGTTGTTACAATAATTTCTGAATAATGAATATTTACCCATCAACAACATAAACATTCGACATCCACGTCTTTATTTTAACTCCACTAATCTCTATTTTTAGAACGTCTTTTTTGAAAATTTCTTAAAAACAAGATTGATGGTAGGATAATTTCTAAAACAAAGAAGATTTCCCCCCAAGATCAAATCGAATACTGAGAAATTAGATCAAAAAGTAAGATAATAAAGTCTTTTTGATGGCAAGATATTTGAGTTTAAGAAGTAATTAAATCGAAAAAATTATTCATATAAATTATTAGAGGATTAAATGGAACGAAGGAAAATTACGATTGATGGAAATGAAGCTGCTGCTCACGTTGCGTATCGTGTTAGCGAAGTTATTGCTATCTATCCAAT
>Ga0182021_10004086_pt1 | contig 17103 bp, 12 predicted proteins | sample 612E3MmetaG_FD_120493 | JGI IMG/M metagenome (GOLD analysis project Ga0182021, IMG submission 120493) | Permafrost microbial communities from Stordalen Mire, Sweden - 612E3M metaG (Illumina Assembly) | ecosystem: Environmental > Terrestrial > Soil > Wetlands > Permafrost | place: Sweden...
AAGCCACTGCTGCCTTTCTTGGGTAAGCCACTAATCGACTGGGTCGCAGAAGCAGTACTTGACGCGAAGAAAGTTTCCGAGTTCTATATCATAACGAGTTCCAACACGCCAAAAACCGAAAAGCACTGTTTCACCAAGGGCTGGAAAGTACTTCACACAGATGCAAAAGGCTACCACAACGACTTAAAACAGGCGGTTTCGATGGCTGAATTGACTGGTCCAGTGATGACGATGCCATCTGATGTACCAGCTATTACCGGACCCGTTCTCGACAAAATCGTCGATGCCTTTGAGGCATGCCGAAAAGATTTCTTAGCAGTCTTTGTTCCCATCAAATCACGTCAGGACTTGGGACTCTCCATTTCATCCACTGACGAGTACAAAGGCGTCTGGTACGCGGTTTCAGGAGTCAATATCATAAATGGCGCCAAAATTTTAGGAGAAGGCAAAATCGAAACCAGCGCCATAATCACCGAAGAAACCGAAGTGCTACTAAACATCAACACCACCCAAGACCTCGAAATAGCCCAAAACATAATGTCTAAGACAAGAAAGGGATAGCAAATCAGAAAAGCTATAACCTCCATATATAGTCAGATTTAAACTGGGTCGGAAAGTTTCTTGCCTTCGTATGAACCCCTCTCTCTTAAATAAAGAAGGAAGCCCCAACTCAAGTTTATTTGTATGCGGTTAGTTGCAGGTCTGAGGCTACAAACACAATGTCACCTGCAACAACTGGGGCCAAGACGTAATGGTCGAAACGCTGAGTCCTTGAAAGGTCACCATTTGAAATGCCAAAAACCCAGAGTGCATTGTTCTCGGTCAAGTACACGGCATCCTTGTTAACCACTAATCCAGGCGAGAAGCCGTAGGAGCCGCTGGGGTCTTCAATTTGCCTTGTCCACAACAACTTACCACTTGTCAATTCAAGACTGCAAACGGTTCCAACGGATTGGTCATGTGTGTTGCCGCTGTTTGTCCCAAGCTGTTGGTTTATGCCAAAACTCCAGAACACCTGATTATTTTGTACTTGGATAGGATACGTGGAGAGAGTAATATTGTCGTTGTTGACTGTGGAAATGAGGTTCTGGCCATCAACCCTTGTTTTCCATGCTGTTCTACCGTCTGAGAGGTTTAAAGCGTAAAAGTTGCCATCTGAGGCTCCAAAGAGCAACATGCCGTCGTTGAGTGTTGGTTGGTAAATGGATACCCCAATGTCTCTGCCCCAGAGTTGATACCCTGAAGTAGCGTTGAAGCTTAGGATTTGGTTGATGTTCTGGATGATAACTTGCCCCTGATACGTTGCTATAACGCTTACCGCGTTTCCGCTGTATCCTGGAATAGCTTCAGGATAAGCAATAGGAGAGCTTGTAAGGGTGATATTGCTGTTCCAGGCAAAGTTGCCGGTTTCAAAGTTGAATTTGCTCACCCAAGGGTTTGAGTAGTTACCAGTTAACACGTACACAAGGTTGCCTTCGAATGGGTTTCCGCCGAGTGGATAAGCACCAACCCACCAGTTACTAAGATCGGTCAGGTTCCCAAACGACGTTGCCGTATAGCTTGGGCGGGAAGCCTGCCACAGAAATGCTCCAGTGTTTGCGTTGTGAACGCTTACGCCACCGTCGATCGAAGCAACTGCGTCTGAACTAGCGACGACTGTATCGGGGGCCTTTTTGGTCCAGAGGTCAGTGCCTATTTGTCCATAGAAGCTCCATTGGAACTTTCCCGTTGATTTTTCGATGCATCCAACTGAAGCACCCATTCCGCTGCCGTAGACTTTATCGGGTGACAGGTAGAGGCCTGAAGCAAAATATCCTGTGTCGGAGCTTGTGTTCCAGACGGATCTGCCAGATTGCGTGGTGTATGCGCTTACGGTTCCAAAGAGGTCCGTGACGTAGACTTTGTCGTTGTCGGCGGTTAAGCCTGTTGCGAAGTTCTCGATTGGGCGTTGCCAAAACCTGCTCGAGCCTGCTGGGTTGAAGACTCTGTCTTCATAAATTACTAACGAAGACACAGCTATTACTGCAATCAAGCCGATGGCGACAACCAGTAACGTGCGCCTACTCAGTTTCTTCATCGATTCGCTTGAAGAAGGCTCAGCCATAAATGGGTTCTGTTCTCCACTCCATTTTCGGCGTTTCTTGTAAAGTTGCAAGCATTCGGTTCGAGTTAGGGATTAGAGAAATATTTAACATACCCACACATCCAATTAACTACCAAAGCCGCTGGAGAATTTGCATGAGCATCCTTAGCCACGACAGCTTCTGGAACGCAGTCATAACACTGCCCATGACTAAGAAAATGCTCCAGCGTTCGCTCAAGAAATGCAACTCCTGTGGCAGAACTGTTTTAGAAGCGGCACTTGACGATTACGCAAGCAAAACCGACCGTCAATGTGCAAAATGCAACGGCTTGTACTCTCAAGTTATTGGTTTTTGGGTTGAATTTCTGCGCAGAAGTCTAAACATTAAACGTGAAAAAGTGGAAAAACTCCTCGTCGACCCGTACGCAAGAAAAGCTGTTATAAACCTTACAAAATCTTTCGCCTTTATAGGCATAAAAAAACCCATCTCAATCTATGCACCCTTCCTTGTAGTTTGGGACTTCACCCACAAGTGCAATCTACGGTGTAAGCATTGCTACTCTAACAGTGGCGTAGCCCAAGAGGGAGAACTAACTACCGAACAGGCCTTGGCGGTTGTGGACCAGATTGCGGACGCAGGCGTTATAGCTTTAGCGTTTTCAGGCGGAGAACCCTTAACCCGAAATGACTTCTTTCAAGTAGCTCGTCATGCCGCAGACCGAGGACTCTATGTTTCGGTTGCGACAAACGGCACTCTTCTCACTAAAGAGAATGTTCAGAAGCTAAAAGAAGCTAAGGTTAACTATTTGGACGTAAGCATTGATGGGGCTTCAGCTAAAACTCATGATGATTTTCGAGGTGTCCCAGGGACATTTGACAGGGCAGTAGCCGGGCTGAAGAATTGCGTGGAAGCCGATTTGTGTGTTTGCATTGCGACGACTGTTGGAAAAAACAACCTTGAAGAATTACCTGCAATCATCGACTTAGCAGAGGAAATTCAGGCAGAACGATTCACTTACTTCAACTTTATACCAACTGGACGGGGCAAGGCACACTTTGACCAAGACCTAACACCTCAAGAACGGGAAAAAGTTATGCATTACCTCTTGAACCGCATGTCGTCGGGCTGCAAAACCACCATCCTTACAACTGCACCTCAGCTAGCTCGAGTGGCATTGCAATGTCAGGGTCCAGCTGGAACTGGAGAGGTCACAATGTCCATGGCACACATGCAAACTGTCAGAATTACCAAGAAAGCCGTCCCATTGGCGGATTTCATTGGCGGATGCGGCGCAGGCAGACTGTACTGTTCACTATCCCCGCAGGGCGATGTTCACCCTTGTGTCTTTTTACCCGTGAATGTTGGTAACCTGAAAACTGAAAAGTTCCAAGACATCTGGTTGAATGCTCCGCTTTTCAAAGCTCTCCGTAATAGGGCAAACCTTAAGGGGTCATGTGGAAAATGCGATTACAAGTTCATTTGCGGAGGTTGCAGGGCAAGGTCCGCGGCTTACCATAACGGCGACATGCTTAATGGTGATCCTGGCTGTATAATGGGATTGAAAGGTGCTAAAAGTGCCTGACGCAGAGCTGAAAACCGTTAAGATCTTTCGGGCTAAAGAGGACATCAGCGATATTTTGAAAGAGGCTGTTGCGAGTTCTGGATTGCGGGGCAAGCACAAGATTTTCATCAAACCGAACTTGAGCCATCCAGAATACTTACCGGGCGTGGTGACAAGCCCAGAGTTGATGCGGCAATTGGTTTGTTTGCTTCGGGACGGCAACAGCGAAGTAATAGTAGGTGAATCCAACGGTTTCAACTATCCCTGCTGGACAGCTTTTGACAAAACAGGCGCCCAAGCAGCCGTCAAAGCGGCAGGCGGCACAGTTATCAACCTCTCAGAAGACAAAGTTGTGGAAGTAAAATTCCAAGGCAACACACCGCTCAAACGGTTGTTTTTGCCCAAAACCATCCTCGACGCTGACGCTGTGGTTGATTTGCCGTTGATGAAGACGCATGAGTTCATGGCTTACAGTGGAGCCATCAAGAACTTGTTCGGCTGCGTACCCAGTAACAAACGAATTTACCTACACCCGTATCTGCCTGAGGTATTCTATCGATTGTACACACTTTTTAAACCACAATTGACGATTATGGACGCCAGAACAGGCATAGAAGGCAACGGTCCAACCAAAGGCAAACCCGTCAAAATGGGGCTAATGGTGACTGGTAACGACGCGTTAGCGGTGGACATTACAGCAGCAAAAATCATGAAGCTGAATTGGAAAGAAACCTATCTCAATTACATCGCCAACAAAACTGGCTTTCCTGAAAAAGACATAGCGGTTGAGGGTTTATCAATAAGTGCAGTCGAGCACAGGTTTGAACCTCCAAGAATCGACTTGCCAGTGAAAGCCCAGATGATGATTTACCAGCATGAATATTTAACGAAAGCACTATTTTGCTCATTAGACATTGTTCAACTATTTCAAAAAGTAACCATGGCATATCGCGGCAAACCCGTTGAGATTGGTTAACTTAGTGCTTCATCATAAACTTTCATTGCGTCTTTAACAACAATGCTCCAATCATAGTTCTCTACGATCGTTTTTCGCGCTTGAGCACCCATTTCCGTTGCCGCTACGGGGTGTTCGAGTAGATAGAGTATTTTTTCGCCGAAGGCTCTGGCGTTGAAGGGTTCCACCAAGAGACCATTCTTGCCGCTCTCAATCGTTTCAGGGATTCCTCCCACAGTGGTTGTTACTACGGGCAAACCTGTTGCGAGTGCTTCAAGAACTGCGAATGGATGATGTTCGTAGAATGTTGAGAATGCAAATACGTCAGCGGCTTGGTAGAGTCTTGGCAGTTTTTTGTCAGGGTAGTAACCTGTGAATATTATATTGTTTTTTACTCCCAGTTTTTCTGCGTGTGCGATGAGTTTATTCATTTCATCGCTTTGCCCCTTTCCAGAAATAATGAATTTAGCGTTTGGATAACGTTTGACGACGGAAGGCATGCTATCGATTAGGGTGAATAACCCTTTGCGCGCATAAAGTCGTCCTACTGAGACGATTGCTAAGTCGTCAGGGTTAAAACCCAATTCCGCTTTGACTTTGCGTTTGTCAACTGCAGGTTTAAACTTGTTAATATCTACCCCGTTGTGAATAACCTGTATTTTGTTCGCAGGTATTTTGTAATAGTTTGTGAGTTCCCATTTGGTAAAATGACTGACAGCTATAATTTTTCTAGCACGGGAAAGCATGCCTTCCTCAAAGAAACGCAAAAACCAGTTAAAACTCACCAAAAATTTTTCGTTTGCGTTTAGGCGGCTGTAAGGTTCCCCTTGGATGGCTTCGGCTTCTCCTTTCCATGTGGAGTGGACCGTGCATACTATGGTTTTGCCGAAGTTGGGAGGGACAGCAAAGTTGGGCGTCAAGGGAAGTTGAGGATGAGTGATGTCAACGTTGGCGGTCTTGCGGATACTGTTGAGTTTTCGTTGGCTATTGCCTGCAAGCATGAATGATTTAACAATAGGTATTTTGGGAATTTTTAGAAAGGACACATCAAGCTGAGGGTTAACGTGGACGTCTTGTCCCTGATTTGAGCCAGTTACTACGTAGATTTTGTAGCCATTTTTTAGGAGTTCGTTTGAGAGGTAGTAAACGTATGCACCTGTTCCGCCGGACAGGGGCCAGTATTCAGGTGAGATAAAGCAGACTTTATTCGGCAATTACTTGTCTCTCCCTGTTATGTACCTTGCAGTAGTTGTAACTGCGCCAATAAACCACCCAATCGAACGCACGAAATAGAGCACAAATAGGCGTAAAGCAGTCGAGTCATGATATTTGATAGATATTTTTACTGCTGAATAAAAAAAATAAATTGACATTGCTAAAAGAGTTAGCCCTGAAACAACCCACAATAACCTTAATACGGGAACGATGCCCAAAATGAAAAACGTGATTATACCTAACAGAAATAAGGGCTGAATGTTCATGCCCACATCAGTAATTTCGTCACCTCGGGCTAATCGTCCGTGTTTGAAGTATAGTTTTAGGGTGTTCTTGCCATATTGTAATTGCTGCCGATAATAGGTCCTCAAGGTTGGGCGGTTAAAATGGTAACAAATTGCGTTGGGTTCGTAGGCAATTTTGTATCCTTTGGCGCTAATACGAAAACCAAGGTCAGTGTCATATTGACTGGGCAGTTTCTCGTCCCATCCGCCGGCTTCATCAATTACTGCTTTTTTTAGTAAAAGGTTCATGGTGGCGATTCGCCCAGTATATTTACCAATGCGTTGATATCGATTCTTGAGTTCGTACCCGATACTTCTTGCCCATGGGTTCTCGTGGTTCCATGTTTCGATGCTTCCACTGACACCCGCCACTTTTGGCTCGGCTAGGTGTGGTGCAAGTTTGTTTAGCCATTCATCTTCGACTTTGGCGTCTGCATCTATGAATCCTAGAATAGGATGAGTGGCGATCTTTGTGGCGTAATTGTAAGCTGCTGGAGCATTCAGCCGAATAGAAACTACTTTAATGGGAAATTTTTCTGCAATTTTGACTGTGGAATCTTTAGAGCCACCGTCCATCACAATAACTTCAAAAAAATCTGTCGGATAATTCAGTGCCAAAATTGATTTGAGGCATTCTTCAATTGTGTCTTGACTGTTGTAGGCTGCAACTATGATTGAAACCTTTGGAGTTGGATTGTCAGCCAATTTTTATCCCTTCACATAAGCTAAAACAATAGATAGAAGAATCTTGGAACCATCCATCACTGGATCAACACCAGAGTGACCATATGTTCGCTGTTCAAAACTAATGGGTACCTCAGCAACTCTGAAGCCTTGTTTAGCGGTTTTTACGAGCATTTCGGATTCTATCTCGTAACCTCCCGACTTTAGATTTTGCTTGCTAAGGATTTGACGTTTCATTGCACGGTACCCTGATTGGGAGTCAGTTATGGCTGTGCCAGTCAGCAGTTCGATTACAAAATTGAAGATTCGGACGCCGAAGGCGTTGAGTTTTCGTGCAGCAACGTTTTTTTGGTGCAGATACCTCGAGCCTATAATCATGTCGACTCTGTCTTGCAGGACTGGCTCAATGACTTTTCCAAGTTCTTCAGGGCGGTGGGATCCATCGGAGTCAATAGTAATTATTATGTCGCCTTTAGCTTTCGCAAATCCTGCTCTTAGGGCGTATCCTTTGCCCGAGTGCTCTTTTAATGTGTAAAGCTTGCCGTTGTGTTTTTTGGCTACCTCAAGCGAGTGATCGTATGAATGATCATCTACAACAATTATTTCATATTGAAAGCCGATTTGCTGCATTGCCTTTTTTGTTCGATCGATAATGTTGCCTATAGTTAATTCCTCGTTGTATACGGGAATTATTACGGAAAGCAGCATTTCCCTTGGGCTCATTTTATTTAAGATGCCAATGGAAGAACTTATAAAGTTTGGCTACCCAACCTTGTAAGCAATTGAAGGGCAGTTTGAACCTAAGATGCAAACCACTGTGAACGCGAAAGTTGAAGGTGACCGGAAGGTCTGGTTTTCCATGTGGTTCTTGGGTGCGGTTGTTACTTTTGGAATTGCATTTTTCCCCATGTTTTACCGTTTGGTTGAAGCCAGGAACAACCATTTCCTCAATGAGGCAAAGTTTGAAGAGCAGATCGCTGTTTACTCGAAAAGCAGGGGAAATGATCTTCCAGTAAAAAACCAGAGATTCAAAACGATGAATTCGAAGGCATGGGCAGCAAGCATTGTCCTAATTGTTCCTATCTTTGTTATCGTTTATTTGTTGTCGAGAGATTTGGCGGTTCATGAACAAACACAGGATGATTTCCTTGCAACCGCTCTCCCTGAAAGAGTTTTTATGCCGCAAACGATACCGATAAAAACTTATGCTGTAATAACTTTAGTTACTCTGGGCGTAGGGGTTGTGTATTGGCTCTACAAGGTAGTTAACTTGTATAACGCTCATTTCAAGGCACACTTACAAGTAGAGAAAGAAATGATTAGGCTATTGGAGGAAAAAAACATTGTCGAGCACGTGTAAGAAACGCAGGTTTGTTAGCCATGGCGGCGACATCTGGGGCTTCAGCAGAAAATACAACATTCCTCTCGAAAAAGTGCTCGAATTCAGTGGACCAATAAACTTTCTTGGACCATCACCAAAAGCTGTCGAAGCTGTAAAACAAAATGCTAAGCTAATTCGGTATTATCCAGACCCTAATCCAGTAGAGTTTAAGGAACAAATAGCCAAATATGTTGGAAACGGAGTTGAAGAAGAAAACATCCTCTTGGGCAATGGATCAATTGAGTTAATTTATATGATTGCTGAGATTTTGCCTCGAGGCTTTAAAGCGTTGATTCCTGTGCCCTCGTTTTCAGAGTATGAGAAAGCAACATTGCGAGTTGGTGGAGAACCAGTTTTTGTGCAATTGCCCGAGAACTTCGCCATGGAAACTGACAAAATCAAAAGAGCCGTTTCTGAAGATACTAAAATTATGTGTATTTGTAACCCGCATAGCCCATCAGGAACGCTATATCGTAAAGAAGAGATTTTGGACTTAGTTGACTTCTGCAACAAGAGGGAAATCATCTTCAGTGTAGACGAGAACTACATAGAGTTCGCAGATGAGAGCTTAAAAAACACAATGGCAGGAATGGTGAAGGATTACGAGAACCTCTTTGTTATTCGGTCAGTCACAAAGTTCTATGGCATGGCGGGAATACGTTTCGGCTATGCAATCGCAGCAAGAAACCTCATAGATAAGCTGGAGACGATGCGGCAGCCATGGAGTATCAACGGCTTAGCAGATTCAGTCACGCTCGCAGCATTCAATGACACCGAATTCATAGAAAACACCAAACAAACCATCGCCAAAGAAAGAACCGCCCTCGCTAAGAGCCTAAACGAAATCCAAGGTTTGCATGCTTACCCATCCGTAACTAACTTTCTACTCGTAAAAATGGAGAATAAAAAAATTACTTCCACCATACTCAAAGAACTCTTAGCAAAAGAACGCATCCTAATCCGCGACTGCTGCACCTTCATGGGATTGGATGATCACTACTTCCGAGTCACAGTTAGATCAGCAAAAGACAACCAAAAACTCACAGAAACAATAAAACAGATACTTCAAAAGATTGCCTAAAATCAGTTTATAAGCAAATTTGTCAACATTTGCGAGTCATATAAAATACCAAGCAAATTTCCTTATCAAACAAGTATTAGAAAGCCCATCTTTCAAAGTTAACTCAATTACATCAAAAAATAAAACAGCAAAAACAACCATCAAATCTCCTGTAATGCCTTATTCCGCTAAAGCTATAAACTCGCAAATCATCAAAAGGAACAATAAACCTTCCACCGAGGCAAAACCGTGCCCAACGATAAGAATTCTAAATCCAAAACCGAAAACAAGACCATTCTGCTCATGACCACTGCCCCTCCAGAAAACGGTGCATGGTACCTTGGTAAGCGATTACCACCAATCGGCTTGATGTATGTTGCTGCTGCCCTTGAAAAAGCAGGTTTTCAAATTCAAATGCTCGACAACTACCTCATGAAAAAGCCACTTGAAGAAGTCAAGAAGCTTGTTACGAGGTCAAATCCTCTGATTGTTGGAATCACCTGCGGTTCAGCGACTTATCGGCGCTGCATTGAAACAGCCAAAGCTATCAAAGAAGTGCTACCAACTTGCAGGATAGTTGTGGGTGGCTGGCATGCATCTTATGTCCCAGATAGTTTACTCGAAAACCCGGAGATTGATTATGTAATCATGGGCGAAGGTGAGAGGGCAGTTACAGAACTTGCAACTTGCATCGTAAACGATAATGAAGCCTCAGCAACCGCGATACCTGGCGTAGCTTGCAGACGTGCAAATGTAAACATCAAAAATCAGCCAACATTCATCGAAAACATGGATGAAATTCCTTACCCGGCAAGGCACCTTTTGCCCCTGGAACTTTACGACCGCACAATAGAGTATTTGGATGCTAAACCCGCTGACATAATGAGCATCGCCCGAGGATGCGTATTCCATTGTGGCTTCTGCGAAACCCGCAAACTATGGGGAAACATATGCCGAGGATTTAGTCCAGAAAGAGTCATCGGCGAGATTAAAGACTTGCAGAGCAAATACGGAACAAGGGGCATTTACTTCATAAACGACAACTTTACCCTAAGAAAGAAAGAAACCACTGAACTCTGCAACCTCATGATTGAAAACAATCTGGATTTGGAATGGGTTTGCGACACCCGAGTGGACCTCGTCAATGATGAACTTTTAGCATTGATGGGTAAGGCTGGATGCAAAACCATCTGGTTCGGCGTCGAATCTGGCTCTCAGAAGATTCTTCAGCGCATCGGAAGAGATACAACTCTTGCACAGATTGAGAATGCATTTAAGCTCTGCCGCAAAAACAAGATAAAAACCGCGTGCTCATTTATGCTTGGGGTTCCCGGTGAAACGTTGAAGGATATGGAAGCCTCTCTGAAATTTGCGAAGAAACTAAACCCTGACTGGTGCATATTCAATGTTTTCATAGCCAACCCAGATAGCAAGATGTATCAGGAAGTTTTAGACTCCAAACAATATGATCAACTAGATGAGTTTTTGCTGAGCGTAAAAACTGATGAGTACGACTTCAAATCGCTTATGGAGGTTCAGCGGCGTTTTTTCAAAGAGTTCAACATGACCCCCAAACAAATAATGAAGAGAGTCAAACGAGAAGGCCCAATCAACTTTGCCAAGCGTAGACTCATTGGTGGAACAAAGAAAAGCACTGGAATAGCCTAAGGTGGAATTGTTTGCAGAAGAGAAGGCTTGGCAGAACAAACCTGCAAGTCTCCCTGGTTGGTTTTGGTGGAACATGGATATCTGAGCTTAGCACACCCGAAGCTGTTAAAGTTGTTAGAAGAGCTTTTGATTTGGGTATAAACTATTTTGATACTGCAAAGTTGGATGGCGATAGTGAAGAAAAAATCGGCATTGCTCTGCAAGATGTCAGGGACAAATGCGTAATTGCCACAAAGACTGGTTCAAGGACAAAAAAAGAATCTCTCGAAGACTTCAAATGTAGCTTAAATCGGTTAAAAACTGATAGACTTGATATTATTCAGCTTCACGGGATAGATGATGAGAAGACGCTTGCGAAAGCCATGAGTTGGGATGGTTCATTGCAGACCTGCAAAGAAGCTCGCAAGGAAGGTCTGGTGGATTTTATCGGCATTACTGGTCACAAGCCACGAGTCCTAGTTAAGGCGATTGAGAGCAGCGAATTCGATACCGTTCTAGTTCCCCTTAACATTGTAACTCGTCAAGCCTTAGAGGAACTATTACCAGCAGCGAAGGGAAAGGACGTGGGAGTTATTGTGATGAAGCCATTTTCTGCCAAAACTTCCACCCTGATCACTTGTCTCTATAACCCTTCGCTATCGCTTATTTCAGATGAGCCAGAACTCAAAGCTCTTCTGGGAAAAAATAGCGCTGATATGGCTAACAGTTCCCTAAGATATGTGCTATCGCAGGATGTCTCAGTTGTTATTCCGGGGTTAAAAACTATAGGCGAAGTAGAAGTCGCCTCCAAAGCCGGCGAAGAATACAAGGGATTAACAAATAAAGAACTGGAAAAATTCAGCTTTAACCTTGGGAAAAGTCATTGTCAGGATTGTGGAGAATGTCTACCTTGCCCACAAAATGTAAATGTGCCAGCGATTCTAAGATTCCAGACTCTGTTTTCAGTTTATGGATTGAAGGGGTGGGCTAAAAAACTATATAATGGGTTAGAAGTTAAAGCTGACAGATGCACTATGTGCGGAGAATGCCAAGAAAAATGCCCCTACCAGCTACAAGTCTTAAACTTGTTGAATAAGGCTAAGTTGGATTTCCAATAAACGTGCTATTTTTTCGCAATCCAATAACTCATTTCTGGCCTGCACAAGATGTGGTAAATTGGAAACAGCGGGTTTGGGATCCAGGTAGTGTATTGAAAATAATCGGTTCGTTTAAAAAACTCAAAACCTTCTTGTTTGAAGACTTGGGCTATGGATTGGTGGTTTAGGGAGTGTTCTTTTTTGTGCCAGTAGTCAGATAGTGTGTAGTCGATTGTGGGAACTCTCAGGCCTGTGAATTGAAAGTACAAGCTGTTGATTAGGGGGTTAGAGTGGAAGTAAATGCCTTTGATTAGGCTAGCGAGGGTGCTGGGCTCGTTTCCCCAATAAAACGGGGATGCCTCATGATCTATGTACATAACCCCGCCTTCCTTTAGAAAACTGCAAAGAGTTCGAAGAGCGGAAAGATAATCTGGTAAGTGGTGCAGCACGGAATAGAAAGTTATTAAATCAAATTTGCCCTCGCTAAAAGATAGCTCCTCGATTGGTGAGTTAAGAACAGTTAACTTATCGGGCAAGTAAGCTTTGTATTTCTTTTTTAGAATTGCGCACATTTCGGGAGAAATATCAGTTGCTGTCACTGTGTAACCCATTTGCAATAGTTTGCCGGTTAGGTTGCCTGTGCCAGCCCCAACGTCAAGGACGTTTTTCTGGTTATTCGAAATTCTTGTTTCAATATTTTTTAGTTTGGTGGCAATTCTTTTTTGTTCTTTTTTTGAGTAGACTTCTGGATGGAGCATTTCGTAGTATTTTGCTTCGGAGCGGTGAACTGTTACGTTGGCTTGATGGATTTGTTCCTTAAGTATGGTTTGGTTTGGCAATTCTTTTTTTGGCGCCTCGTTGTGGATGATTAACTTTGCCATAGGTTGGGTCTTCGAATTAATATACAGTTTGAATAATTGAATTAAAAATTAGTTTAAAAAAATAAAATAGGGAGGGATTTTGTCCCTTGGTTTTAGTTTATGGTTTTTTTCGTTGCATCAGTATCGATACTGCGCCAACTATTATGATGACAACGATGATTGCTGCTGCTGAAGACAACACGTATGTGTCTGTGTTTGATGCTACTGGAGCCGATGTTGGTGCGATTGTTGGGTGTGTTTGTGCTACGTTGAAAGATGTCATACTGCTTGATGGCCAGTATGCGTTGGTGCCGGCAAAGTTTGCGACGACTGTGTAGTCGCCTGGAATGTCTGGTGTCCATGTTAGGCTGAAGGTACCGCTTGAAGTTGAGGTTGCTGTACCGATGGTTCTGTAGTTGCCGTTAGCGTCAACGACTGAGACGGTTATTGGTACGCCGGTGAAGTTAGTTGGGAAGCCCATTTGTTGGTAGACATATCCCATCCAGTTTCCCATGACTGCGTCTGACGCGCATGGTACGCCGTTGGGGAAGTCTGCAGCTTGCTGGCTTTGAAGTGTGCCTGCGGATATGTCGGTGATTGTTCCTTTGATGACTACTGCTTGTTCTGATGCTGCTGATAGGTCTGGTGCCGTAACTGTCAGTTGGCTTGGTCCTCTGCCGATGCTGTAGACTTGTTGGTCGTAACCGTTCATGGCTGTTAAGTATCCGTCTGCGGTTGCCCATTCTGTTCCAGCGGTTGCCCACTCACTTGGGTAACCTGAAAGCTCCCAGATTTCTGCACCTGTGGTTGCGTTGATCGCCCGGAATGTTGAGCCTTTGTATATTGGATTTGGCACTGTGTGTTCGTTGGTGGCTGTATAGACTATACCGTTAGATATTGACTGAATTTGAGTTGGGTAGTCGCCATAGAAGACGTTGAAACCTGCGTTTGTGCTGTTGCCTGCGCCGCCATTACCATATGTGAAAACTAACTGCCCTGTCTTAATGTTGTAAGCATAGAGTATACCTGAGAATGAGCTGACATAGAGGTTGCCGTATGCAGCGACACCTAAGAGTGTTGGTTGTCCTGGGTTGCCGTAGTAGTCGAATGCTGACTGAGATGCTGTTGGACCCCAGAGTTGATTGCCTGAATCAAGGTCGTATCCTACCCACTGCATTGTTTCTTGGTAGCTGAAGGTGAAGACGCGGCTCTTGAAATCCACTGGCTCTGACACTACTGAGACGTTGCCTGCTGGTGGAGTGTATGTTTTCGTCCACAGTACGTTTCCAATTGTGCCTTCTGTTGAGTTGAGGTTAACAGCGAAGTATGTGTATGGTCCTTGTTGTGTGCCTGTTCCAGTTGCTGCGAATCCAGTTGGCAGTGACCCACTTCTGCAGAGCATTAGGTCACCATAGTTTACTGCGACTATGGATGGTGATGGAGACATGGTATTTGCCCAAGTCATTGACAGGTTCCAGTCATAGGTAGTTATTGGTTGAGCATATTGGGTCATAGTTGTTGAGTTGATTGGGATGTTGGCGTTGACTAGCAGTGATGAGCCGTAGGGTGTTGGTAGAGCGGCTCCGTTAGGTAATGTAGCAGAAACGCCTGTGATTGGAAGTGGCAGTTGTTGGACGAGTGCAAGGTTGCTTCCGTTGATGATTGATGGTGATAAGCTTCCGCCTCCTGTGTATGGGTTAATGTCGTATTGCCATAGTTTTGACATGTTCCACTCGGCTAGATACCAAGCTGGGCTTGCAGTTGTTCCTGTGTTTGTTAATACATATTTTAGCTGTTCACCGCTTGGACCCATAACGGTTGTTCCTGTTGGGATGCCAGTTACATTGAAAAGCGATAGCCCTGTTGCTGCATCGTATAGGTTCCATTGAGTTGTTAATGCTCCTGGTGAAGTTGGAACTGAGGCCACTAGTACTGCCGGGTAAACTCCGTGTTGGTCAGGATCCCAAAGATTGTATAGGTAGCCGAATGATAGTTGTGGAATGTTTTGGTTGCTCCAGATTTGTTTGCCTGTGCGTAGGTCAAGTGCGACTGTTGGTCCTGTTGTGCTGCCGCCCATGATGGGGGATCCAGTGAATGATGCTGTTTCAGTGTAGTAGAGAATTCCTTGGATGATTATTGGATAGTAGAATCTTGGCGCGTATGATGAACCCTCGAAATATGCTACTCCGTAAGCATCTGGGTTAGGGTCTGAGCCTCCAGCTTGGAACTGGTTTCCTCCGACTGCTCCTCCGAATTGAAGTGGTCTTGTCCACATGATGTGAGAAGTCATTGGTCCAATTGCGTCTTGATGGTACATTCCTGATTGTCCACCGCTGGTACTCCAGCCGCCTACTGGTGGAGAGTCATAACCTAGCCAGTTAGATGAGACTGTCCACCAGTCAGTGTTTTCACCGTAGATTGGGCGTGCCCAGTATTGAGATGGAAGTGGACCGCTTGTTGTGGCTGGTGGGATTGGATCTTGCTGGACAGTAAGAGTTGTGGTTGCTGAGCTAGCTAGGTATGTATCGTTTATGAGAGATGATTTTTCGTAGCCGTTACCATTTTCACCATAATTCTGTCCTGGGAAACTGAATTTTAATGTGTATGTGCCGATTTGGTCTGGTGTCAAGGTTATGTACTGTGATGACGTTGTGTCAGAAATTATCGGGAAGATTTGAGTCGTTACTGTGTTGTCAGGTGCAGTTATGGTAAGGTTATAATTGTGGAATCTGTAGTTGTTAGCAAGCAAACCTGCGCTTGCAGTAGAACCGTTCAGTGGATTAGCTGCGGTTGTTCCGCCTGCTGCTCCATAGACGGCGTCAAGCCACATGTAAACGTGTGCTTGTTGACCGACACCTATTGGAGAAGGCGCTGCAACAATATACGCATACGTTGGAATTTGCCATGCCGGTGTGTGTGCGTTAGCATTTGGTATAAGCATTAATGAAGATACTGTTGAAATTGTCAAGAGCAAAGCAATCAAAATTGCTAAAGATTTATTTTTATTTTGCATTCTTTTTCCTTCCTTATATTTTCTCTCAAAAGCCATGCTTGAATTTGCTTATAAATTTATCTTAGAACGGCTTGCTCTGTAACTAAATTAGCCAGGAGAGCATTTGGTTTTGTTTGTTGTTTTATATTAAAAAGAGCTCCCGTTAAGTATCCCTTATCAATGAAAGAAAGCTTTTTGATTTACTGAACTGAAAAAGTGGTTCAGAAAGAGCCAGATTTTTCATTGAGGAAAAGTAACTGAAAATCCTTAAGACCTCTTGCCATATATTGTCTATGGATCAAATTAACTAAGTTTAAAACAAGCAAAAAAATAAAATAGGGAGGGATTTTATCCCTTGAGTTGGTTTATGGTCGTTTCCTTAGTACCAGAATTATGACTGCGCCAATTATTGCTACGAAGACGAATAGTCCTGCGATTGCTGGAATGAAGAATTGGTCAGACATCGTTGGTGTTTGGGTTGCTGCTGGTGAGGCTGTTGGGTGTGCTTCCATTACGTTGAAAGCGGTTGTTGCTGTTGATGACCAGTAGCCGTTGGTGCCTGCGAAAGTTGCGATGACGCTGTATTTGCCGGCTATATCTGGTGTCCACACTAAGTTGTATGCACCTGTGTAGTCGGTTGTTGCTGTGCCGATGCTGCGGAAGTTTCCGTTTGCGTCCACCACGTTGATTGTGACTTCAACGCCTGTGAAGTTAGTCGGAAGCGGCTTTTGCTGGTAAACATATCCCATCCAGTCCTTCATGCTTGCATCTGATGCAACTGGAACGCCGTTGGGGAAGTCTGCTGCTTGCTGTGGCTGGGTTGTTCCTGCCGAAATGTCTGTCACTGTGCCTCTGATTACTACTGCTTGCCCTGATGCTGCAGATAGGTCTGGTGCTGTAACGGTTAGTTTGCTTGCGCCTTGGCCGATGCTGTAGATGTTGTTATCGAGTCCGTTCATTGTCACTAGATAGCCGTCTACGGTATACCAATCAGAACCTGGAGATGACCACTCGCTTGGGTAGCCTGAAAGCTGCCATATTTCTGTTCCGTCTGTTGCATTGATCGCGCGGAATGTGCATCCTTTATACAGTGGGGATGGAATTGTGTGTTCGTTTGTTGCTAAGTAAACCACTCCTTTAGCAATCGATTGTATGAATGTGGGATAGACGCCATAGAAGACCTGCAAGCCTGCGTTGGTGCTGTTTCCTGATCCGCCGTTGCCGTAAGTCCATTGTAGTTGTCCAGTTCTGTCGTTGAAGCAATAGCATACACCTGAGAATCC
>Ga0182021_10004087_pt1 | contig 17102 bp, 19 predicted proteins | sample 612E3MmetaG_FD_120493 | JGI IMG/M metagenome (GOLD analysis project Ga0182021, IMG submission 120493) | Permafrost microbial communities from Stordalen Mire, Sweden - 612E3M metaG (Illumina Assembly) | ecosystem: Environmental > Terrestrial > Soil > Wetlands > Permafrost | place: Sweden...
ATCTGCTCGGACGGGTGTGGTCTCCCATCTGGCTTCTCCTTGTTCTGTCCTCGGCGGCGACCGCGATCTATGGCTCGCGGGAAAGAACCTATGTGACGGCTTCTTTCTTGTCGGGCCTTGTGGTCTTGATCAATCTCCTTCATGGGCTGTTCACCCCCCAAGACTGGGCCCTCGTCGGCGTCAAGGCGGCTTTCATTTTCCTGTCGGCTCTCATGATCAACGATCTGGCCCACCCCCGGAATCCGTCCCAATGACGCTCCGCCGGTTTTGATGGAATAATTTCCGTATGAATACTCGTCGGACGGCCGTATCGGTTATCTTCTTGGTTATGGCGACGGGGGCGTCGGCCCTTGAAATCCCCCTGCAGCGCGCCCAAGGCAAAAAACGGGACGCGCAGGTGATGGCGTTCGTGGACATGGAGCGCGTCTATCAGGAATTTCCGGAAACCCGCAAGGCTCGCCAGGAATACCTGGATCAGGCGGACAAGATGAAACAATCCCTGGCCGATAAGGCGGCCGAGTTGTCGGACTTGCGGGAGCAACTGGCGATTCTGCGCGACGCCTCCTCCGCCGATGCCGTCGCGGTCGCATCCACAAGCGTCACGGCGTCGTCCGCGCCGGCCGCCGCGGCCCCCCCCGCGGCTTCGACGGCGACTGTTTCGGTTCCCCGGACCGCGGCCCCGGCCCCCGTTGATTTGCGGCAAAGAGAGCAAAGCTTGGCCGAGCAGGAGTCCTCGCTGGCCCAAGCGAAAGCCGACGCCGCCCGGACGCTGGCCGAATTCGAAAAAAAGCGGGCGGGACAGATTTTCGGCAAGTTATACACGGCGTTGGTGCAATTGGCCGACGAGCGCGGGGTGGACATCGTTTTGGACAAGTCGGGTCTCCTTTATGGCCAGGGGGCCTTGGATTTAACGGAAGACCTTTCGCGCCGCGTTCGCGGGCTGCCCGACCCCCAATGAGGATCACTTTGTCGGAGATCGCGGCCCTCTCGGGCGGCTCCGTGCGGGGCGACGGGAATTTCGTCGTCGAAGGGGCCGCCGGCCTGGATGAGGCGACGGAGAAGGACATCTCCTTCCTATCCAACGCCAAGTATGCTTCGCGGCTCAAAACCACGCGGGCCGGCGCTCTGTTGGCGCCTCCGGGGACGGAGACGGATCGGCCGGCCGTCCTATTGAAGAACCCGTCTTACGGCTGGGCCAAGGTCCTGGAAATCTTGGAGAAGGAACGCCTACGCCCGCCTTCGGGCGGCATCCATGCGACGGCGTTGGTGGCTCCCACCGCCCGGCTCGGCGCGGGAGTGACCGTCGGGCCCTATGTCGTCATCGAGGACGGGGCGGTTGTGGGCGACCATACCGTTATTCAAGCCCATGGCTTTATCGGCGCCGACACGACGATCGGCCGGGACTGCCTTTTCCACCCCCGCGTCACGGTCCGCGAGCGGGTCGCGATCGGCGACCGGTGCATTTTCCATCCGGGGGTCGTCATCGGCGGAGACGGGTTCGGTTTCACCGTGCACGAGGGACGCCACTACAAGATCCCCCAAGTCGGCACCGTCGAGATCTCGGACGACGTCGAGATCCAAGCCAACTCGACGGTGGATCGGGCCGCGTCGGGCGCCACGCGAATCGGCCGCGGGACCAAGGTGGACAATCTCGTCCAGATCGCCCACAACGTGGAAATCGGCGAGCACTGTCTCGTCGTCGCGCTGACGGGGATTGCGGGGTCCACCAAGTTGGGCCGTTACGTGACGCTGGGGGCGCAGGTCGGCATCGCGGGCCATCTGAACGTCGGCGATTTCGTCCAGGCGGGGGCCCGGTCGGGCATCTCCCACGACATCAAGGCCAAGGAAATCATCTGGGGCACCCCCGCGCAACCCTTGAAAGACGAATTGAGGACCCTCGCGTTGTTTCGGCGCCTGCCCGACCTTTTCGAAGAGATCAAGAAGTTGAAGAAGAGGATGGAAAGCTGACATGCGCCTCAGTCTGGGCCCCGAAAAACAGAAGACCTTGTCGCAGGAAATTTCGTTTAAAGGCGTCGGTCTCCACACCGGGTCCAAGTCCACGATCACGTTCAAACCCGCTCCGGCCGATCACGGGATCGTTTTCATCCGCACGGACCTGCCGGGCCGCCCCGCGCTGCCGGCCCATCATCGATATGTGTGCGGCGTGGTCCGGGGAACCACCTTAAGCGTCGACGGAGATAGGAATTCCGAGGCCCGGATTCACACGGTGGAGCACGTTCTTTCGGCCCTGGCGGGGCTGGGGGTGGACAACGCCGTGGTCGAAGCGGACGCCAACGAGCCGCCCGTGGCCGACGGGGGGGCGGGCCCCTTCGTCGAGGCGATTTTGAAAGCCGGCCTCACCGAATGCGACGCGCCCCGGCGCTTCTTCCAGCCGGACCGCATGGAATACACGGTCGGGGAAACCGGCACCCGGTATTTGGTGGAGCCGGCGGACGATTTTGTTTTGGATGTCACGATTGATTTCAAACACCCCCTCATCGGACTGCAGAACCGCGTTTTCGTCGTCACGCCCGAGACCTACCGGGCCGAGATCGGCCGGGCGCGGACCTTTTGCTTCGACTACGAAGTGGAGGCTTTGAAGCGCCAGGGATTGGCGAAGGGGGGGACCCTCGACAACGCCGTCGTCGTCGGGGCCGACCGGATACACAACAGCGAGAACAGTCTCCGTTACCCCGATGAATTCGTCCGCCACAAGGCCCTGGACCTGATCGGGGACCTCGCCCTTCTCGGGGTCGCTCTCAAGGCCAAGGTCACGGCCTCCCGAGTCGGCCACGGATACAACGTCAATTTGGTCAAGCAACTCGCCGCGCAACTGGACGCCCTCCGGGCGTCGGCGCCGGCGTAGCGTCAATCGGAGGAATTCCCGTCCCATGCACACCGCCGCGCAAGCGCCTCACATAACGCTGACGACCAGCGACATCATGGGGATCATTCCCCATCGTCCCCCGTTCCTGCTCGTGGATCGGGCGGTCATCGTCGAACCCGAAAAGAAGATCGTCGGCTATAAGGGCGTCACGATGAACGAACCTTTTTTCTTGGGGCATTTTCCCGGTCGGCCCATCATGCCGGGGGTGCTCATCATCGAGGCCATGGCCCAAACGGCCTGCGTTCTCATGCTCCGGAGGCCCGACCTTAAGGGCAAACTGGCCTTTTTCATGGGGATCGAGGAGGCTAAGTTCCGGAAGCCCGTCGTTCCGGGCGACTTGTTGGAGCTTCGCATCGAGGTCCTTCGCGCGGGCGGCCGCGTGGGCAAGGTTCGCGGCGAGGCGTTTGTCGGCGGCGAAATGGCGACTGAAGCAAATTTCACATTCATCATGACCGAGCGTCAAGACTAATTTACGAGGGATATCCCGTCATGTGCGAACCCACCGTCGTTCAGAAACCGTCCGGGACCATTCACACGACAGCCGTCATCCATCCGTCGGCGAAAATAGCCGAGTGCGTTGAAATCGGGCCGTACGCGGTCGTCGGCCCGGGCTGCGAGATCGGCGCGGGGTCCTGGATCGGCGCCCACGCCGTCCTGGAATACGCGAGCCTCGAGGAGGGCGTCCGAATCCATCCTCACGCTTCGGTCGGCACGCCTCCTCAAGACTTGAAATTCAAGGGCGAGGATACGCGGGTCTTCATCGGAAAGAACACCGTGATCCGCGAGTGCGTGACGATCAACCGGGGCACCTTGGCCAGCGGCCGGACGGTGGTGGGGGAAGGCTGCTTCATCATGGCCTACGCGCACGTGGCGCACGACTGCGTTGTCGGGCGTAACGTCATCATGGCCAACAGCGCCACTTTGGGCGGGCACGCCGAGATCGGCGATGGGGTCGTCATGGGCGGCCTCTGCGCCGTGCACCAATTTGTCCGGATCGGGGCCGGCGCCATGATTGGGGCGGCCTCCATGGTGGCCCAGGACGTGGCCCCATTCTGCATGACCCACGGCAACCGGGCCGTCATTGTGGGCTTGAACGTCGTGGGTTTGAGGCGCGCCGGACTTACCCGGGAGACGCTTTCCGCCCTCAAAGAGGCCTACCGAACCTTCTTCTTGTCCGGCTTGACGCTTGAAGAAGCCGCCCGCCGGATGGAAGGACGGGTTCTTGCCCCCCAGGTGAGGATGTTCGTTGACTTCCTCAAGGCTTCAAAAAGGGGCATCACCCGGCCGAAGCCATCGGCGGCGGGCGACCCGCTCTCTTCTGAGGCTGATGGCTGAGCCACTGGGGCTCATTGCCGGGAACGGACAATTCCCGATCCTACTGGCCCGTGAGGCCCGGCGGCAAGGGCGCTCCATCGTGGCCGTGGCGATCAAAGAGGAAACGGACCCGGCGCTGGAGAAGATCGCCGACGCCACCCACTGGCTGAACCTCGGCCAAATCAAGAAAACGATTGAAATCCTCCGCGACGCGGGCGTCAAAGAGGCCGTCATGGCGGGGCAAGTGAAGCACGTCAGCATCTTCGACCTCCGCCACCTGGACCTGACGGCCGTCAAGATCATGGCGAGCCTCCCCGACAAAAGGACCGATACGATCCTCCGCGCCGTCGCCGGGGAGTTCATAAAATCAGGCATCACCTTCCTGCCGTCCACCGTTTACCTCCAAGATTGTCTGGCCCCCGAGGGATTCCTCACGTCGCGCCGCCCGACCTCGGAACAGAAGAAGGACATCGAGTTCGGCCTGAAAGTCGCGAAGGCCTTGGGCGGCCTCGACCTGGGCCAGACGGTCTGCGTGAAAGACCGCGCGGTCCTGGCGGTGGAGGCCATTGAGGGCACCGACGAGTGCATCCGCCGGGCGGGACGCTACGCGGAGGGTTTCGTCGTGGCGAAGACCGCCAAGCCCGACCAGGACGTCCGTTTCGACGTCCCGGTCATCGGCATACAGACTTTGACGGCGCTCAAGGAATCCAAGGGGGCGGGGCTGGCCGTCGAGGCGGGGAAAACCCTTTTATTCGACAAAGATGAATTTCTGAAAGGCGCCGAAGCCGCCGGCCTGTTCCTTTGGGGCGCGCCATGATTTCCCGGCTTTTCCGAAGTCATCCTAAGTCCCAGCCCTCGCCCGCCCTGCCGGACCATGAGCGCCTGGCCGTTGGCTTGGTGGGAGTGGGTTCCATGGGGCGTCACCATGCGCGGCTCCTGGCCGGGATACCGGAAGCGAGGCTCGCCGGCATCGCGGACCGGGACTTGGGGCGGGCCGAAACTCTGGCCCGCGAGCATGGGACGGCCCCTTTCGCGTCCCCCGATTCCTTCCCTCCCGAAGTGAAAGCCGTGGTCATCGCCACCCCGACCCCGACCCATCATGAGGTCGCCCGCGCCCTTTTGTCCCGGGGCCTGCACGTTTTCGTCGAGAAACCGTTCACCGAACGCGTGGAACAGGCGGAGGAGTTGATCGCCCTGGCCCAGGCCAAGGGGGTGGTCCTGCAAGTCGGCCACATCGAACGGTTCAACCCGGCCGTCATGGAGATGGCGAAGCTGGCCAAGGACCCGGTCTTTATCCAGGCCGAGCGGCTGGGGCCCTACGACCCGCGCGTCTCGCACGTCGGGGTCGTTCTCGACCTTATGATCCACGACCTGGACATCGTTTTGTCGCTCGTCAAGGACACGGTGGTTCGGCTGGACGCCGTTGGGGGAAGGCTTTTCTCCGATCATGAGGACATCGCCAAGGCGACGCTTTACTTCTCCCGGGGCTGCCGGGCGGACTTGACGGCCAGCCGGGTGAGCCTCAAGAAACAGCGAAAGATCCGGGTTTTTCAGAAGGACGCCTATCTTTCACTCGACTACTCCGATAAAAGCCTGCAAGTCGTGCGGAAAAAGGAAGGCCCGCTCAAAAGCGTCCTGGACCTTTCGGTCAGCCGCCCCAAGATCGAGCCCCGGGACGCCCTGGAGACCGAGTTGCGGCACTTCATCCGTTGCGTGAAGGAAGGCCGGGCGCCGCTCGTCGGTGGCCGGCACGGACGCGACGCCCTGGAGCTCGCGCTTGAAATCCTCCGGGAAATGAAAGTTCACTCGCTGTGAGCCGCGCCCCCAAAGTCCTCTTCGTCGCCGGGGACCCTTCCGGCGACCAGCACGCCGCGGCCGTGGCGCGCGCCATCAAGTCCCGCTGTCCTCAGGCCGAAATCGCGGCCGTGGGCGGGCCCGCGCTCAAGTCGGCCGCCGATGTTTTCCTCCACGACCTCGTGGGGGAAAGCGTGATGGGTTTCATCGAGCCCTTGGCGAAAATCCCCCGATTCTGGCGGCTCCTCCGGGGCGTCGTGGCTCCCGCCGCCGCGCAGGCCGACGTCGTCGTCCCGACGGACTTCTTCGGTTTCAACCGGCACGTCGCCCGGGCCGCAAAATCGGCGGGAAATAAAGTGGTCTATCTTATCAGCCCCCAAGTATGGGCCAGCCGCCCCGGGCGGATCGAAACCTTGAAGAAATGCGTGGACCGGATGCTGGTCATCTTTCCTTTTGAAGAGGAGATTTATCGGTCCCGCGGCATCCCCGTCACTTTCGTGGGGCACCCTTATCTGGACTCGCTCCCTCTCGTTCCGGACGAGCCTCCCCGAAACGCGGAGCCCGTCGTCGGGCTTCTTCCCGGCAGCCGCCCGGCGGTCGTTCGGCGCCATCTTCCGTTGTTTCTCAAAGCGGCGCACCTTCTGGCCGCCGAAAAGGCCGCGGGGCGGTTCATCTTGTTCGCGGCGCCCAACCTCCCGAACAGTTTCTACGACGGTCTGATCGGCGCGCCCGCCCGCCGCCCCTATTTATTGGAGGTCGTCCGCGACGATAATAATCAGCGGCGGCAATCCCTGGACCTTGCCCTGACCTGCTCCGGCTCGGCCACGTTGGAAAACGCCCTGCTCGGCATTCCCATGGTCGTCGTGTACAAAACCTCGTGGCTCACCTATCAACTGGCCAAGAGGCTCGTTCAGGTGGATCGGATCGCCATGGTTAACATACTGGCCGGACGCGACCTTGTCCCGGAATTGATCCAAGATCGCGCCACGCCCGAGAACCTGGCGGCCGAGGCTCGGTCTTTGCTCCTGGACGCGACTCGCCGCCGGACCTTGCGAAAAGACCTTCTTTCTCTGCGGTCCAAGCTCGGCGGGCCCGGCTTCGCCGAAAAAGCGGCGGAGGAGATCCTCCGGGCCGCTGGATCGCGGGAATAGCCCATGTGCGGAATTTGCGGGATCGCGCATTTCGACGGCCGACCGGTGGACCGCGGAAAGATCGCGGCCATGGCGGACGCCATGATCCACCGGGGGCCGGACGACCAAGGGGACTACTTCTCCGAGGCGACGGGGCCCCGCGCGGCGTTCGGTTTCCGCCGCCTCTCGATCATCGATCTTTCCGACGGGCATCAGCCGATGCGCCGGGGCCGGAACGTGATCGTGTTCAACGGCGAGATTTACAACTATCGGGAGCTGCGGCGGGCGGAGGAGGAGGCCGGCTTCTCGTTTGAGACGCACAGCGACACGGAAGTGCTCCTCCACCTCTACGAGCGGTATGGCGAAAAATGCCTGGAAAAGTTGAACGGCATGTTCGCCTTCGCCGTTTGGAACGAGGAGCGGCGGGACCTTTTCCTCGCGCGGGACCGGATGGGGATCAAACCGCTGTACTATTTTCATGACGGCAAGACCCTGGCCTTCGCCTCGGAAATGAAGTCGCTTCTGCGGTCCGGCGAGGTTCCCTTCACTTTCGACCCGGACGGCGTGCGGGATTTTTATGCCCACCGGTTCGTCCCGGGCCCCCATACCGTGTTGAAGGAAGTGAAGAAGGTCCTCCCCGGGCATTTTCTGCGCGTGACGGCCGGCCAAGCGATGGACCGGGAGTATTGGTCCCTGGACGCCCAAGCGCCGCTTCTGACCGGAAGCGAATCCGCCCTGACCGAGGAGCTTGAATCGCTCCTTGAAGACGCTGTCCGTCTTCAGTTGGTCAGCGACGTGCCGCTGGGCGCTTTCTTGAGCGGCGGCGTCGACTCCAGCCTCGTGACGGCGCTTATGGCGGATTTGAGCCCGAACAAAGTCCGGACGTTTTCCATCGGTTTCGCCCCGGGGACGGGCGTGGACGAAAGCGCCCACGCGCGAAGGGTCGCCGGTTTTTTGGGAACGGAACATCACAGCTACCGCCTCACCGAGGGCGACCTTTCCCGCGCCGCCCCTGTTTTCGCTAAAATGAACGAGCCCGTCGCGGATCCGACGATCCTGCCCACCGCGCTCCTGTCCGAGTTCGCCCGCCGGGAAGTGAAGGTGGTCCTCACGGGGGAGGGGGGCGACGAGCTTTTCGCCGGGTACAACCGCTACAAGTCCGTCGTTTTCTCCAATTGGGTCCGCGCAACCCCGGCGCCGTTCCGGCCGGCCGTCGCGGCCCTTCTGCGCCGGGGGGGGAAAGGCGCCGCCTTCCGCGCCATCCCCGACGTCGGGGCCGGCAATTGGTCCCTCCTGAACCGGGATTTCTCCCTGGAGTCCCTTCGGCCCCTTTTCGTCGGCGGCGTTTGGGGAAGCCATCTCGAATCGTTGGAAAGCTCGGCCCCTTCACTGGCTTTTGAGGACGCGTTGAACGGCGTCCTGGACGTGGAACGCCGGACGTCCTTGACGGACCGGCTGCTCATGAAAGTGGACATGGCGGCCATGGGCCAATCCCTGGAAGCCCGCCCGCCTTACCTGGACCACCGGGTGGTGGAATTCGCCTTCCGAATCCCCGCCCGGAACAAAATCCGGTTCTTCAAGGGCAAGCGCTTGCTGAGGAAAGCGGCGGAAAAGAGGCTTCCCGGCGACATCTGTCGCCGGAGGAAGCACGGGTTCATCGTCCCTCTGGCCCTCTGGATGAAAGCCATGTCGCCGGGCTCCCTGGAGGACCTTCTGGACGAGGAAACGCTCCGGTCAACGGGAATATTCGACATGAACGCCGTCCGGGAAGCCCGAAAAAGGGCCTTCGGTCCCGGCGGAGACGTGGGGTTCCTCTGGCCTCTGATCGTGTTGACCGGCTGGATCAAAGGACTGTCTCAATGAAGAAATGGCCGGCCATCGTTCCCTTTCTCCTGGCGCCTTCCCTTTGGGCGGGCGACGCGGCAATTTACTATCTGCACAACGCCTCGCTGGAATGGGAGGGGACCGGATATAGGCAAACGCCCAGCGGTTGGGAGCTCAAGGCCAAGCCCAAGGCCGACGCCTTCGCCCTCCGCTGGCGCCAGCCGCTGACCGAGGATTTGGACTTGCAGTTGTTCTACACGGCCAACAAGCCCTACTACTTTTTCGAGAACGGCAACACGGCGCCGAACCCCGCCCTTCAGCAACGAGGCCAAACCCGCATAGCCCTGAAGGAATTCGCCGCCGACGTCCGCCGCCCGCTGGAGGACTCCTCCACCGTGGGCGTCCTGGCCGGGGCGCAGGGGGTTTCGCAGCTCTTCAAACGGAAGGACATCTCATTTCAGAATGTTCAGGACCCCAACACGGTGAGGGAGGTCCTTTCCGCCGTGGGACCTTACGTCGGCGTATACTCTCGCCGCTTCCCCGCCGGGGACCGCGGCCCTTATTGGGACGCGGACGGATCGATCGGAAATTACCTCTGGGCGCGCAACACCGTCCGAACCGACGGCGGGTCCGTCCACGGCCACGGGTATTTCTACATGGCGCGGTTGGAGGCGGGATGGCAGCTCGGGCGGATGCGCCTGGGCGCGGGCTGGATGCGCCAGGAGCTGGAGATCGTGGTTCCGGGCGCGGGAAGGTCCCTCCCCAGCGGCGCGACGGCCTCCCTGCCCGACAACAAAACCGACTATTCCAGCCTTTTCGTCTCCGTGACGTATGTCCACTAAGCGCTTTCTTCTCTTGCTTCCGCTCTTCATCTCCGCGGCCGCGGCCGGATCGGATTGGAGCTTGACGGTCCTCCCCAACGCCAGCATCCGTTACCGGGGCGAGGCCAAGCATCTCCCCCAGACCTACAACGAGCATTTCGGCGGCGAAAGTTCGCCGGTGTACCTGATCGAAGTCGCGCAGACTCCCTCTCTGAAAGGCTACTGGAGTTTCTCGGTCATGCACGCCGGCGTCTTCGGGAACGGGAAATACGGGACGGAAACCGTTCCCGACTACACGACGGGCGGAATCTATCAGACGGACCGCTTGAACGTCGGGTTCATCAACACCATGGCGACCTTCCACCGGGCCGTAAAATCCTGGCCGGTGGAGTGCCTTGTTAACTTTTCCGTCATGCGCCGTTTCGATCACAGAAAGACCTTCGTCATCCAGGGATCGGACCAGGGGGACTTTGACGACGTTAATGAACAGTCCGCCGAGGGGATCGGCGTGGGCCTCGCCGGCCGGAACGGCCGAGGGCGGTTCTATGCGCGATGGTCGACTTACATGAACTATTACATCCAGATCGCCGACGCCAAGACCGACACGGCCTACGGCGAAGTCTTCCAGGTTCAGGCCGGGATCGGGGCGCGGATCTGGAAGGGGTTGTCGGTCGAGGTCGGCGGCTTGCGGCAATATTGGTATTATCCCGGCGAGAGCCACGACATCGCCACGCCGAACGGCAAGACGGCTTTCGACTCCTGGCAGAGGCAGATGACATGGACCCACGGCTTCTATTTCCGCATCGAGCAGAAGTTCCCATGACCCTCTCATGACCAAGAGACTGCTTCCCTATTTCAAGGAACATGCGTTCCGGTTCGGCGTCGCGCTCGCGGCGATGGCCGGCGTGGCGGTGCTGACGGCCGGCGCGATGTGGATCCTCAAGCAGGTGGTGGACAAGGTCCTTGTGGAGGGGGACCTCTCCACCCTCAAGGACATCGTGATCCTCCTCCTGATCCTTTATTTCATCAAGGGGATCCTGGCCTACATTCACGACTACCTGACGTCCTACGCGGGGCAGGCGATCGTGCGGAAGATGCGGGAGCAGGCCTATCGCCGCCTGAACGAGATGTCCATGGACTTCTTCACGGCGACGGACTCGGCCCGGATCGTCTCGCGCCTCACCAACGACGCCATGTTATTGCAGAACGCTCTGACTAAAATTCCCGTCATGATCGTCCGGGACGGCCTGACCGTCGTGTTCCTGGCGGGGTATCTTTTCTACCTCCACTGGAAGTTCGCCCTGATGGCGCTGGTCATCCTGCCCGCGGCGGGCGGGCTCATCGCCCGGTTCGGAAAAAGCCTCAGAAAGACGTCCCGGCAAGGCCAGGAGAAGATGGCGGACCTTTACGCCCGCATCCGGGAAACCATCGCCGGGGCGCCCGTCGTCAAGGCCTACATGCGCGAGGCCTACGAGCGGGAACGCTTCGAGGCCGAGAACGCCCTCTATTTCAAGATCTGCATGAAGAACGCCCGCGTGGAGTCCATGTCCACCCCCGCGCTGGAATTCGTCGGCGCGATCGGGCTGGCCGTCATTCTGTGGCTGGGGGGAAAAGATGTGATCCACGGGGTCTGGACGACGGGGGCTTTCTTCGCCTTCATCGGGAGCGCCTTGTCCATGTACCAACCCGTCAAGAACTTCTCCAAGTCGAACGTGACGCTCCAGCAGGGGTTCACGGGGGCCGAGCGCCTGTTCGAGCTGATGGACGCCCGGCCGACGGTCTGGGAAAAGCCGCAAGCGGCGTCGCTGCCGGACTTTTCGGGGGAGATCCGGCTCGACAAGGTGGATTTCTTCTATCGGCGCGACCGGCCTGTTTTGCACGACGTGAGCCTGACCATCCGGAAGGGGGAAGTCGTCGCTCTCGTGGGCCCTTCGGGCTCGGGTAAGACGACCCTGGCCGCACTTCTCCTGCGCTTCTACGATCCCGTCGCCGGCTCGGTGATGTTGGATGGGCGGGACGTGCGGGACGTCACGTTTCACAGCCTCCGCCGGCAGATCGGCCTGGTGACCCAGGACACGATCTTGTTCAACGATTCGGTCCGCCTGAACCTGTCCTACGGGAAGGACGACGCCACGGAGGGGGAAATCATCTGGGCCGCCAAAGCCGCCAACGCCTGGGAATTCATCGAGCGCCTGCCCCTGAAACTGGACACCTTGATCGGGGAGCGGGGGGTGCTCCTGTCCGGCGGACAGAAACAAAGGCTGGCCATCGCCCGAGCCATCTTGAAGAACCCGCCCATCCTGGTCTTGGACGAGGCCACCAGCGCCCTGGACGCCCAGTCCGAGCGCCTGGTCCAGGAAGCCATGGACCGGCTGATGGAAAACCGCACCGCCGTCGTCATAGCCCACCGCCTGGCCACCATCAAGAACGCCACGAAGATCGTCGTCCTGGAACACGGCCGCATAGTGGAAACCGGCACCCACTCGACCCTATTAGCCGCGAAAGGCCTCTACCAAAAACTCTACGAACTCCAGTTGCTGCAAGACTGAGGGGGCTTTGTTGGCTATTTATCCGACTCGGAAACTTGGACGACAATGAAGATCAGGGTGAACGGTGAAGAGCGGGAAACGGCGGGAGGGACAACCCTTTCGGCTTACATGGAATCCTTGAATCTAGGGGCCGGACGTTCTGCCTGCGAGCTGAACGGCGAGATCGTCCGGCGCGCGGACTACGGGCGCACGCCGCTCAAAGAAGGCGATGTTCTGGAAATCGTCCAGATGATCGGAGGCGGTTGAGGGATCCTCAGAGGGGAGCCCGAACCAATAACCGCGACAAGCGCTCCACCCGCCCGTTGTTTAACTCGAGGAGTCACAGGAAGGAAAGACAACGGTACCCGACGGCGGCCACCAGGAAGGCCGCCGGGATCGTCAAAATCCAACCCCACACGATTTTGGCGGCCACTCCCCAGCGAACGGCGGAGAAGCGTTGGACGGAGCCGACCCCCATAATGGCGCCGGTGATGGTGTGGGTGGTGCTGACCGGAATTCCGAAGAGCGCCGTGCCGATGAGCATGATGGCCCCGCCGGTCTCGGCGCAAAAACCTCCGACCGGGCGCAGCTTGGCGATTTTTTGCCCCATGGTTTTCACGATTCTCCAGCCGCCGAACAGCGTCCCAACCCCGATGGAGGTGTAGCAACTAAAAATAACCCAGAAGGGAATGGAAGCCTCCAGGGGGAGATGTTTCGAGGAGATGAGAAGAATGTAGATGATCCCCATTGTTTTTTGGGCGTCATTGGTGCCGTGCCCCAGGCTGTAAAGGGCCGCTGAAAAAAGTTGTCCCTTGCGGAAGAAACGGTCCACCCTGTCCGGTGTGAAATTCCGGAATATGTTTAGGATGCACCCATAAATGAAATACGCCAGGATGAACCCGCAAACAGGGGAGATGACGATGAAGGCCGCGATTTTGAGGAATCCCGCCGCGATCACCGCTTCCCACCCGGCCTTGGCCACCGCCGCCCCGGCGAACCCCCCGATCAAGGCGTGGGAGGAACTGGTGGGAAGGCCCAAATACCACGTGAGCAAATTCCACGCGATGGCGCCGATCAACGCCGCCAAAATCACCTGGGGGTCCACCAGGCCCGGGTGGATGACGCCTTTCCCGATGGTGAGGGCCACCTTGGCTCCGAAGAAAAAGATCGCGATGAAGTTGAAAGACGCCGCCCACAGCACCGCCAAACGGGGCGGAAGCACCCGCGTGGAAACGACGGTGGCGATGGAATTGGCCGAGTCGTGGAACCCGTTGATGAAATCAAAGACCAGGGCGACGGCGATGATGAGGACCGTGACGTGAAGGGAGTACCACATTAGGCGTTTTTAACGATGATTCCCTCGATGATGTTGGCGATGTCTTCGCACTTGTCGTTGGCGAATTCCGCCGCTTCGTAAACTTCCTTCCAACGGATGATGTCCAGGACATCCCTCTTTTCCGAAAACAGTTCCCCCAGAGCGGTCTTGAAAATGGCGTCGGCTTCGTTTTCCAGGCGGTTGACTTCGATGCAGAAATCGAGGGTGCGGCGGGTGTGCTTCATGTCGCGAAGGCTTTTGATGGCCTTGTCCACGACTTCGGTGGACCTCAGCAGCACCTCCACCATCTGAAGCAGGACGGGGGACGATGTTTCAATGCGGTAGAGCTGCATGCGGTCCATGGTGGCCTGAATGATGTCGATGACGTCGTCCAGTTCCTTGGCCAGGCCGTGGATGTCTTCCCGGTCGATGGGCGTGATGAAGGTGCGGTTCAGGCGGTCGATCACCTCGTGCGTCATTCGATCGCCTTCGTGTTCGATCTCGCGAATTTGGGGAATGAGCTCGCTGTTGAGCGACCAATGGCTCACCAATTCACGGAAAGCCTTGGCGCCCTTGACCACGTTCTCGGACGCTTCTTCTAGGATATCGAAAAACCCCTCATCTTTTGGAATGAAGCTGAAAGCCACAGGGTGAACCCTCCCCTGAATGGAAGAAGTCGAACGGGATCATTGTGGTAAATGTGAATGAGGGTGTAAATAGGACGGTCTTGCCGATGAGCTCAGCCGCGCCGACACGCAAAGTTCGCGTGCCGGCGCGGCTGGAGCGTTTGGTTGGGCAGGCCGGATCAAAACGCTGTAATTTGTTCAAGATTGCCCAATCCCATTTACTTTTTTTTTGACTTGGCAGCCTTCTTTTTCTTAATTTCCCGCCCGCCCTTATTCTTATTCTTGGCCATTTGGTTCTCCTCTTTCATTTTTTAACATCAAGTAATAAGTAATTGTAATTGTTTAATTGGGGACGTTCCAAACTAAATAACCAACAGGCTGCTGCTGAAAAAATAGAAGGAACCTCCTATGTAACTCCACCTATTTGTCGCCGTACCCTTGTCCTTTATGACCCAACGACGAAGCTCAGCGGCGGCCGTCGTGTGGCCGTCACCTGGAGCGAATTGTTGGGCATGGCTATTTATATGTTAGAGGATAATATTCTGGATGTTGAATTGATTCAAGCTCAAGATCAACATCCAGGTCCGGCCAATGCAGGTGAGAAGGTTTCAGGAGGTGGACGTTTTGAATCGATGAAATGGTGGAATCCTTAAACCATGGGTAGTCGGTGAAAGACAAATAGAACTCCTGGCCCCTGACGAAAAGCCAGAGGCCGGACGAGGAAACATTTTGGACTTCAATTTGCGAAGTGCTTCTTCCAAGCACGGACGATTTCATCTCTCCGCCTCTCAACAATGCCTTGTAGCTCTCTTAGGATTCTTGGAGAGAGCCCGTCATTCATAACCAACGAAACAATGGGTTCAAGCCAGAATTTCGCCTGCCCATCCGGGCAGGACACATGGACATGGATCCTTTTCTCCTCACGAGAGAAGAAAAAGAAGCGATAACTCCTGTGCCGAAAAACCGTTGGACTCATCTTGATTAATTATACCAGCCGTATGCCTCAGGTGCCAGTTCCATGCCCAACGCGAAGAGTTCAGCGGCGGCCGTTGTGTGGCCGTCCGCTGGAGCGCCTTGTTGGGCTCTGCTGATAACGATGCGAATACTCCCTTAAGACTTCTCGCATCATCCTCTGGTATTTCAGACCGGACCGGTGAGCACTTCTTCGAAAGAAATCAACGCTATCCCTGTCGACGGTCAATGTAACTTTTATGCCTTCTCTTTTTGGAAACAGCTCCTCCGGGGGAGGCAAAAAGTCCGGGATAACATGAAGTTTCCCCATGGGTTCATCGGTGTATATTGGTTTTTTCATAAGCCTTCCTCCCCTTCCTCCAAAATCCGGCGCCGAAAATACGGATAACTTTTCCACGATAAGTGAACCGAACCGTGACGATACGGCCATCCATAGACCCGATGCAAAATAGGCGCTCCTCGTCTTTGGAATGCCTATCGTCTCTGGCGATAATGCGGCGAGGATCAGCGAATGCCTCTGCGGCTTCCTGAAAACCCAGGCCATGCAACCGAATATTGGCCTTTTCTTTTGATGCATCCCAAACAAAGGCGCCATATTGGACGTCATTGCTCATTGACATATTTTACCATTGATATGGCATATTTACCATACATAATTGGTGTGCCCAACAAAAATGCTAAGCGGCGCTGGCCGCAAATGTGGCGGACAGCGTCCGCTTGAGCGACTTGTTAGGCGACGTTCGTGACAAGCGCAGGACTCAGTCTGATCGCCTTCACAGAAATGCGCCGAAACCCAGAAAGTCATTCCGTCGTCTTGCCGTCAAAGTGTTCGTTGTCAGCCTCCGCATCCCCGCGGGTATGGTGGACAACGCCGTCTCGGTGATTGGGCGGCGCGTAGATTGTGTAGAGCTTGAGTGGGACATTGCCAGTATTGATGATGTTGTGATTCGCCCCAGCCGGGACGATGACCGCAAAACCGGCTTGGATTGCCGTCCGCGCACCGTCAAGAATCGCTTCCCCGGTCCCTTCCTCCACGCGAAAGAACTGATCCAGCGTGTGAACTTCCGACCCGATCTCTTCCTTGGGTTTTAACGCCATGACGACGAGCTGGCAATTCTTCGCCGTGTACAGCACCCGGCGGAACTCCTCGTTCTTCACGGCAATGCTCTCGATGTTTTTTACGAAGCCTTTCATGATGTTTCTCCTTGTCGTTGAACGACCGTATTCGCGGAACACTTCGCGTGCCTCATTGGCGCCTAACGGAAAAAGCTATGCGGCGTTGGCCGCGCAGTTTGCGGACAACGTCCGCTTGAGCGATTTGTTAGGCCATCGGTTTATTGAACTTAGCTGTGTATGAATCCAAAAGATTGCGAATCATCTTTTGATAATGGGTGTGCTGCCGTTTCGCGCTGTGCAGAAAGAATTCAACGCTGGTTCGACTTAGGGACATCGTGACCTTGATGTTGTCCTCCTTGAAGACTAATTCGTCTGGAGGGGGGAGAAAGTCCCGAACCACACGAGCTTCAATAGGTTCATTGGTATACGTTATTTTCTGTTTCATAAATTTTCCTCCCCTTTCTCCAATATCCGGCCCCTATGATTCGGGCATTGTCTTTTCGATATGTGAACCGGACGGTTAAAACATCGGCCTCCACTTTACCGAAGCAAAAAAACCTCTTCGTGGCCGCGTCCGCTCGAATGATTTGTTGGGCGTCATTTAAGTCGCCTTACTGGATATGATCCCTTTGAGTCCCGTTCCAGCAAGCCTTTCAGGGTGTCAACGGGAACTGAAAAATCACCCCCTACGGGAATTGACTTTTCACCCCCCTCCTGTTTTGGTTTAGGCCTTTAGGGCCTTTTCTTCTGATTCTTGGGCCGCCGCTTTCGCCAG
>Ga0182021_10004088_pt1 | contig 17100 bp, 13 predicted proteins | sample 612E3MmetaG_FD_120493 | JGI IMG/M metagenome (GOLD analysis project Ga0182021, IMG submission 120493) | Permafrost microbial communities from Stordalen Mire, Sweden - 612E3M metaG (Illumina Assembly) | ecosystem: Environmental > Terrestrial > Soil > Wetlands > Permafrost | place: Sweden...
CCCGACGCTTCCTGGATCGCCTACGACCGTGCCGGCTTAGCCATTTGCGACGCTACATCCGCTTTCTTCGCCATGGACGTTCCCATCGCCAAGCTGGACGTGGTCACCTACTCATGGCAGAAGGTGCTCGGCGGCGAGGCCCAGCATGGAGTGCTCGTCCTCAGCCCCCGGGCGGTCGAGAGGCTGGAGTCCTACCAACCGCCCTGGCCGCTGCCCAAGATCTTCCGCATGACCAAGGGCGGCAAGTTCATGCAGGCGGTCTTCCAGGCCGACACCATCAACACTCCGTCGATGCTCGTGGTGGAAGACGCGCTCGACGGGCTCAAGTGGGCGGAGGAGATCGGCGGGCTGCCGGCACTGATACGGCGGAGCGAAGCCAATCTCGAGGCTGTGGCTGCCTGGGTGGCTCGGGCTCCTTGGGTGGACTTTCTGGCCGACGATCCCCACACCCGTTCGTGTACGTCGATCTGTCTCAAGATCGTGGATCCGTGGTTCACCGGCCTTCCCGCGGAAGACCGTGCTTCGGCGGCTAAGAAGGTGGCCTCTCTTCTGGAAGCTGAAGGCGTGGCCTACGACATCGCCCCCTACCGGGAAGCTCCTCCCGGGATCCGGATATGGGGTGGCGCGACGGTGGAGCACTCCGACCTGGAAGCCCTATTCCCTTGGTTGGACTGGGCCTGGCGGCAGATCAAGGGGCAGTAGGAGCTGAAGCGAGTTCCGAGAACGAAGAGCGCGCCGCCCGGCAAGAGCCGGGCGGCGCGGTACTTTGTCGGTGCTACTCGGTCTTTTCGGTGTCGGCCGCTTTGGCGGCAGAAGCGGTGTCGGCGGCCGCGGGGGTCACGGGCGTCGCGGGCTCGGCCGTGGCGTCTTCCTTCACTGCCGCCTTGAATTCCTCTGAGGATTCCTTCAAGCCCTTCCTGAACCCGGTGATCGATTTTCCAAGAGACGATCCCAGGTCTGGGAGCTTTTTGGGCCCGAAGATCAACAACGCCAGGACGACGACTATTGCGATCTCCCAAGGTCCGATCCAACTTGGCATCTCGGCATCTCCTTCCAAATGCTCCGAGAGTCGAAGATGACCCATTATCGCACGCATGGTTAGAAGAGTTCTTTGAGCCGCCTGCGGATGTCCTCCAGACTGATCCGCTCGCCGGACGCCGCCTGCGGGCCGTCACCAAACGCGGAACCGGTGCTGGGGCCGACGACTTCGCTCGCCGACTGCAGCTCGAAGAACCGGCGCACACCCTCCGACGCGAAGCGCGTGAGTTGCGCGTACCCGTGCACGTCGCTGAAGCTACGCGGATAGCTGTAGTAGCGCAGGGGATAGCACACGTAGAGCCAGTCCTTGGCCCTTGTGAGGGCCACGTAGAATAGCCGCCGCTCCTCTTCGATCTCCTCCAGCCGCCCGGTGGACATGTCGGAGGGGATGTTGCCGTCGGAGGCGTGGATGACGAAGACCACGTCCCACTCGAGTCCCTTCGCCGAGTGCATGGTGGAGAGGATGAGAAAGTCCTCGTCGAGAAGGGGCGGTCCGGCCAAGTCCTCGGTGTAGGCGGGCGGATCGAGGGCTATTTCGGCCAGGAAGCGACCGCGATCGGGGAAGCGGGCTGCCATCCCTTCGAGCTGTTCCAGGTCCATGAGGCGGGCGCGGGCGTTGTCGTAGAAACGCTCGAGAAGCGGAGCATAGAAGAGCCTGATGCGCTTGATCTGGGATGCGAGATCGCCCGGTTCGCGACTTCCGATGCCGGTCATGAGCGACACCAGCCCGTTCCAATACTCGCCTGCCGCGGCAGAAGGTGGCGGACAGTCGGCCCAGGCGGCGAAACCGGGGGCCGAAGGCGCCAGATAGTCAGCGCCGGCAACGGCTGCGGAAGCCCCCGCCGCGTCGGCCGTAGCGGCGCCACTACCTAGTAGGTCCATGAGCGACCGCGCCTTCTTGGGCCCGATGCCGGGGAGGAGCATAAGCACTCGCGTGCCGGCCATCATGTCGCGGGGGTTCTCGGCGAGGCGCAGGAAGGCCATGAGGTCTTTGACGTGCGCCGTCTCCACGAAGCGGAGTCCCCCGTACTTCTTGAAGGGGATGTTGCGCCGGGCCAGCTCCAACTCCAAGGCGAGACTGTGGTGGGACGCGCGGAAGAGCACGGCTTGGCGCCGCAGCGCCAAGCCCGCTTCACGGTGTTCGAGCACCGAGCGGATGATGTACTCCGTCTGCTCGTCCTCATCCTCGCAGGAGACGAGGCGCGGCTTGGCTCCAGCGACTCGGCGGGACCACAGGTTCTTCGTGTGGCGCTCGGTCGCCTCGGCGATGACCCCGTTGGTGGCATCGAGGATCGGTTGCGTACTTCGATAGTTCTGCTCGAGCGTCACGATGCGGGTACCCGGGAACTGCTGGGGGAAGTCGAGGATGTTCCTCACGGTGGCAGCCCGGAAGGAGTAGATGGCCTGGGCGTCGTCTCCCACGGCGGTGAGGTCCTTGCCTTCGGGGCACAGCATCTGCAAGATCTCGGCCTGTAGCCGATTGGTGTCTTGGTACTCGTCGACCAACACGAAGTCGAAACGGCCGCGGATGGAGCGCGCGGCCCGAGGATCGGTGAGCAGGCCATGCCAGAAGAGCAGCAGGTCGTCATAGTCGAGAACGGCCTGGGTGGCCTTCTGGTCGACGTAGGCGGCGAATAACCTGCGGAGATCCTCTATCTCGTCCTTGCACCAGGGGAAGCGCGTCTCCACCGCCTCGTCCACCGGCTCTCGCGCGTTGACGCACCGGCTGTAGATATCCATGCAGGTGCCTTTGAGGGGAAAACGGCGATCATTCTTAGAAAGACCCAGTTCGGTGCGGATGACCCCCAGGAGGTCCTCGGCATCGCCCCGGTCAAGGATGGTGAAGGAGGGATCGAGACCTATCGAGCGGCCGTGGAGCCGCAACAGCCTGGTGGCCACGGCGTGGAAGGTGCCGCCCCAGACCTTGCCCGTGGCCGCGGCTCGAAGCGCGGGCCTCGCGTAGGACCATTCGTCTGCCTGCGGCAGCCCGCCGTTGACCGCCTCGGCGGCGTCACTCTGGGGGCCGTCTCGGTCGTCTCCGCGCTCTGTGTCCATCTCCACTCGGCGAAGGATGCCATCCACCCGGCGCAGCATCTCGGACGACGCCCGGCGTGTGAAGGTGAGCAACAGGATACGGCCAGGGTCGGTGCCCAACGAGATCTTGTGGGCCACGCGGTGCGCCAAGGTCGCCGTCTTGCCGGTTCCGGCACCTGCCACGATGAGCAACGGCTGATCGCCGTGTAGTACCGCCTCGCGCTGCTGTTCGTTCAACTCCACGGGTCAAGCATACAGGCCTCGCCGGACGGATGTGCCCAACGGTCCCCGCTACGCCCGCCCCGGGCGGCGGCCTATAATCGAGGCAGAGGCGCTATCCCCCAGCGTGCCTTACGACGGAGGTGCATGATGAGGCTTGCTGTCCGACTGTTCGCTCTGGTCGCCGGCGTGACCACCGTTATCTCCCTGGCTCTGGGCGCGACACCTGCCCTGGCGCTGGTGCCGCTGCCCGACTACAACGAGCCGAACGACACCTTTGCGACCGCCACTGCCCTTGTCAACGCGAAGACCGCTTGGGGAGCGGTGACCGAGCAAAGCGACAAAGACTACTTCTATCTCGACCTCCCCGGCTCGTGCCAGGTGACGGTGAAGTTCACCACGGGCGGACCCCATCGGGAGTGCACACTGGCCTTCCTGCCCGCCGGGTCGGACGCGATCGCTGATCTCGGCTGGAACAAGGCCTACGACGATGATGCCAGCTTCCACGCGAGCGGGACGGCGGGTCCCGGGCGGCTGTTCGCGGTGGTGTCCGTTGGGAGTTCCGACCCCAGCACCATGGTCTACACCATCACCGTCACGGCTACCGGCGGAGGGACGACCTCATTTCCCGACGTGACCTCCGATTCCCCCTACTATGCAGCCATCACCTATCTTGCTGGGAAGAGTGTGATCTCCGGATACGACAACGGCAACTTCGGGCCCAACGATCCGGTGACGCGCCAGCAGTTTGCGAAGATCGTGAGGGCGGTGGGCTACCCGGTGTCCACAGCGAACGAGTGCCCCTTCGTCGACGTGGAGCGCAGCCTGCCCGGCCACTACCTCGACTCCAAAGACCCTCTTTACCCCGACCACTACGTGGCGGTGGCGGCTCTTCACGGCATCACCGTGGGCGAGACCGCAACCACCTTCGGGCCCTACCACAAGATCATGATGGCCCAGGTGACGACCATGGTCGTGCGCGCCGCCGAGGAAGAGGGAGTCTGGGATTCTCCCCCGTCAGGGTACGTGCCGCCATTCGAGGATTTCGGGCTGCCGCACTACCCCGCCGCGCGGATAGGAGCGGCCCACGGGCTCTTCGCTGGCTACGCGGGACCGTGGACCTGGTTTGCCCCGGCGAGCCGCAGCCAGTGCGCCTTCTTCATCTGGAAGCTGATGCCCGCCCTATAGATGCACTAGGTCGTTGTCGTTGTCGTGCAGGTTGTTCGTACCTATGGTCGGCTTTGCGCCCGGGTCTATGGCGATGCCGTAGTGGTTGAACGCGCACTCGTTGCCGCTAGCGCTCCCGGTGGCGTTGTCGCCGAACCAGATGCCCGCCTCGACGTTGTGGAGGCAGGCGTTGTTCTCCACGACCGCGGTAACGTTGTCGTGGAGGCCGATGCCGTCGTTGGTGTTTGCCGAGCAGGTGTTGCCGGACACGTGGCCTATGGACGTGCTCCAGAAGATCATCCCGTCCTGGGTGTTGTTCGAGCAGGTATTGCCCTCCAGCGTGATCTCAGTGTCGTCGTCGACGTCGACGCCGTTCAGGTCGTTGCCGGTGAAGGTGCAGTCGGTCACGGTGGCAGTGGAGCTCCCGTAAACGTAGAGGCCATCCCCGGCAACGTTGTTGTAGCGGTTGGCGCCCGAGAAGTAGCAACTCTGGAGATCTAGGTCGGCGTCTTGGGCGTCCATCACATCGCTGGCGCTGCCCGTTGCGGTGCTCGTGAAGCGGATGTCCTCGGCAGAGAAGGTGGCGTCGCTGACTTCCACCACCGTGCCGGCATACCTGACTGTCGTGCTATTGGCGCCGTCCATGCCGTTGCCGACAAGGCTGCAATCGAAATCGACGGAAAGTGTAGCGGTCAAGGTGAAGGTGCCCGGGCCCAGGTTGATGGTCGTTCCCGGGTCGACGTCGGCAACCGCGGCCTCAATGGTGGGATAGTCCCCGCTGCCATCGGTGTAGACCCAGACGTCGCCCCCTCCGGGGGTGGTGCCGCCGAGCAGGTCGAGCAAGTTCCACAGGATCTGGGCTACCTCGCCCCGCGTGGCCGTCGCCGTGACGCTCCAGTTGGGTCCCATGCCGATGAGCCCGTCCAGCAGGCCGTTGTAATCGGCGATGCGCAGATTCTCGCCATGTGGCTCGGGGACGCCGTCGAACTGCGAGACCGTCCCGGCAGGAGGATCATCGAGAGTGCCGGGATAAAGGCCGTTCACTCCGCGCACGATCATACTCACCACCTGGTCGCGCCGGATGGACTTCCAAGGATCGAAGAGCGTCTGGGTGGCGTTGGTGCCATAGGTGATGCCGTTGTCGTAGGCAGCCTGCACGTACTTGTGGGGATAGCCGTTGGCATCGGGATTGCCGAGATCGGTGAACCGGGTCGCGGTGGACGTGGGAGGAGTGATGTCGAGAGTGCCGACGATCATCTTGGCGAACTGGGACCGCTTGACTGGGTCCGTGAGGCCGAAGTTGCCGTTGGCGTAGCCTCCGATTATGCCGGCAGAAGATAGGTCGTCGATGGCTGTCTCATATGGGTGCCCGGCCGGAACGTCCGGGAAGGCCCAGGCCGGCGCCGCGAGCGCGAGTAGAAGAATGGCCGCAAGGGCAACGGTCGCGATGGCGCCCAGATGCGAGAAGGTCTTCAGACGCTTCATCATGCACCTCTCCTTTTATCCGGCCGAAATCTCCGGATGGTTTGTTCCTCCGCACTCCCCAGCGCCGAGCGTAGAACCCGCGGACTGAAAGCGCAAGCCCCGTTTCGATTGTCCTATTCCGGGAAAGACTACCTGCGAAATGGACGACAGCAGTGCGGATCAGCGCGACACGACCGGCCTCGAGAAGCACATCGGCCGACGCGCCTTCATAGGTCTCATGGCAGCCGGCGTGGCCGCCTTGTTCCTGGGAGAAGGCCTGTTCTCCGCCCTCTTCGGCCGTATCGGCAAGTCGGTGGGGGACCTGGGCTTTCGCATCAACAGCGTCGCCGAGACGCCGGTGTTCGACGAATCCACGTGGCGCCTCACCTTCGACGGCCTCTTCCGCAAGCCGGCTACGCTCACCTTCTCCGATTTCACAGATCTTCCGCAGGTCGCACGCTCCAGGGACTTCTACTGCGTGGAAGGATGGGGCGTGAAAGGCGTGGAGTGGAACGGCGTGGCGATGACCGAGATCATGCGGCGCTTCGATATCGACCCCAAAGCGACTCACCTCATTCTTCATTCCGGGGACGCCGCGGGGTACACGGACTCGGTCACTATCGCCGAGGCTTCGCGCGACGACGCACTTCTCGCTCGTCAACTCAACGGCCAGCCGTTGCCGCCCGACATGGGCCGTCCATTGCGCCTCGTGCTCCCGGGCGAGTATGGCTACAAGTACGTCAAGTGGGTCGTGCGGGTGGAAGCTGTTGCACTGGGGGACAAGGGATATCTCGGGTATTGGGAGACCCGGGGGTACTCGCCGGACGGGACTATCAGTTGATGACTGTGCATCACCAATGACGATGTCTCACGAGCAAGACGGGGTCCTGCGGCAGACCGGTGGCGGTCTGGCGGGCGACAGCCCGGCCGGCAACGCCACGGCCGCGGCCGGCGGAGAGCCGCCGGACCTGACTCCCGGCAGTGTGCCCCGTTTCGTGGTGGCAGAGCGAGTGGCTCACTGGCTCTACGCGCTCCTCTTCGTCATCGCGCTGGTGAGCGGCTTTCTGATGTGGATACCGTCGACGAGGGCGTGGTTGGGCGTCGCCAGGCACGGAGTCGCATACCGCCACGGGCTGACGGGCTTTGCCATGATCGTCGTGCCCCTGCTGATCCTCTTGGTTGTCAACCGAAGGCGGCTGCTCGAGGACGTGCGCCAGGTGGACCTGTGGAGCGCAAACGACCGGCGCTGGTTCCGCGCGGCGCTACGCGGCGACACGCTCCGCGGGCGGGAGATGCCACCTCAAGGCAAGCTCAACGCGGGCCAGAAGGCAAACGCCGTGTTGGTGGCTTCGATGGCTATCGGTTTCGCGGTGACCGGAGGGTTCCTGCTTGGGAAGGCCAGCCTACCTGCCTGGTTGGTTTCGCGGGCGCTCTGGCTGCACAGCTTCCTCGCCGTGGCCGCCGTCGCCCTTTTCGCGGGCCACTTGGCGCACGTGCTGTTCACACGCCACGGGCGCAAGTACCTCGGGGCGATGGTCAGAGGCACGCTTCCCGCGGAGATCGCCCGCGAGCGGCACCGCACGTGGTGGGAGAAGATGCGCCGATGAAACGACCGCTTGCGAACCGTAGCCGGATCCGCACGACCTCGCCCCGGGCCTGAAGTAGTCACACCTCCGACGAAGTTCCGACGAAGAAACTGCGCCGCGACTGCCGGTCCACCGGCAGTCGCGGCGCAGATCAGGACGCGCCCGTCCGGGCGGTGTCGCCCGGTGGGTCGGCTACGACCGGCTGAAGGGCGGGTACTGATCGGTGATCAACAAGAACGCGTACGCGAAGACCCGCCAGCCCCACCGCTGAACTCCGACGACGAAGTCAAACAGCGAGCGCGGGTATCTGCCCGTGAAGAGGATCGCGAACCAGGCGATGACCACGCACACGCACGCGGCTATACCCAGGAAGAACAGCACGAAATAGTGGGGGATGGCCAAGAACCACTTCACCAGGGGCATTCCCCGGCTCAACTGGCTCGCATCCGGGTAAGCGAAATCGAGGTGTACCGCCTGCTCCTCGTCGGTGGACGGGTACTCGTCACGTAGGAGCGATGCGTAGGACTGATACCGCGCGAGGAAGCGGGCGAGGTTCAAGTTCCAATCGAACCACCAGCGCGGGTACTTGGCCCGAAACAGCAGCATCAGCAGCACGGGAGCGAACAGGATGCCGCCCGCCGCCCATGACCACGCATAGCCTGTCCCGTGCGCCGAGCCCCCACCGGTGGTGAGCAACCCGACGATGATTCCGATGGGGATGAGCCACAGACAACGGAAGAAGCTCGAGAGGCGGTTGAGCGGCCTGTCGGGATAGTCCACCGAGAACGTCAACGGGTAGGGGGTCGCCGTGGCAGACCCCGGCGGTGAACCATACTGTGGTGACGTTCCTGTTGGTGTCTGACCTTCCACTTCGCACCTCCGGTTGTCGCTGCTGCTGCCCATTTCTGTGCGCTAACATGGACAGGTCCACCGGTGGACCCGTATGGTGGGTCCGGGGGTGCCTTCCATGGCTTTTGAACGCATCACCAATCTTCGTCCCGTCAAGCGTTACGGCTCCGAGCGCTACGTGCTCATCTCCTTGGCGACCTTCGCGCTGACGGTGGTGATCCTCCGCGTCGTCCTCAAGCTCACCGGTTATGCCCAAATCGGCAACGATACAATCCACATCGCCCACGTGCTGTGGGGCGGTCTTGGCCTCTTCGCCGGTTCGCTCATTCTTCTAGTCGTCGCGAATCGCTGGGCACTCACCGTTGGCTCCGTGCTCTCGGGAGGCGGGGCGGGTCTGTTCATCGACGAGGTGGGCAAGTTCATCACCCAGAGCAACAACTACTTCACCCCCGCGGCGGCCCCCATCATCTACGGGCTGTTCCTGGCGACCGTCCTCGTCTACCTGCAGGTCCGACGTCCGCGAGCTGAGGACACCCGGGGCGAGATGTACAAGGCGCTGGAGCAGATGCCCGGAGTGATCGACCGCGAGATGAGTCGGCATGATCTGAACGTTCTTCAGCACAGGCTGGAGTGCCTTCAGGCCTCGGCCGAAGACCCCTGTATTCGCGTGCTCGCCACTGCCATGCTCGACTACCTGCTCGCGGAGCGGCCGCTTATCGTCGAGCCAAAGCCGGGGCCGGTGCAGAGGTGGTCGAGGCTGGTGCGCAGGTGGGCCAGACGGGTCTTTTCTCGGCGGAGACTGCGGGTCTTCCTCATGCTCGCCTTCATTGCCGTGGGGGTCTACGCGGTCCTCGACATCGCTCTTCTCGGGTTCCTCGCGGTGGCTCCCGCGTCGGAAGCGACCGAGACCCTGCGTTCGCTCGTGACCCTGGGAGAGCTCGCGGCAATGCATGACAAGATCTGGTTCGGGGTCCGGGCCGTACTCGAAGGCGGGGTGGGCTGCGCCCTCTTGGCCAGTGGAGCGCTCATCGGTCTGCGACGAGAATGGAAAGGCCTTGCGACCTCGATCGTAGCGCTCGCCGTCGGTCTGACAGTGGTCGACCTGATGGTGTTCTACCAGGACACCGTGAAGGCACTCATCAGCATCGGGGTGCAGTATGTCCTTCTGGTTGCGGCGCTCGCCTACCGGCGCATATATCTGGATGAGGAGGCCGAAGAGGCCGGACAGGCGGATGCCCGAGCGGAGGACGCCTTTGCCGATGCATTGCTGCAGATGGTCTCGGACGATTGCGCGACGGGCGGGAGGGCGACATGAGCTCCGCTTCGACCAGAGCATCTGAGCGGGAGTCGGTGCGAAGGATCTGCGGTCGTCTCCACCAGGCCTACCGCGGCCTTCGGCTCTACCCCTCCGATCACCCGACAGCCCGTCACACCCTCACCGACTTCTTCGAGGTGCTCACGCCGCATTTGGAAGAGTATGGGCCCATAGTGCTGCGCGTCACCGAAGACGAGCTTCTGTTCGAAGACGAGGGGGTCTATACGCACGCGGAACCACGCGGAAGCCTCGCGTTTCTTCTGTTTCGCGACGGCATGCGCTTCCTCACCCTCCATCCGGGCATCGATGAGCGCGAGACAGAAGCTTTCGTGGATTGTGTCGCCCACGCGGACCAGCTGGCAGCCATCGAGTACGATCTGCTCACCGCCCTCTGGGAGCAGGATCTGCAGCACATCGAGTACGAGGTCGTGGATCCCTTCCTAGGGGCCGGAGGCGAGGAGTTGAGGGACACGGCTCTCAACGACCTTCGGGAGACGGTCGTGCGGCGTCTGAGTGAGTTGAGCCCTGGCGTGGGCGGCGGCGGTGGCTCGGCAGCGTGGGATTCCGGCGGGTCCGGCGGTTCCGGCGAGTCCGACGGCGTGAGGGGTGAGGCGTTGACTGCGGAGAGCGCCGCACTCACGCAGGCGGATCTCGACCGGAGCGAATGGGCCGTGGAGGGACTTGCGGATACGCTGGGGGATTTCTGCGTGGTGCTGCTGGAGATCGGCGGAATACCGAGCGGAGACCCCAAGGCCGATGCTACCCTGGCGGGGTCACTTGCCCTGGTCGTTGAAAGGTATCTCGACGAACTGAACGTCGACGGCTTGGAGCTGGTTGTGGACCGCGTCGCGGCCTTGGAGGCCGGCGGTCGCCGCCCGCCTGAATTTGCGGCGCAGGTGTTCGGGAACGTTGCCACCACCGACAGGCTGGCTCGGCTGATCGCCCTGGTCGGTCAGAGCCCGCTGGGGCAGGGCGACCGTGCGGAGGCGTTGCTCGGCAAGATGCGCGACTGGATTCTGCCGACTCTTCTCGAGATGCTGGCTGAGAGCAGCGACAAGTCGGTGCGGAAGACGGCGCTCGTTCTGCTCGACAGCGAGGGAGGCGTGCCTCTGGTCCATCTGTGGCCGCTGATGGAGGACTCCCGCTGGTACGTCGTGCGCAACGCGGTGGGTCTGGCCACACGGTCGGGCGACCCTGCCCTGCCGGATCACCTGGAGCCTTTGCTGAAACACCCCGACGCGAGGGTAAGACGAGAGGTGATTCGCAGCCTAGACACGACGGACAGTCAGAGGTCGGCAGGTTTGCTCGCGAGGGCGCTCGCCGACTCCGACGTCTCGGTGCGGGTGCTGGCTGCCCACGCTCTCAGCCGTCACGGCAGTCGGAGCCACGTCGGGGCCGTGCGGGCACAGATCGAGTCCCGGGACTTCCAAACGCGACCGTCCGAGGAGATCGCTGCGTTTCTGGCAGCGTACGCGGTCTTGGGCGCCGACGCCACGCTTGAGATGCTGAACAAGCTGTGGCGACGCCGGCTGTTAGGGACCAAGCCGCTGCCCCTGCGGCTGGGAGCAATACAAGCGTTGGGTCTAGTCGGTTCACCCTCGGCCCGCGAGGCCCTGGAGCAAGCGGCCAAGAGTGGCGAAGCTCAGATACGGCGCGCGGCAGCCCGGGCTCTTGCCGAGTCGCGCGCTCGCACGAGGGGAGAGATCGCGTGAGCCTCGAGCCGTCCGCGGGGTCGGTCGTCAAGGAACGCCAGTCTCTCGTCATGAGCCTGGCTTCGGCCCTGCGTACGGCCGCCTACTACGCCGCGGGCAACGCGGTGATGCAGGAGACCTGCTCAGCCTTGGGCTCGGCTCTGGGGCCGCTGCTGGAAGGTGAGGGTTACGTGCGGGTGGGGGTACACAGCCACACGGTCTACGTGAACAACTCGCGAGTGCCATTCACGGTTTCTACCTACGGTCGTTTCAACTACCTCGTCCAGCAGTTCGAGGCCTGGTCCATCAGTGGACTTGTGTTCCATAGCGGCATGACTCAGCAGGAGTTGATGGACGCCTTGGGGATCCTGGCCGCGGCGGGCCAGGTCGAGGCCGGAGAGCTTGCCAACGCCCTGCGGGACGGAGGCGTGGAGCACGTGACCGCGGACTTCACCGTGCCCGGCCAGGGGAGGCACTCGGCTGTGGTCACGCCTATCGTTGCCTACACCGCGGCGATGCAGTTGGGGGCCGACCTCGGCGAGGGCACGGGCGGCTTCCAGGCCGGCACCATCCGGAGGGCACGGCACGTGACCCAGGCGGTGGTGGACCAGATCCTGCGGGACCCCACGTCCCTGCTCGCACTGACCACGGTGAAGGACTTCGATCGCTACCTCGTGCTGCACTCCACCAACGTCGCGGTATTGGCGACTCTTCTTGGACAGCGCCTGGGGCTTGACAAGGCGAGACTTGGCGAGCTGTGCCTGGCCGGCTTTCTCCACGACGCAGGCAAGCTGGGCGTCGACCCGGACGTCCTGCACAAGCCCGGCGCGCTGGACCCCAAGGAGTGGGAGGAGATGCGCCGTCACCCCGTGCTCGCCGCCTACACGCTACTCGGCAACCAGCGGCTGAACTCCTCCGATATGCGCACCGTGGTGGTGGCCTTCGAGCATCACCTCAACTACGATCTGAGTGGCTACCCGACGGTGGAACTCAAGAGCAAGATGACCCTGTTTGGGAGTATCGTGGCCATTGCCGATTGCTTCGACGCCCTGACGACGGCCCGCGTCTACCGCAAAGTCAATCCCACTCCCGCCGAGGCGGTCGCTCACTTGGTGCGGCACAGGGGTACTCAGTTCGATCCAACCCTGGTGAAGCTCTTCATCGACGTCATGGGCATCTATCCGCCTGGGACCGTCCTGGCGCTCACGGGCCGGGAGGCCGGGGTCGTCTGTCGCCCGCCGGTGCCCGGCTCGCCAGTTGACAGGCCGAAGGTGCGTCTGGTCGTGGGGCGGGAACCGGGCAAGGTAGTGGATCTCACCGAGCAGGTGAACGGCGAACACGTGCGCAATGTGGTGGCCGTGCTCAACCCGGCCAATAGGGGTCAGATGCCCGCGGTAGACCCTGCGAGCCTGGTCACTGACGCAAAGGCTGACGAACTCTAGCTACCCGCCGCCAGTCGCTCGGCCGCCTTCCTTTCCGTCTCCAGCCCCAGCTCGTTCGGATCGCCCTGGCGCAGGGCCTTTGTGGGACAGACGCGAACGCAGGCCGGCTCGAGCCCATACTCTAGCCTGACGGAGCAAAGATCGCACTTTTGCATGATGCCGTCTTTGCCGAAGCGGGGAACCCCGAACGGGCAGGCCATCGAGCAACTGTGGCAACCGATGCAGAGTTCAGAGGCCACCACCACGGCCCCTGTGCCCGAGTCGCGCCGGAGCGCGCCCGCCGGACAGGCGATGAGACACGGAGCGTCGGCGCAATGCATGCAGGCGAGCGACACATAGCGGATGCGGGCTGTGGACCCAGCGCCAGTCTCGACGCCGAACACCTGGCGCCAGGCGGTGGGCTCGGGGCCGATCTCCAGATCGTTCTGGTCCATGCAGGCGACCGCGCAGGCGGAGCAGCCGGTGCAGCGATCGACATCCAGGTAGAAGGCGTGGCTCATGAGGCCTCCTTCCCGCCGCCGGCGTTCGGAGTCGTGGGCGCCGGTGTGCTCTGGCCCACGTTCTTCACCGCGCACAGAGAGGCTCGGTAACCGGGAAAGCCCGAGATCGGGTCGAGGTAGTCGCCCGCGAGCAATGCGTTCACGTCGGCCTCCGGGTAGTCGTGGAACATGTGCACGGTCTCCGGATGCGCCAGTTCGGTGAGGTTGGCGAGCACTTCTATCGAGCCTTGCGGCGTCGAGAGTTCGATGTGGTTTCCTTGATCGATGCCCAGCCTGAGAGCAGTGGCCGGGTTGATATCGGCGGTGGCCTGCCGGCGGAGACTACGCGGCCAGGGGAGTCTGAAGGTGCGGGAGTGGATGAACATGGGCAGACGCGAGCCGGTGTTGAGCACGAGCGGGAACTTCTCCGCGACCTCGGGAGTGGAGACGCCGCTCAGCTTCGGCTCGGCGTACACCGGCAGCGCGACGTGACCAGGGACATCGCTGTGCTTCTCGAGCACCTTGGAAGTGAACTCCATCTTGCCGGAGGGAGTGGGGAAGCCTTTGGTCTCGTACCTCTTGAACGCCGGCGGCGCCGCGTTCGGAACCGGCATCCCTGCCGGGTGCTTCTTCAGTTCCGAGACCATCATGCCGCTCGGTTCCAGGATCCAGTCAAGGGCGTCCTCGAACACCGCTCCCATGTCGGGCGCCCCATTCTTGAGGAAGCCACGACCGGGGCCGTCGACCGAGTCGGCCGGGTTGAGGAGTGGGTCTCTTAGACCGAGCTTCTGCACTAGGCCGATGATGATGTCGGTGTCGGAGCGGGCCTCGCCAAGTGGTTCGATGACGGGCTGGGTGAGGATGACGTACTTCTGCGGATAGCAACGAAGCTCGCTTCGCTCGACCGAAGTGCAGGCCGGAAGGACGATGTCGGCGTGTCTTGCCGTGTCTGTGAGGAAAAGGTCGGTGACGCAGACGAAGTCCAGCTTGTCCGCCACGGCCAGAAACCCCTTTGAATCAGGCCACATACGGTGGTTGAGGCCGAACGCCATGAGGCCGCGCAGCGGGTAGGGATCGCCCGTGGCGATCTGCCTCGGCAGGTCCATTGCCTGCCCCTGGTCGATCATCTCCGTCCACACGGGAAAGCGGGTCGCCCCTAGGCGAGGTGGCATGTCGCTCCAGGGCCGGGGCATGGCGAACTCATGCTCGCGGGTGGTGAACCCGGCGCCCGACACCTCCAACCAGCTGAACGTCTGGGGCACGTTCCCACCAGGAACGTCGTAGTTGCCGGTGAGCCCGGCAAGAGCGGCGCAGGCCCGCTGGTTCTGCACCCCGTTGGTGTGGTGAACCACCGGTGTGGAGCTGGTCATCAAGGCGGCAGGCTTGGTGGTGGCGTAGAGACGCGCGGCCTCCTGTATCTGTTCGGCGGGTACCCCGGTGATGCGCTCGACTCGGTCCAGGTCGAATTCCGCGGCATAGGCGCGGAATTCGTCGAAGCCGAGCGTCCACTCCGCGACGAACTGCCTGTCGTACAGCTCTTCGGAGATGATGACGTTTGCCATAGCGAGCGCCAGCGCTCCGTCGGTGCCCGGTCGCAAGCGAAGGTGCAGGTCGGCGATGCCGGCCATGGGAGAGAGCCGGGGGTCGACAACGATGAACTTCACGCCGCGGTCGCGCGCATCCATCATTCGGCGGGCGTTCGGAGTGTTCGCGTAGAACGGGTTGCTTGCCCATACGAGCACCAGCTTGGTGTTGGCCATGTCGGGACCGGCCAGTTGACCGTAGTCCAGGCGCCAACTCATCGCCATGGCGGTGAAGCACGCGCTGGATTCGGTGCAGTAGTTGGGAGACCCGAATTCGAAGGCCAGCCGCTGCAAGAACGGTCGCGGCTGCTTGGGGTAGCCGCAGAAGAAGACCACGGATTCGGGACCGCTCTCCGCTTTCAGCCGCGCGAGGTTCTGGACCACGGTGTCGAGGGCTTCGGTCCAGGAGATGGGCACCATCGCGCCCGAGCCTCGTGGGCCGATCCGCTTGAGCGGCGCGCGCAGGCGATCTTCGTGGTAGATCCACTGCCTCTGCGCCGCTCCCTTCGAACAGAGGGTCCCGGCGTTGTTGGGGCTCTCCAAGGTACCCTCGACCTTGACGACGCGGCCGTCTTTGACGTAGCAGTCGAGTCCGCAGATGCCGCTCGGGTCGCAGATGGTGCAGACGGACTTGCGTACTTCGATCCCGGTGGCTTCACCCGGGATCTTGCCCTTGATCATCCGCTGAAGTTTATCCACGAGGCCTCCGTCCCGATTGTTGCTCCGGATGCCGCCTTCTGAAGCGCCTGCTTCATGGCCCCGGCAGAAAGGCAGCAGTTCAAGAGGTTGACCCCCACCAGTCGTCCGTCTCGCCAAACCCGCAAGTCAAGAGAGTTCCCATCGCGACTTGTTGTCAGACAATCGTAGTCACTGAGACGGCCTACGCTGGCAAAAAGCATGCATCCAACGTGAGAAATGCTGCTGGGAATGCTGCCGCGATAACCACCCCGAGCGCCGGCGAGGCTTCGCCCCGCGGCGCGCCCCTGGTAGCGGGCGCTTGCCCACAGCGCGATCGTCTCATGGCGCCCCGACATGAGGTTCATCCCCTGGGCCACGTCGCCGGCGGCGTAGAGGGTCGGGATGCTCGAGCGCATCTGCTCGTCAACGAGGATACCGGCGTCGATCTCCACCTGGCCCTTAACCAAGAAGTCGAGCGAAGGGCGAATGCCCGTGCAGACCACCACCAGATCGAAGTCCTCGGAGTTCGCCCGGGTCGTGTCGACAGCCTCGTCCTCCGGCGCGACCCTGCCCCCCTCGGCACCGCCCGCTGCAACCGCGCCCCGCCGCGGCCCGAACGTCAGCCGGATCTGCTCGCCGGCGGCATCGACGCTGCACAGTGAAGCGCCGAGCCTGAGGTCATAGCCGTCCTCCAGGAGCGACGCCTCCATCATCCGCGCACAGTCGGGGTGGGCCGCCAAGGGAAGCAGGTGTGGCTCGCGCTCGATCAGGCAGACCCGAAGACCCAGTTCGCGAAACAGCGCCGCTATCTTGACGCCCACGAGTGATGCTCCTATCACCGCTGCCCGGAGCCCCGCGGCCGGTCCCATGGTCAAGCGGGAGAGCGCGTCCTTGAGCCTCAGGGCATCCTCAAGCGAGCGCAGGGTGAAGACGCGGCGGCTGTCCGGCTCACCTTTCAAGGCCTCGCGCAGTCCGGGAACCGACGGCAGCGATGGCCGGGCCCCCGTGGCGACCAGGCAGCGATCGTACCGGTACGAGACCCCGCCGGCAGTCACCAGCGTCTGCTCCTCGGCGTCCAGAGACGCAACTACCGAACCCAGATGGGCGGTGACGCGGTTGCCTCCGTAGAACGTTTCCTTGTCGCCGAACGGGAGGGCACGTTCTGGCGGGATCGCACCCGAGATAAGGTAGGGGCCGAGCATCGGGTTGTAGGGAGCTTCATCGTTGTCCGCGAACAGGTGGATCTCACCCGCGTAGCCGTTCGCGCGCAATGCCAGCACAGCCTCGGCGGCGGCCCCGCCGTTCCCCACAATGGCGAGAGGGATGCTCACCGCATCCTGCGCCTCTTCTGTCCCACGAAGATCGAGGCGATCACCGAGACCACACTGATGATGAGAGCTCCCAGAACCGCGTCCCAGAACCCGTTCACGTGGAAGGCTAGGCCCAGCCAGCGGACCGTGATCCATGACGCCAGCCAGAGCATGAGCCCGTTGATCACCAGGGTGAAGAGGCCGAGGGTGAGAACGATGAGGCCGCAGGAAAGCACCTTGATGAC
>Ga0182021_10004089_pt1 | contig 17100 bp, 16 predicted proteins | sample 612E3MmetaG_FD_120493 | JGI IMG/M metagenome (GOLD analysis project Ga0182021, IMG submission 120493) | Permafrost microbial communities from Stordalen Mire, Sweden - 612E3M metaG (Illumina Assembly) | ecosystem: Environmental > Terrestrial > Soil > Wetlands > Permafrost | place: Sweden...
CCAGCGCCCGCTCCATATCCGCCAGCAAGTCGCGCCAGTCTTCGATTCCCACCGAGACGCGCACCAGGCCGTCGGTGATCCCCGCCTGCGCGTACTCCTCCGCGGTGAGGCCCGAGTGCGTGGTGGTCTTGGGGTGGCAGGCCAGCGACTCGACGCCTCCCAGCGAAACGGCGTTCCGCAGGATCTTCACGTTGCGCAGGAATGCGAAGGCGGCCTCCTTGCTGCCCAACTCGAACGAGAACACCGCCCCGGGAAACTCGCACTGCGCCAGCCGGATGCGGATCTGCTCGGCGTCGTTGAACAACGTGGGGTAATGCAAGGCCAGGATGCGCGGGTGCCCCACCAGCCGCTCGGCGATCCGTTGCGCGTTCTTGCTCTGGCGATTCATGCGCAGCCGAACGGTGGGGAGCCGGCCGTCCATCAGCCAGCACTCGTCCGGCTGGAGGATGTTCCCGAACAGAATCCGCAAGCCGCGCATCTGCTGGATCAGCGCCGGGTCCTTGGCCAGCGCGACTCCGGCCAGCATGTCGCTGAAGCCGGAGAGAAACTTGGTGCCCGAATAGAGCGCCAGGTCCGCGCCGAGGGTCAGCGGGTGCTGAAAGACCGGTCCGAGGAAGGTATTGTCCACCATCACCAGAGGCCGGCGCTCGCGCTGCCTGGCCGTCGAGGCCGCGCGCCGGATGTCGGTCATCACCATGGTGGGGTTGGCCGGCGTCTCGATGAACACCACGCCCAGGTTCCCGGCCCCGCGAATGGCGCTGTCCAGTTCCGCGCCGCGTCCCGCCGCCACGCCGGTGCTCGAGATGCCGAACAGGCGCAGAAACTCGTGGATCAGGTGCATGGTGCCGCCATAGAGCGGCGTCGTGTACACGACGCTGTCGCCCGGCCGCAGGAACGTCAGCAGCGCGGTCACGATGGCGGCCATTCCGGAGTTGAACACCAGCGCCGAGGCCGCTCCCAGCTCGAGCGGCACGATCTGGTCTTCCAGGATCTCCGCGTTCGGATGCGAGATCCGCGAGTAGATCAGCTCGACGTTCTCGCCCTCCTGCTGGACGGCCCGTCCAGTGGCGACATCGAAGGCGCGTTCGGCCGCCTCGGGCGTCGAAAAGACGTAGGTGGAGCTGCGGAACACCGCGGGACGCGCCGACCCCAGCGAGAGCGTGGAGTCGAATCCGCGAGTCAGGACGGCGGTAGCCTCACGGGCAGGATGGGAGCCATCCTTCGGTTCTTTGCGGTCGGCCATTCGGGCACCCTCCAAGTCGAGTGTAATGCCGGAATCCGCGCCGGCACCAACGAAATGTGGTGCGGGTCACTGGGGCCAGGCGCTACCGTTGACCAGGTTCGGCGGGCGGCGGCCTTCGAGCGCGGCTGCGCAGTTCTCGGCGGCCAGCATCGACATCTTGAGCCGGGTTTCGATGGTGGCGCTGCCGACGTGCGGAACGAGCACCACGTTTTCGAGAGCGAGCAGGCCCGCGTGCACCTCGGGCTCGCGCTCGAACACATCCAGACCCGCCCCGGCGATTCTGCGTCCGGCCAGCGCCTCCGCCAGCGCAGCCTCATCCACCACCGGACCGCGCGAAGTGTTCACCAGAATGGCCGTGGGCTTCATCCGGCCGAGCTCGGCGGGGCCGATCAGGTGCCTGGTCGCCTCCGAGAGCGGCACGTGCAGGCTCACGAAATCGGATTCTGCGAGCAGCCTGTCGCGCTCGACGAACTCGAGGGCCAGATCCCGTTCGATCTCGTCCGCCGCCCGGCGCGCGTCGGCGTAAAGGACGCGCATGGAGAAGCCCCTGGCCCGCCTCGCGACGGCCTGGCCGATGCGTCCCATGCCGATAATCCCGAGCGTCTTGTGGTGGACGTCGAGGCCGGCTAGAAGATCGATGGCCCAGCGCCGCCAGAGGCCCGAATGGACGAAGTGGTGACCCTCGACGAGCCGCCGCGCCGTGGCCAGCAGCAGAGCGAAAGCCAGGTCCGCCGTGGTGTCCGTCAGCACGTCCGGGGTGTTTGTGACCAGGATGCCGTGACGGGTGGCGGCCTCCACATCCACGTTGTCGTATCCCACAGCGACGTCGGAGATCACGCGCACGCCTTCGAGCCGCGCGATCTCGCCGGCGCCAAACTTATCGGTGAGCTGGCTGACGATCCCCTGCTTGCCGCGCGACCGCGCGATCAACTCCTCAGGCGGCAGCGGGTCGTCGGATTCCACGTATTCGACCTCGGCGCGCTCCCTGAGGAACGCGACCGCTTCCGGGAAGATGCGTCTGGTGACCAGGACTCTGAGGCGTGCCATGCCCATAGCATTTACAATGGGACATCGCCCTGTCAAACGCGGCCCGGTGCGGGAGCGGCGCCGGAGCCGTGCGGGAGCCAACCATGATCGTTGCCATCGACGGACCGGCCGGAGCCGGCAAGAGCACCATCGCGCGGCGGGTGGCGGCCAGGCTGGGCGCGGTTTACATCGACACCGGCGCCATGTACCGCGCCGTCGCACTCCTGGCGCTCAGATCGAACACGGACGTGGCCGATGCCGCCCGCCTGGAGGCGCTGGCGCGTTCCGCGGATATTCGATTCGAAGCCGGCACGGCGCGCACGCTGCTCAATGGCGAGGACGTTTCGGAAGCCATCCGCAGTCCTGAGGTCGCGCCGGCGGCCTCGAAGGTGTCTGCGATTCCTGGCGTGCGGCGGGCGCTGGTCGAGAAGCAGAGGCGCATGGGCGCCGCGGCCAGTGTGGTCATGGAAGGCCGCGACATCGGGACGGTGGTCTTCCCGGGCGCCGAGGTGAAGGTCTTTCTGGACGCCGATCCCGAGGTGCGCGCCACCCGGCGCCTGCGGGAACTGCAAGAGAAGGGGCAGGCCCCGCCGGCGGCGGAAGTGTCCCGGGAGATCCGCGAGCGCGACCACCGCGACAGCACCCGCGCCGATTCGCCCCTGACGCCGGCGGCGGATGCCGTCCGCCTGGATACCACCGAGCTGTCCCTGGCGCAGGTCGAGCAGGCTATCCTGGAGATCATCGGCCGGCGCCTGACGGCCGGCTGATGGCGGGCGGCTTCTTCTTATGGACAACCTTTTGGTAATGAAATTCGGCGGCACCAGCGTGGGCTCGGCCGAGCGCATGGCCGTGGCCGCGCGCCTTTCCGCGGAGCAGCACGCGCGCCGGCCGGTGATCATCGTGGTCTCGGCGATGTCGAAGATCACGGACCTGCTGCTCGAAACGATTCGGCGTGCGGAGGCTGGCGACCAGGCCGGCATCGATTCCGACATCGTCAAACTGCGGAAACGTCACGCGGAGACCTGCCTGGCGCTGCTGCCGGCCGAAAGGCACGAGGCGGTGCTGGGGGAAATCGAAGCCATCGTGGCCGACTTCGCGCGCATTGCCCACGGCATCTGTCTGCTGGGCGAAGCGCCGCCGCGTTCGGTGGACGAAGCCGTGGCGGTTGGCGAGCGGCTCTCGACGCTGCTGGTGGCCGCGCGCCTGGAAGCCGATGGAACCCGCGCCGTCTCCGTCAATGCCGCCGAGGCGATCGTCACCGACGCCGTTTTTGGGAACGCCACGCCGCTGCTCGAACCCACTCGAATCAAGGCGCGCGCCCGGCTGATGCCGCTGCTCGAAGCCGGCGTGCTGCCGGTGGTGACCGGGTTCAACGGCGCAACCGCGGACGCGCGCCCCACAACCCTGGGCCGGGGCGGTTCGGATTTTTCGGCCTCGATCCTGGCCGGGGCGCTCGACGCCTCCGAATTGTGGATCTGGACCGATGTCGATGGCATCATGACCGCCGATCCGCGCCTGGTTCCGGACTGCGCCGTCCTCGAAGAAGTCACCTACCGCGAGGCGGCCGAGCTGGCTTACAACGGCGCCAAGGTTCTTCATCCGCGGACTCTGGCGCCGCTCGTGGACCGCATGATTCCGGTCTGGAGCAAGAACAGCTTCGCGCCGGAGAAGCCTGGGACCAAGATCGTGCCGCACCTGGATGTCGAGATCGGCGCCCGCGCGGTCACCTCGATGGCCAACGTAGCCTTGATCTCGATCGAGCCGGCTTCGGCGGTGTTGAACGGCACTCAGGTGATGGGGCGGGCGCTGGACGCCCTGGGCCGCGCCAATATCGAAGTGCTCATGATCTCGAGTTCGTCCTATCAGCAGAGCTTCTGCGTGCTGGTTCGCGGGCAGGAACTGCCGGCCTCCCTCGAGGCGCTGAAATCCGCGCTGGCCCTGGAGTTCGAGCACGGCTACCTGCGGCCCTTCGAGGTGGACGAAAACGTGGGCCTGCTGGCGGTGGTGGGCGAAGGCATGCGGGGCACGCCCGGCCTGGCGGGGCGGATTTTCACCGCAATTTCGCGGGAAGAGATCAACATCATTGCCATCGCGCAGGGGTCGAGCGAGCTGACGATTTCGGTCGTGGTTCACCGGGGCGGGCTGGAGAAAGCCGTCCGTGCGGTTCACGCCGAGTCGCGGATGAGCGAGCAGGCGCGCTGCCGGGCGGGCGGGTAGCGGGCCGCGACGCCGGCCCGGGCGGGAGGCCGCGTGCAGTGCGCTACGGCCCCACACCCCATTGCGCATCCGCGAACTTCAAGTACTGCTCCCAGTCGTACTCCGTGATCGCGTGCTTGCCGGCGCGGATGTGATACGCCACCGTGTGCATGATGGGCTCGTGAATCGGCGGCATCCGGTCCGTCCCCAGGCCCTGCTTGCCCAGCAGCTCATAGACTGGCGAAACGCTCGCCGCAGCCAGAAACTCGCCGTGCGGGTCCGACCACAGGTCTTCCGCGGCGCTGGCCACATAGAGCGGCCGCGGCGCGATGAGGGCCAGCAGCATGTTGGCATCGACCGGCATCTGGTCCTCGCGGTTGTCGTACTTCTTGAAGTTGCCGCAGAACCAATGCGGGAAATGCGCATTCAGGTCCGCCGGCTGCTCTCCGAAGATCCGCCGGCTGATGGCCGCCCCGCCTTCGCCGGAATCGTTCGAGATGACGATGGAGAAGCGGGTATCCTGCGCTCCGGCCCACAGCGCGGTCTTGCCCAGCCGCGAGTGGCCGATCAACGCCACGCGCCGGGCGTCCACTTCGCGGTCGCGCTCGAGATAGTCCATGAGGCGGCTGAGGCCCCAGGCCCAGGCTCCGATCGCGCCCCAATCGTCCGGGGCCGGCTGCGTTTGTCCCTGCCGGAAGAACAGCGGCCGGATGCCGTAACGGATGCCGCCGTCGAAATCCGGTTCGATGTCGCCGTAGTAGACGGTCGCCAGGCCATAGCCGTGCGCCAGGATCTTCTCCAGTTGCCACGCCGGGGCCGCCCGGCCGCGCGAGGTCTCCTCGGCCAGCCGCTTCACCATGGTTTTCGTGACCGGGTCGCGAAGCCATTCCTCGGCCAGCGGAACGCCCGGATCGGCCGAGACCGACTGGTTGCCCGCGAAACTGAGGCTCAGGAACACCGGCGACGGTTTCTTCGCGCCCGCCGGGAGATAGAGGAGGACGTTCATCCTGGGCCCGTCGCGCCCCGCCAGCCAGATCGTCACCAGTTTGCGCACCGCCGTCCCGCCGAGCGCCGGCCCGGCGGCCGCGATTTCGAAGTCCAACCTGGCCGGCGGTTCCGGGCTGCGCCCAAACACCTCTTGCCGGTAGAGTTCCAGGATCTCCGGCCGCCGCCGCTCCTGCCAAGCCTTGGCGTCGCGGACCCGCTCGCCGCTGGCCATCACCAGCGGATCGGGCAGCGTATATTTGGGCACCTTGGCTTCGTCGAAGTTCGCCGCGGGGCGCTGCCCAAGGGCGTTCAAACACAGCAGCATGGCCGAGGCCAGCGCCAGCATTCGAGTCATGCTGACATCTTACATCCGGCGCCGGGCCGATCGGCCGCGCGATTCCGGTAGAGTCGTCCGCTATGGGCAGCCGGGAATGAGCTACGTCCCCGCCTGGTCTCGGACCTCGGACGGAAGCCGCTTCACCAGCTCAGCCAGGATCATGTGGGCCAAGGCACTCGCCTCGTCCACTTCGGGCGCTGGGGGTTCCGCGAGACTCGTCGGATATCGGTAGGCCCAGGCATATTGGCTCAAGTCGTCCAAGCGATCGATCAACAGATCCAGCGAGTTGTCGATCCCCTTGCACTGGCTTCCCAGGACGGCGAGATCGTGTGTCTTTTTGAACGGCTGATCGTGCCAGGTAAGAAATGCCTTCAATGCTTTCTCGGCGGCCTGCTGGCAGTGAAAGAGCGCGTCCTCGACGTCCGCAGGTTCATCCGCAAGACACCGCTCGACCCGGCGGAGATCCTGGCCTGCCTACTGCAGCCCGGCCGCGGTGTTCTCAACCAGCACGGGATCATGCGCCATAGAGAACTACGCCTTCGCGAACCACCGTGGAGGGAAAAGACGCTTTGAGGTGGAGCTGTCGCCGGAAGTTGCTGGCAGTTGACACAAAGATGTCCCGCGCGACGCCGAGATGTCGAAGCGCGCGGTATCCGGCCCTGCTTCTCCGCTGCTCCGGCGGCGTATCGTCCGGCACCACAACCATGAGATCGTAGTCGCTGTCGGGCCCCGCTTCACCTCGCGCGACGGAACCGAACAGCACGATGCGCTCCGGGCGATACACCTCCACTAACCGGCGGACCATCTCGGCCAGCACCGGATCGTCAGTCGTCGGCGCCTTGATCGAGCCTGCTTGCCGCGTAGCCATAACGAGACACACCCAGTTTGCCACAGGGACACTCTCCCCGCTCTATTCCGTTGCCGTCAAGGCCCCGGCCACGGCGCAGGTGGCCTGCCGGGCGAGAAGAGTCCGACACGTATCCAGGATGGCCAACCGAACAAACACACCTGCTAGGAGACCTTGGGGTGTACTCGGTTCGTTCCGGTCTCCATCCCGACGAGGCCATTCCCTGGTTTTCAGCCGTTCACGCCGCCGGCGGAGCCGACGAGCCCGCCCGGCGGCGGGGACGCGCAGCGGCTCTGCGGCCGAGGTCGAACGCACCCTCCGATCCGTCTGGCGCGAAGCTGGCGACGAATTCCCGGTCCAGGCGCCCGGCGGGCCGGCGGACGACCGGGAGGACGTGGATCCCGATTGCATCCTCGCCGCCGGGTTGGCTCAAGACAGGCTGAGTCGCGGGGCCGGGTTCCTACTTGCTTACGTAGCTTCGGTGCACCGGCGCGTCGGCCGCCTCGTTGTCGGTTGTCTGGAACACCAGCCCCTGCGGCAGATCCGCCTTCACGCTGTTGGTGCGCTGGTTGATCGGTTTGTCCTCAGAAACCCGCGCGCCGTAGCCGGTCGCAGCCGCCCGCACGTCGGCCATTGGCGGCGGAGGGAACTTCTCGCCCTGGCGGGCCGCTTCCACCGCCTCCACCGCCGTCGATCCCAGCAGTTTCGGCCACACTCTGCGGAACAGATCGTGCGTTGCGTAAACGTCCGCTCCGGTCACTTTCCCGTTCACCGCCGCCACGTAGCCGAGCGCGTCCGGAAACCTGTCGGCAAGGCCGGCTAGGTCTTTTTTGAAGCCTTCGACCGACTGTTTGAGCTTGGGCGCCTCGAGCGTGAGCTGATAGCTGGAAGCCGACTGCGGCGACTCCACACGAGCCGCCAGTTTGCCCGCCAGCGTGCGCTGCTCCTCCGCCACCTGCGCCCACACCTGGACCTGATCGGCCTGCGCCTGGACGGCGCGCTTCATGGCCGGCGAGGCGATGGCAGCGGGTGACGCGGCGAAGGCGTGAACCGGCTCCGCGCCGCGCTGGGTCCAGCGTCCATGCTCCACACAGAACGCCGACACATCCACTTTTCCCGATGCGCTGGGCACGATGATGTCGTCTTTGAGAACCCGGTCCTGCTGACCGCCCTTTACAATCTCGCCGGACTGGATGTACACATCCTGGCCCGAGACGTTCTCCACTTGCAGTTGGTTGACGTTGCCGGTCTCGTAGACCACAACTTTGTGCTGGTCCATGGCCTCGGACAGGGTCAGGTACTTCTTCTGGGACCGGTCCTGGCCGTGTACCAGGTAGATGGAAAGGTTGTCGTGCGTGTATGGACCGCTGAGCCGCAGCTCGGCCGCCCCAGCGGTGACGGCCGCAGCCGCCAGCGCCGCGATGCAGGTTATGGTTGCTCGCATGGTGAATCTCCTTGCCCGGGAAATGCCGCCACCGTGCAACTCCTTTCACGCTGGTGGCGGATACCGAACCACCGCGCGTTGGTGGGGCCGGCGGTTAGTGGGGCTGGCGGCGCAGCGCCGCGGCTTCTGAGCTATCCTTGTTTGCGAGCTATGAGAAACAAACTCCTGAACCTCTGCCTCTTCAGCCTGATGGCCTATGGGACCTACGCCGCCCCGGCCCCTCCCATCCCTCTCTGGAACGGAACGGCTCCCGGCGACAAGGGCAACCTGGGACCCGAACACGACTCCACCACCGCCCGGGATCACCTGACCGGCGGCCGGCGAGTCACCCGCATCGCCGACGTATCCGTGCCCTCGCTGACCCTCTTCCCCGCGCCCCCGGACAAGCGGACCGGCGCAGCGGTGCTGGTCTTTCCGGGCGGCGGTTACCGCATCCTGGCCTGGGACCTCGAAGGCACGGAGATCTGCGAGTGGCTGAATTCAATCGGTGCCGCCTGCGTTCTGGTGAAATACCGCGTGCCCGCGCGCGAAGGCCTCCCGCCTTACGCCGCACCGCTTCAGGACGCCCAGCGAGCTGCCGGCATGGTCCGCGCCCACGCAAAGGACTGGGCCATCGATCCCCAGCGCATCGGCGTGCTGGGGTTCTCCGCGGGTGCGCACCTCTCTGCCGCCCTCAGCGACAATTCCGCAACGCGGAGCTATCCCCGAGTGGATGCGGCGGACGACGTCAGTTGCCGTCCGGACTTCGCGATCCTGGTTTATCCCGGGCTCATGGTTGCCGACGGGTCGGACAAGCTGGGCCCGGAACTGCAAGTGACCGCCGCTACGCCGCCCACTTTCATAGTTCAAACCGAGGACGACCCGGTGCGCGTCGAGAACAGCCTGGCATACTACGTCGCCTTGAAAGCCGCGAAAGTCCCCGTGGAGATGCACCTTTATGCTGCGGGGGGGCACGGATACGGGCTTCGGGCTTCACCGCTTGCCGTCACCACCTGGCCCGCCCGCGCCACCGACTGGCTGCGTTCGCTCGGGGTTCTCGCGGGCGCGAAGTAGAAACGGACGGAAGCTGCCGGCCGCGGAGGGCCGCCCGGTCGAAGGCGCCTCCGCTCACGCTCGGGGCGGGGCTGGCCGTTTGGCCTGCCCAGGCAGGCGGAACCGCCTGCCCCACGGCATCGAGCGCGGCGATTACGGCCGGGCGCCGATGCGGCCGCGGAGCTTGCGGATCTGGGCGTCCTTGGCGTCCAACTCGCCGCGGAGGGCGTCGAGCTGGGCCTTGAGATCGTCGCGCTGGCGGGCGACGGCCTCTTCCGCCGCGCTTGTGCGTTCGACGGGCTGGCCAAGGAACCGGACCAGGTCGGAGATGGCCCGGCCGCGATGCTGCACCCGGAGACGCACATCCACAACGTCGGCCATCCGGACGTAGCTCACGCTTCCTTCGCGCAGGATCTCGGCGGGGAGGTTGCGCGTGGTGAACTGGCTTCCGTCCCGGATTTCCAGGGTGGCGTTGGGGGCATCCCGGATGGGCTTGGCGGTGCGGTCCCAGTCAATGAGCAACTGCCCGCCCACGTCGGCTACGCGCAGCGAAAGCGGAGGCGGGGGCGCGGACTGGATATAGTACTCGACACCGCCGGCGCCGGCAGCCCCGACCAGGACGACCGTCAGGAGCACCCAGACCCATTTCCAGCCCTGCCAGGGCTGCCACCGCGCAAAACCCGGGACTTCGAGCGGCAGAAAGGCGGCCTCGGCGTCCGCTGCGGCCACAGCTTCCGATGGCGGAGCCTTCCGGGCTGACTGGGCTGCCTGCCGGCGTGGCCGGCGATCGGCGGGTTCCGGCTCGGGCTGCGCTCCCGGGGCCTCGGCCTCCTGCCCCAGGTCCGCAACCAGCCCGTGGCGGCGCGGCAGGACGGTGAACTCCCGATAGGTGCCCTCTGCCTGCACCGAGTTGTCCCGCTCGCGGAAGAAGAACCCGGCCCGCACCGGCCCGTAGTTATCGGGCCGGAGGACCAGCGCCACCTGCCAGCGCTGGGGGAAGTAGGAATCGTAAATCTCGAGGTCGCGCGGAGAAAGCTCGATGCCCGAGCGGGTGTGGGAGTGGTACCAGCCGACGGGCTCCAGGCCGCGCAGATCGGCTTCCTGGCGCGGCGCGTAGAGCAGCGCCTTTAGAGCGGCGCGGTCGCGCTCCGAGAGCGCGAAACGGGGGCCGAAGGCGTGCTCGCACTCGAGCGGGCGGTAGGCCACGATGCGGATCAGGTCGCCGGCCGCCCTGCCGTACAGTACCCCTCCAACCTCCATTCCGCCGTGACGGAATTGGTACTGCCCGTCGACGGCGTTGGCGCAAACTTCTTCGAGCGCATCGACGGCATACTCGATCCGGATGGCGTGGTCCTCCACGCTCCAGGAACCAAACTCCCTATGTGCGTCCGCAACCGCCATGTTGGATCACTGCACTCCAACTTTACCCTCCCCCGCGGTGTGGTGGCAAGGGTTGTGGGGCTGGCGGGAGAGGCACGCGAGCGGTGCCGGCGGGTGGGCGCCGCTCCCCCCGATCCCCCAGCGGAGCGGAGCTTCTGTGCTCGGGCACGTTGTCTGGCCGCAGGCCGGCACGGCCGCCCGATAGCGTCCCCCGATCCTCAGAGGTTTGATCGGTGGTCTCGGGCTGTGCTACGTTGGAGGTCTTCAACCAGCCGGAGTCCCAATGCCTGAGGATGAAAAGCCCGAGGCCACGCCTGCGCAGGCTGCCCCGCCAGTCGGCCCCAAGCCCCCGGCCGCTCCTCCACCCGCCAAGCCGGCCGCCAAACCTCCCGCCACCATGGCCGTCAGCCCCTGGGAGGGCGAACTTCCCGGCAGTCTCAGGCAGCGCTTCGGAGACCGGATCACCGAGTTCTCGATCTATTTGGGGCAACCTTTCCTCGCGGCGAAGCCCGAAGCGGTCATTCCGATCCTCGAGTTCCTCAGGCTCGAGGCGAGTTTCGACTACCTTGTCGACATCACCGCGGTGGATTATCCGCAGCGCCCGGAGCGTTTCGACCTGATCTATATCCTGTATAGCTTTGCCCGCAATGAGCGGGTGCGCGTCAAAGCTCGGATCGGGCAGGACGACAAGCCGGCAACGGCAACTGGCGTGCACCTGACGGCGAACTGGCTCGAGCGCGAAGTGTTCGACATGTTCGGCATTGAGTTCGCCGGGCATCCGGACATGCGCCGCATCCTGCTGCCCGAAGACTGGGAGGGTTACCCGCTGCGCAAGGACAAGTCCATTCTGGCTCAGGACAACAAATGGGTCGAGGAGCACCTGGGAATCGAGAGCGGTCAGTAAACCATGCCGGATCAAACCTTTCTGGACTCCACCGAGCTGGTCCTGAACATGGGGCCGCAGCACCCCTCGACGCACGGCGTCCTGCGGGTGGTCCTGAAGCTCGACGGCGAGAAGGTGCTGGGAACCGATTGCGTCATCGGCTACCTGCACCGCGGGGTGGAGAAGATCGGCGAGAACCGCACCTACCAGCAGTTCGCCCCGTACGTGGATCGCATGGATTACTGCGCCGCGGTCTCGAACGGCCTGGGCTATTGCCTGGCCGTCGAGAAGCTGCTGAACGCCGAGGCTCCTCCGCGGGCTCAGGCAGTGCGCGTCATCCTCACCGAACTGAACCGCATCGCGAGCCACCTCATCTGGTTGGGCACGCACGCGCTCGATATCGGCGCCATCACCCCGCTCTTTTACGTGATGCGCGAGCGGGAAGAAATTCTGAACATCTTCGAGAAGTACTGCGGCGCCCGGCTCACCACGCACGCTTTTCGCATCGGCGGACTGCAATACGAGACCTACGACACGTTCGAGCAGGATTCCAAAGCCGTCTGCGACCTGGTCCTGCCTAAGATCGACGAGTACGAGCGACTGCTCACGGGCAACCGCATCTGGAAAGGGCGGCTCACAAACGTGGGCGTTCTCAACGCCGAAGACTGCAAGCAGTACGGCGTTACCGGCCCCATGCTGCGCGCGGCGGGCGTAAAATGGGATCTCCGCAAAGCGCAGCCTTACTCGGGCTATGAGCAGTACGATTTCGAGATTCCCACCGGAACCAATGGCGACACCTACGACCGTTATCTGGTTCGTATGGAGGAGATGAGGCAGTCGGTGCGCATCATCCGCCAGGCCGTGGATCGGATTCCGGAAGGCCCTATCATGGCCAAGATCCCCAAAGTGATCAAGCCGCCGGTGGGCGAGGCTTACGTTTCGATTGAAGCTCCCAAGGGAGAGCTGGGGTATTTCATCGTCAGCGATGGCTCGACGCAGCCCTACCGGCTGCGGGTGCGGCCGCCGTCGTTCGTCAACCTGCAGGCGCTCGACAAGATGGCGCGCGGCGCGCTGGTGGCGGACCTGGTGGCCATTATCGGCACGATTGACATAGTCCTCGGCGAGGTGGATAGATAGGATGCGCAGGCGAAACCGCCTGCGCCACGAGGCGAGAGGCGAGAGGATGACTTGGGCCCGCGTGGGGCAGGCGGTTCCGCCTGCCGACGGGCCGATAGGAAAGCATGCGTAAGATCCTGCGTTCAATCTTTCTGATCGATCTGATCGAAGGACTGCGGGTCACCTTCCACTACCAGCGCCCCAAGTACATCTGCACGGAACAATATCCGGCCCAGCGTCCGAAAGTCGCGGAACGCTATCGCGGCGCGCCGCGGCTCAATATCAACCCCGAAAACGGCGAGACGCTGTGTATCGCCTGCAACCTGTGCGCGCTGGCCTGCCCGGAGAACCTGATCGTGGTGGGCGCCGAGCGCAACGAGCAGACCCGGCGCAAGGAGCTGACCACCTTCACTTACGACACCTCGCGCTGCATGTTCTGCGGCCTGTGCGAGGACGCGTGTCCGGTGGATGCCTTGGAACTGACCCAGGACTTCGAGATGGCCGGCTACACGCGCGACGGCCAGGTGCTGGACCGCCAGGCGCTCGAGGAAGGGCCGCGGCCGGTGCAATACAAGTACTGATATGAGCACGCTGCGGATCCTCTTCCTCGCATTGCCGGCATCGGCCTTCCTGGCGACTTTTCCGCTCGCTGCGACTACGCGGATCGACGACCCAGTGGCGTTCGTCCGAGGAGTCTACGCGCACTTCGTGGGAGCCCAGGGTCGAGGGCCAGTCTACGACGCGCCGCAAGACATCTACACGCCCCGGCTTAGCAAGCTTCTCGAGGACGACCGCAAAAAGACACCAGCCGGTGACGAGGGATGCCTCGACTTTGTTTTCTGGCTCAACGGCCAGGACTGGAAGCTTACAAAAATCGAAGTTACCGAAGCGATGGCGAGCCAGGACCGGAAGGTCGTGGTCGCGAAGTTCGCCAACGCCGGCACGCCGCAGGAACTCCACTTCGAGTTTCGTCGTATTGACGGCCGTTGGCTGCTGGATGACGTGTCCTCATTGAAGGACAACACTTGGACGCTGTCCAAGATTCTAAAATGCGACCACTGAGCGACTAGCCATGCTCGATACCGTCTTCTTCTACTTCTTCGCGCTGCTGACGGTCGGTGGCGGGGTGCTAACCATCACCCGCCGCAACGCCATCCACAGCGCCGTCTCGCTCATCGTGTCGCTGATCGGCGTGGCGGGCCTGTTCCTGCTCCAGCAGGCGGAGTTCCTGTTCGCCGTCCAGATCGTTCTCTACGTCGGCGGAATCATGGTGCTGTTCCTATTCGTCATCATGCTGGTCAATCTGGACGAATCCGCGCGGGTGCGGCAGTTCAACAAGCAGTGGTGGCTGGCGCTCGCCTGCGTGGCAGCGGTGACCGGCGAACTGCTGTTTTTCGTGAGCAAGGGAACCGGCGGCTTCCGTCTGGCGGAAACGACCGCGGCCGCGGCCGGGAAGGTGGGCAACACCGAGCGCATTGCAGACGTGCTGTTCTCCCAGTATCTGCTGCCCTTCGAACTTGCCTCCGTGCTGCTGCTCGCCGCCGTGATCGGCTCCGTCTTCGTGGCGAGGAAGAAGGTCTGATGCATCCCATCACCACCGTTCACTACCTGGCGCTCAGCGTGGCATTGCTCGCCATCGGGACGATCGGCGTGCTGACCCGCCGCAACATCGTCATCATTCTGATGTCCATCGAGCTGATCCTCAACGCGGTGAACATCAACCTGGTGGCCTTCTCGCGGCACTTCAACAGCGTCGACGGCCAGGTCTTTGCCATCTTCGTGATTACGGTAGCGGTGGCGGAGGCGGCCGTCGGCCTGGGCATTCTCATTGCTCTGTTCCGCAATAAGGAAACCGTACAGGCCGATGAGATCGAGATTCTGAAGTGGTGAGGCGCACGCGATGAACTTTCTCGATTCCGTCTGGCTGATTCCGCTGTTCCCGCTTTTCGGCGCGCTGGCGATGCTGCTCATCGGCCGCAAGCTCGATCCGCAGGGCGTGGGGCAGGCGGTTCCGCCTGCCGGAGGCCACCACCGCAGCGCCCGCTCCAAGGTTCTGATCAGCATTCTCTGCCCCGGCACGGTGTTGGTTTCCTTCCTGTTTTCGCTCGGCGCGGTCTGGCAACTGGCGGGCCTTCCGGAGCGCACCCACCAGATCGTCCAGTTCACGTGGCTCGCCGGGCTGCCGTTCCACACCGCGGCCGGAGCGCTGGCCCGCTTCACCGCCGATTTCGGTTTCCTGCTCGATCCGCTCAGCTCGGTCATGATTCTGGTGGTCACCGGGATCGGTTTCCTCATCCACCTCTACTCCATCGGTTACATGGCCCACGACGGCGGATACTACCGCTTTTTCGGGTATTTGAACCTGTTCGTGTTCTTCATGCTGATGCTGGTTCTGGCGAACAATTACGTGCTGATGTTCGTCGGCTGGGAAGGCGTCGGCCTGTGCAGCTACCTGCTGATCGGGTTCTACTTCCACAAGAAGTCGGCGGCGGACGCGGGCAAGAAGGCGTTCATCGTGAACCGCATCGGCGATTCCGGTTTCATCCTGGGCATGCTGCTCATGTTCTCCGTGTTCGGCACGACGCGATTTTCGGACGTGAACAAAGCCCTGGCCGGCCTCGGCCCGGAGACGCACTTCGGCGTGCTGACGGCGATGGCGGTGCTGCTGTTTGTCGGCGCGACCGGGAAATCGGCGCAGTTCCCGCTCTACGTCTGGCTGCCGGACGCCATGGAAGGCCCCACGCCGGTCTCCGCCCTGATCCACGCGGCCACCATGGTGACCGCCGGAGTGTACATGGTGGCGCGGTCGAACCACCTGTTCCGGCTGGCCCCGGACGCCTGCCTGATCGTGGCGGCAGTGGGCGCGCTGACGGCCTTCTTCGCCGCCACCATCGCCATGACGCAGAACGATATCAAACGCGTGCTGGCGTACTCGACGGTCAGCCAGCTCGGCTACATGTTCGTGGCGCTGGGCGCTGGCGCGTACTGGGTCGGCATCTTCCACCTTTACACCCACGCGTTTTTCAAGGCCCTGCTGTTCCTCGGTTCGGGCTCGGTGATTCACGCGCTCTCCGGCGAGCAGGACATGCGCAAGATGGGCGGGCTCAAAGACAAGATCCCGATCACCTACCGCACCATGCTCATCGGCACGCTCGCCATCTCGGGCATTCCCGGCTTGGCCGGCTTCTTCTCGAAGGACGAAATCCTGTGGCAGGCGTACTCGAATCCCAACGCCTGGTTCCGGGTAATATACGTCTTCGGCCTCGTCACGGCGGGCATGACGGCGTTCTACATGTGGCGTCTGATGGCGCTCACCTTCTACGGCGAATCGCGCGTGGATGCGAAGGCGGCCGCGCACATACACGAGTCGCCCAGAGTGATGACGGTGCCGCTGGTGCTGCTGGCCGCAGGCAGCGTGCTGGCCGGCTGGATCGGCGTGCCGAAGCTATGGAGCATCTTCCCCGACGGCTTCCGCACGTTCGAGACGTGGCTGGCCCCCGTGCTGGGCAACCAGATCGAGCGCGAAGCTAACCCGGGCCTCGAGTGGGCCTTGATGCTGCTTTCGGTGGCGGTGGCGGGTGCCGGCATTGCGCTCGCCTGGAGCCTCTACCAGAAGCGGACGCCTGCCAGGGAGCCTCTCCAGGCGCTCGGCCCCGTCTACACCGGCTCCCTGAACAAGTGGTACGTGGACGAAGCCTACGACGCAGTTTTTGTCGAAGGCCTCTCGAAGGGTGGCGGCACCGTGCTGGCGCGGTTCGACCAGAAGGTGGTCGATGGCGGTGTAAACGGCGCGGGCTGGCTCACGCGCTTCACCTCGACGGTCAGCATGTGGTGGGACACCTGGATCGTAGACGGCGCGGTGCGGCTGACCGCCTTTGCGGTGGAGCTCTCATCCTACCCGGTGCGGATCTTCCAGACCGGTTCGGTGCAGGCCTACGCGCTGGTCTTCGTTGTCGGCGTGGCCGCGGTTTTCGGATATTACCTGGTGCGCTAAATGGGCAACCACTACCTAAGCTGGGTCCTGTTCACGCCCCTCATCGGCGCGGCGCTGCTGATGCTGATCCCGGCGTCGCAGAAGACTCTCATACGGATCTGGGCCAACATTGCGGCGCTGGCTGGGTTCGCAGTGGCCCTGCCACTGGTGTTCGGCTTCGACAAGAACGCCGATGGCTTCCAGTTCGTCGAGCGCGCGAACTGGATTCCCGCGCTGGGCGTGCACTACGCCGTCGGGATCGACGGCATCAGCCTTCTGCTGGTGATGCTGACGACGGTCATCGGCTCCGTCGCCATCCTATCCTCCTGGCGCGCCGTCGACACTCGGGTGAAAGAGTACTACGCCATGTTCCTGTTGCAGCAGACGGGAATGATCGGCGTCTTCATCTCGCTCGACTTCTTCCTGTTCTTCGTGTTCTGGGAAGCCGTGCTGGTGCCGATGTACTTCATCATCGGCGTCTGGGGCGGGCCGCGGAAGCTCTACGCCGCCATCAAGTTTTTCCTCTACACGCTGGCCGGCGGCGCGCTGATGCTGCTCGGCATCCTGACGCTCTACTTCGAGCATTTCCGCCAGTTAGGATTCTATACCTTCGAGATCTCCGAGCTGATGAAGCTC
>Ga0182021_10004091_pt1 | contig 17097 bp, 23 predicted proteins | sample 612E3MmetaG_FD_120493 | JGI IMG/M metagenome (GOLD analysis project Ga0182021, IMG submission 120493) | Permafrost microbial communities from Stordalen Mire, Sweden - 612E3M metaG (Illumina Assembly) | ecosystem: Environmental > Terrestrial > Soil > Wetlands > Permafrost | place: Sweden...
AGCGGATACATCTGAAATCTATTTCACAAACACTGATCGGGCAAAGGCCTGTAACCGATTGGAGGGGATAATATTAGTCTACCTCAAAATTATTTATTGTATTTTATATGTTCTGATGATAAGATATTTCCCAAAAGACCTCTTCCTCTAAGGGGCCCAAATTTTGGAAGGCCTTAAAGCCCGAAAACACTATATACGATGAAGGAAGAAGCTGCAAATGCAGAGCAACAGTCCAAAAAGACTAAAATCCATCTGATCAAAATCCACTTAAGCAGAAATGTTATCCCCCGAACAGAACTTAGGTTCAGACTCACCGTGCTTCCAAAAATTTCCTCGAAAAATTTCGACCTAAGCCGATATAATGATTCATTGAAGGGGCAGAAGCCGTTCGAGACAAACTTATTCAAATCAAGAAATAATTATGCTTTCTTATTTAAGGTAAATTTACGCTGGCAGAGCAAATAAGTGGTTAATCAACATGCTATTTTTGATTACCAAAAGCTATTTCTCAAAGACATAATTTATTTGTAAATGGTAATATTGAAGAAATTATACGTTAAATGCCCCAATTGTGAACTAATCTTTCCTTCAGGGTTTGAAGCCGAAAGCCCGGTCCAACTAATTAGTTTTTCTTATCTATGTCCAAAATGCCGCTCAATATTTCCATGTTTTTCCCCAGAGTACCTTGAAAAAAGCAACGATGAATTCATAAGAGCAATGACAAAGGAAGAAATACTCATGTTCCCCACAGGAAAGAGAATCGAACTATCGGGACCCGATGTCTTTGAGTTTGAAAAAGAGGTCATAGTCAACCCCGGCACCTTCTTGTTGTTCCACAATTTGTGCATCTGAAAAGGTGATTGTTGAATGAATGGTCTCGTCTGCTGTTTCCACACTCCAGGTTTCGCTTTCGGTGTGACCGCAGGTTGAACAAACCACTTTGACCGTCGACAATGGTCTTAGCAATGCAACGTTTTTGTCTATGACTGCGATTTCTACCGATTTTCCACCGTGTACGTTGATTTTTTGTTTTGTTTCTGCCCGTGTCAAAGGTTTTTGGAATTTGCATTTTGGGCATCTGAGTGAAGGTGCGCCCTTCTTGACGACTTGAAACAAGGCTCCACATTGTGGACAGAAATTCATTTTGTCACTTTATGGATTCTTTTCCAATTCATGATTTTTATATTTTGCGACTTTCTCAGTACAATTTTTATAAGCTAATTAGCAGTTGAAGCATCGAATAATTAAGTATGCAAACCACTTCTTTGAACACTGAAAACGAATAGAGTCGAACCTCAAATCAAACACTCTTCCCAGTGCCATTCTTTGTTTAAGTTCCGCAAGTTTCTAATCCTTTTAGAGAGTTATCGATTGGCTACCTAAATTAACTGTATCACTGTTTAGTAAAACTTTTAAGTGACCACATATGTCAAGACACACTATACAATAAAACGGAAGTGACAAGATGGATCGAGCTTACACATTGCCATGTCAGAAAGCAAACTTTAGCAGTTGTGAAGGATGCCCAAAAGACGACTGCCATACAAAGCATTACTTCGGCATGGAACCTGAACAAATTCACGCCTAATTCAACAAAAAGATTAATCATATTTCAAGAATAGATCAAGAATAAACCTTAATAATTATTCGAAGACAGGCAAATAAGTCTTTGAATAATTTTTTTTCTTTGAGCTTAAAAATCTAAGGAAACAATCTCTGATTCTGTAAGACTTTAGTTTAACTGTCACCTTGACTCTTTTCAGCGGGCTTAAAATCGGAGGAATGTAATTGTGGCTTTGTTATTAATATTGATTTATTAGTTGAAGCTAACTCAAAAGCGGCTGAATTTTTTATTGCTTTCTTGGGGCAGTCTTCAACACATTTGTCACAGAAGATGCATTTGCCAAGATCAAGTTGAGGGTATTTCTTTCCATTAACATCGACCATTTCTATAGCGTTTGCTGGACAATTTCGACTACATAAGCCGCAACTGACGCAAAGGTCAATGTCAAATATTGGTTGACCTCGAAAGTCCTTAGCTACCGTGGGTTTAATAAAAGGATAACCTTCAGTCGCTGCCTTGCTAAAAACATTCGAGAATGCCTTCTTAGATATTGGTGAAAATCTAGAAGATTTCTTAGCGTTTTTCTTACTTTGCACAATATAATTTAGTTTTGGAATGTATTATTTGTTATGTTACTGCGTAAATTCATCTATTCGTTTTTTAATCGTTTCGTACTGTTCAGGAGTAAACAATTCCTCTCTGCAGTTAGGACACCTAAGCGCCTTCACATTATGCAGTAAAATATCATCTACTTCCAAGTCAAATTCAACTTCGATGAATTCGACGCAGCATGTGGGGCAAAGAATGGCGCCGGCTTTGGTGCTTTTTGGTTTATTGGGTGAATTTTTTTCCAATTTCTTCTGCCCAAGCCTCAACTCTAGCCAAATCAAGGTTGTCAAAAACCTTTTTCCCAAGTATTGTCATTTTTCCGCCAAAAGCTTCCCAAGCTATAGCGTTAACTTTTGGATAACGTACCAAAGTATTTTCGGCAAATTTTACCTTGGCATTTTCACATTTTGCAGGGTCTCCACCTTGACCACAAGAGACGAAAAAAGCCACTTTCTTGCCGCTGAAATCATTTTCAAGAAACTTCAATGCTTTGCTATAGACTCTGCCAGCCCTCACGCCAGCGCCAACTACAACATTGCTGTACTGGGATAGGTCGCTAACCTTTTGCTCGGTAAGATCAACCAAATCAACGTCCAACTGGAATTTCGAACGTAAAACATCGCCTATTTTTCTAGACGACTCTTCCGTTGCTCCGCCCTTAGTTTCGTATGCTATTAGAGTCTTTACAACCATGTCTAGGCACTATCATGGGATTCTTCAACGGGTGTAAACCGGGTACCGCAGTAATGACAGAAAATCGAGCCATATTGATTTTTTGTGGCGCATTTGGGACATGTGATAGTTTGCTGTTGCGTTGGTTTTTGCTGGAAATTTTCTTTTGCTTTTTGAATCGCTGAGTGCGTTTCGCGTGCAGCCATGTTGAATGCTTTTTCAAGTTCAATACCTACTTGGTAAAAGGCATCTCGTAACTCGTCAGCTGGATAAGCGGCTTTTGCAGCTTTGCCCTTATCAGTTTTTGTTCCGCACTTCGGGCAGAAATATGCGTCATCCGCAATTTGAGCACCACAGTTTGAGCAATAAACCAATTTTTTCACCATTAAATATGCATAATACTTTGGAAATTTAAGCCTTTACTGAACGCTCAAATAAGTTCAAAATGCTTCTTGAAAATTCTTTTTCGCCTTATCGCAAATATTGCCTGGCTCGTTACCCCACTTACTGAGTCTGCGGCAACGTACCAGTTTCCTTCTTCATGAATAGTAATTCCAAACCGCAAGTGCAATCTCCGTGAAGCATTTCTTGGCAGAATCCTATTAAATTTAATTTAGAAAAATAAGAAAAATGTATGGTTAGCCCGCTTCAACGATTTCCCGTTTAAAAATTGGTGGGACTTTAATTGACTTTAGATGACGTTAGTTGACTTTAATTGACGGTAAATGACTTCTATTGACGGTGGTTGACTTTAATTGACGCAACCTGCAAACGATTCAAACCCCAATTTACCAAGCTTTTCGTTATAATTTTAGTTTAAATTACAGATTTCAATGTCTTTTCATTTGTTACTCAGAGTTAATAAGTAGGTCGTCGCCATCAACTTTCACATCGTAACTTGGTAAGTTGCTTCGAGTTCCAGAGATAACTCTTCCTGTTGTCACATCAAAGGTAGATAAATGTCTAGGACAGGTGACAATTGTTTTATTCAGAGTACCCTCGGATAAAGTAGCATTAAGATGAGGACATCTATCGCCAACGGCATAGAACTTGCCTTCAACATTAGCAATCATAATCTCTACTCCATCAACTTCAACATGCTTCATCTTTCCCACAGGAATATCAATTGTTTTAGCAACCTTCACGAAAGTCACATTGTTCACCGTACTTTTTAAAATTTAATTTACTTTTAAAATATTTAAGCACTATGAATTTTCGCTAAATACAACTCAGCAAAAATTGGTTGGTTTTGAAAATCTAAGGGGTCAACAATTTAGCCATATCATTTTCAGGCATGTATAACCATTTGTTTGCTTCGAGAGAAAAGGCTATGTACTGTAATTCTGGTCTTTGAAAAAAATACTTTGGCTAATCTGCCTTCTATTTAGAAAGATACTCATTTCCTCAGCCGTAGGCGCTTGAGCCATAACGTACCTTGCCACAGATTCCATCCTATGATATTGCATCTGACTGTTCAAATTGCTCAAATTCTCCTGAATTTGCGTAAGCATACCCGTCATGTTAGTAATTTGCAGTCTTTATTTTTGCCATTTTCAAGTAAGGCTGTAATCACACCTTGATTGCTCTGCGAGTTTTCTTCTAAAACCTTAGCTTTTTGTTCTAAGTGCTCAAGCTTTTCAGCATCTACCGTACTTGTAATTGATAGGTACTTTTCATATTGTTTGTATTTTTCTCAGTTCGTCAACTGTTATTCTAAAATAGGCTTGGTCAGTGGCAAAAATTGTGTGACCGCAAAAATACTCAACCAGCATATCATTCATCCCTGCCATTTTTAATATTGAAATGAAGGCAGTTCGAATGCTGTGAGGACGAGCAGGATTAAAATCTGCAGAATCTAATTCTTCTTTAGTTACAAGTCCAGCCTTTAACGCTGCATACCGCATAAAAGTCTCAATTGAAGCAGGATAAATTCTCTTATGCTTGCAGTATTTTGGGTCAGTTGTAAACAAAGTCATGAAAAGCAATGATTTGAGGCTTAAAACTTAACCTTCTCGTTTCCTTTGAGCTAAGTACTCTTTGATAGCTTCTATAGCATCGCCTCCTATGAAACAATCGTACTCTACTTGTTCCTTTTGCCTAATCAGGTGGAGATGCAAAGGTTCTTCGTTTGCCTCAATACTACTTGAGACATCGCTGTGGTTTAAGTTGCAAAGTTCATTAATGCTCATCCCAGATTGGAACAGTGTTAGGATTATAGCTTTGTCACGCAAGTTTGTGGTAGCAGCGAGCAGTCTTTTTATGTCCGGAATTCTTAGAGCCAACTTGAAGTTTTCTTTCTTTGAAGAAAAAATACTCCCTCAACATCATTGATAATCGTAATACTTCATAAACTATTTAAGGTCACACTGTCTTAGAAATAATTGACCGCACATGAAAAAGAGAACAGCGAACGCAATAATGGAAAATGGGTTCCTCGTGGACTTAACATTTCATAACGTTCCAGCCTCTTTGTTCACCGAGTTTACCGAAAAAATTGTGAAACCATACTTTAAAAACAATGTGAACACTGCCATCCAAGACCTAATACAAAAAGCCCTTGCAGAACAAGAATTTGTCCATTCTAGAATAACACACCTACGAAATTGTGTGGATACTTAAAGAGCTAGTTGGGAGACTCTTTATCCGAACTCCACACTTTCTTGAAATTTTACTGAAATGCCTTTGTTGGCGTATTTACTTGATTCCACCTTTATGTTTCCAAGAATTAACCAGTAGTTTCCAAATAGATACAAGCAAAGATCTGAGAACCGTTATAGAATAACTAAATTATTTCGCGACAAGCTTCTAACTTGATTTTAATCATGTAAAAAAGTAACACAAGAAGAAAATCTCAAAATGGGTAATAGCAAAGAAAAATGGTTCAAGACTCAATTATCGATTCTGGGTTTAACTTTGTTTTGGGCAAGGTAAATCTTTCTTAAAATGAAACGATTTGAATGAAGAAAAAAAGTTACTGTGAATCCAACATTGATTTGATATCGAAACTTAGTTAGTTGAAGAAGTATTGACTCTTCTCCTTGTTGGAACCAGAATTAAATAAGCGGTTCTTCTCATAGGATTGTTTAGAGTTTAGAAGAATAATTAGTAAACTGTGGGCATTGCGTAATGCAAAGTATTAAAATCTAAACACTGTAACAAGTCACTTGAAAAGCAATGAGTCTTGAATCTTTCCTTCCATCCTTCAGTGATTTGGGAAGCACGTCTCTGCTTGTTTTGGAAGTTGCGGTATTGCTCTATTTTTTTGGGAAGCTTATCGTTGATACCAAGAATAGACCAAACGAAAAAGAAGATTACTACATTCATGGGCTGTTCTTTTCGATAATTTACATAACTATTCCTTTTTTCCTTGTTGCTTTAACGGTTAAGGTATTGAAATTTACAACATCCTTTCCAATTTGGCTTTCAATAATTGTGGAAGTGGTGGTACTTGTTATTCTTGACTTAACGCTGGTTTATCGAGTTAATGAAGTATCATGGAAGAAATTAAGCAATGTCACACACGAAACCATTGAAAAAACTCTCAAGAATCAAACTGAAAAGGGAAAGAAAACAGAATCTCCAATGGTTAAAGAAGCTTACGAAAGGATTGAAACCTCTGAGAATTTCATCTCAGGTCTTTACGATGCTGTCTATAAATTTCCCAAAAAACCAGTAAATACATTGGAAGCAAGGGGAGTGCGCTTTTTATTTTTTCAATCTTGCTTCAATGGAGCATTTATTCAACACTTTTTTATCAAAACCCTCTTGCTCCTTTGTCAGTTTTAATCTGGATTCTCAGTTTTCTAAATTTTAGTTTTCTCGCTATTGCATATGGATATCTAAATGCGAAATACAAGCAAACAAAAATTGTGCTGACTAACGGTACAGAATTAACTGGCAAAATTACAAAATTCGGGAAATACGTTTACTTAGTCAAGAATGATGAGGAAAAGATGTTGACAATTAACACAGATCAAATCTCATACATAGAAGAAGATTTGTTTGATAAAAATGTAAACCAAGAAACTAAGTCGGATACACAACCCTCTTTAGCTCAAACAACCCCCAGCCAATAATAGTATTTGATAAGATAAGTCTTGAATCTGAATGGCGTAGAAATAACTTAAATATTGTACCTAATGTAGAGCAACTAACCAAGGTTGAATCTAAATTGACAGAGTGGAAAAAGTTTAAACAAGGTATAGAAGGTCTTCCATTTGACCTTGAACGCTTTAAGGTTGATTTTCTTGACCGAGATACCTTCAAGTTATTTTGTGACGATTTACAATCTGTGACGCCTTGTAGAGAGGTATGTGTGACAGGCTATTTTTCCGAAACTATAAGGGAACAATTAGAGAAGCTCATAATTGGTGGGCGTCATGTGAGACTCATCTGTCCAGAGTTTCCTGTAGAAGCAAAAAGAGATAAGCGCAATATAGAAGCACTCAAAAAGTTAGCGAAAACTGGTGCTGAGATAAAATTCAATAATCGAATGCATGCAAGAATATTTGCTGCTTACATGACAAAAACTGAGGGCGTTTTAGTTTTAGGCACTTTCGATTTCAACACTGAATGTATAGGAAAGGAAAGGTATGATGCGGGAATAAAGACTAGACACCCAGATTTATTGAGCTCAACAATTGATTTGTTTGAACAATTATGGAACGATTCAGAATCAATTGCTCTTGAACAATTTTTGGGTAAAAGTTGATTATCAAACAGGCAAAGCAGGTCAGTCAAACCTTTTTTTTCAGGCATTCAATAATTTTTATATCAAATATGAATCCAATTAAGAAAACAATTTTATCAAACAGTTTTCTTTAATTTGACTTCTTTGGTTGAAGAAAGGTAGGTTCAAGGCTTACGACCACTAAAATACGTCAGACCCTGTTGGTCTCTTTAATTTGCCTACTTTTTCCTTTTCAGCAATCATGTGATATCTAGCATTTAGGACGGCGAGGCGTTGCCAGAAATAATCTGCATAGCTCATACAATTTACTATTCGTCATGGATTCTTTTGTGAGCTAACTGGTAGTTTATCAGCATGGACAGCCAGCCCCCAACAGTTTAAGTGACATCTAAAATAACATTAGGTTTTCAAGATACCAACATTCCCTCAAGTGAAATGACAGTTTTTCTGGGAACCCATTTATTCTAAAGTGACTTCGATTTTGGAGATTCTGGACACCTTTTAATTATCGCAGCAGCCATCGCAATTGCATCCTCAACTTCAGCAGCTGTTCGGGCTTTGATTCCCTCAAAATCCTTAGCTTCATACATTTTCCAAACTCTTTTTCCAGATGTTTTGTACTTTTTATACCAAGTTCCTTTAGTAATTCGTCGGCAGTTTTGGGGTAAAGCGGATAAACGTTCGCATTTTTATTGAATAACGGAATTGCCGCTTCTCCTAAATCAACAACTTTTGCTTTGAAGTAAGTTTCGTATAACTCCTCTTTTGTGGCAATATTGTGTTTTACAGACCGCACATAAAGCGCTGGAATATCATGACGTGAAATTCCAGTACCCGCAAGAATTAAGTCAGGATTATCTCTTCTACTTCGCTTATCTATTGTTTCCCAACATCTGTTAAAGTATTCGTAAATATCTATTAACGTTGATTTTTCATCATCCCTTCGGAAATTCCAAATGTGAGAAGCAGGCTCAGGTTCCCTCTTACCTTTGCAAGGAAACATTTGACGAAACACACCACCAAGAATGAAGTGGCTTGATTTTGCGGCATTAAAAACTAATGAACTTTTACCTTGTTTTTCTTGGTCTTCTAGAGGTACGTAACATTCAATATCAAAAAAGACAACCTCCGTAAAGTCAGGATCAAATGTAACCATGAAATCACCTATCTTATTGGATAAAGTGTCTTTCAATATAATAGTTATTGCTTTTCTGCAAGAGCTGAGAAATCTCTTAAAACTCCAAGCGTTTTTGCACGCGCCCATTGATTCTTATGTCACTTATTAATCCAACTAAGAAAACGTAATTCTGAAGACGATATCTTGAAACATCCGTGGCTATCTGGGAATTCTCACATGATTTTAATAGTGACGTAAACTGAAGAGAACAATTTATTGGCTAACTTTTTGGTTCATTAGTTCAGTTTAAGTGACTTAGATTCTCATTTTGGAGACTGAAACATCTGGAAACCATATTGAAGACTAATAAAGAAAAAAGAAAAGTTTTAGCTTATGCGAAGCTAACAGATTTTTTTGGTTCCATGGCTTTTGAAAAGGTCCAGAAATGGGCTGTGCACTTGGTGACTTTGAGGAGGATTAGCCCCGGGTTTTCCGGTGTTAGTCCCGCCTGCTTTAGGAATGGTCTGGCGTCAAGAAGCTTCTTTTTCATTTCTATGTCATTAACGAATTCAACTGTGCCTGTTACCCTCATTTGCTGCATGTCTTTGCTTTTAGAGCTAAAGAAGCAGACTTCTACCTTAGGGTTAGCTTTCAGCTGCTTAATGATGTCTTTTGCGGCGGCAGAGCTGTAGTATAGACCTGAATTGTCAGCATACCAAAGTTGAAATCCTCTTACACGTGCTTGGTCACCTTCAATTGTAGCTAAGAAGCTAATTGGATTTTCATTTGCAAACTTGAGATAATCTTCTAATGGATCAGATAGTTGACTCATTTTGTTTTTCACGATAAGATGCTACGGCAAATCGGCATTTATTGATTATGGAATATTGAAAGTTGGTCACAAAACTTAGGCTCAGAAACTGATAGCTGAAAAGAAATGGTCTTCAAGGTTGTTAGAAATTAGTTCATGGGTTCTAATGTTAGCCCAAAATAGATTTGGCTAATGCATAGGTATTCTCTGAAATACCTGATTTAGTGCTGACTTAAACTCTCAAAAACAGAGTTTAAGTTAGTGTATTTTCAAATGGTAGTCAAGGAAGGATGTTGTAGAGACCAAAATAAGACGTGTAATAAATGCCCACCAGCATCGCCACAATTCCAAGTATTATCAGAAGGAGTCCTCGGTTCCGATTTTCGTCCCGTTCCATTCTCCAAGCATAAGCTCCTAAGATTATGGCGGCTGAACCGAAAATTTCTGGAAGCACGATCAGGCTGATGATGGCACAGAGGATGCCTATGTTGAAGTATAATGCTGTGCTTCTCTTCTGCGGTATCGAGTATAACTGCGGATTCGCTGGTGGTTGTGACGATTCGGTAACGGAACTCAGATTAGACATGCACGTTTTCTCCAATCTTTATCTGACTCCGCTCCCTTTAATTAGTTTTCCTTGGAAAAACGAAGGGTTTTGAAGAAAACCCTTTTGATTCAACCTACAATCAAATGTAAACTTAGGAGACAACTCTTAAAACTCCAATTAATTGATAGTATCTGAGAGCTTGACATGGAAGATGAAGTGGTAGTTATCGAAGTTGAACCTAAAATTACTGGTTTTGACAATTTTGACTGTGACCCCGGATGCACATCTGCCAAGTGTAACTATGAAAAAGAACTTTATGAGGTTAATCAGCCATTTACTCGCAGTCCCGAGTACGTAGCAATTCGAGACCATGGTAGCAATCATATTACTATAATTTTCAAGATTGACCAAGTTAGGTCAAATTTTGAAAAAGGACAAATCGTTCCCCACGGCAAGCCCATAAAACTCAGCATTTTCCGCCGAGTGAAAGACAAATCTTCAACAAGCAATATCGTTTGGTACACTTCATTCAAAACATTGCTAACACATAGTTCAATAGAAGAATTTGTGGAAGAAAAGTCTAAACCATTTACGCATGTAATAGCTCAAGACAATAAAATTCTATGCAACGGATCTTCTTGCAACCACATAGCCTACTGCAGGTTCTTTAACCATTCATCAAATGCTACAAAGAAAACTAATGGTCAGAGCGTTGAATTAAGGTAGCAATTTGTTCTTCCTGAGAAGCTCTCTGACAGCATCCTTTACAGCATCAGAGACACTTACGTAACCAGCTTGTTTTGATTCAACCAATTTTTCCAGCTTCTCGTATAATTCTATGGGTATACTTACATTTTTGTATCTTTTTGGCATGAGAATACTGAGAAGCGATTACCAAAAAGATGGATAAGAGTGTAATCAAGTACCTGTACAGTACATATACCAACAGTTTTATATCCGGAGATCCGAGCTAAGTAATTGAGATTTAAGTTAAGGATGGGTCTCTCAAATAATACTAAGAACCAAAATCAGGGCATCGAACAAGAAGCAGTGAAAGCAGCAATAGCTTACGAAGAAAAGCGTACAGGAAAGACCCCGAATGTCATTAAGAAAAGAATAGGTTATGATTTGGAAGCGGAGACCACAAAATTGAGGTAAAAGGCACCAAATTACCTTGGAAAGAGTTTCAATCCAGCTATCAGGTTGTTACTGATAACGAACGAAAGAATGCTACTCACATTTACCAGTATTGTGATGTTCTTGGAGAACCTGACCTTCACATTTTTGAAATGTCAAAAGTGCACAAAGCGTTGAATCCAGAAGTGACATTTCAATTGAAATATTCTCAATGCGTGAAGATGAAAGCAAAGAGACAAAAAAATAGAGGTCAATAATTCGAAATTTGAGGAGGTAAAAGATTGAGCATAACGCCAGATAAAAGCTACAGTATTCAAATCTTCAAAGGAAACAATTGGGAATTGACTTTTGAAAAAAGCGATGGAATCGAAGTACTAGATTCAGATCCCTTGATTGGTCAAGACATGGGCATTGTGGATTTAAGGCTATTCACTTAACCTTGCGTTGATTATTCGGTCAAGTTTCTGTTTCTCCTGTATGTTGCAACCGTTTGGACATTTCCAATAGCCTTTAGATAGTCTGCCACCAGATAGAAGGTTAGGACTCCATACTTGACCGCAATTATTGCATCGAAGCATATTCTTTGTTCATCAATGAGAGTTACGTTATGCTGTTTTAACTTACGTGTTAAGGTTGGTATTTATGTTACCTCCCGTTCAAGATTTATTGAATTGTCTTTCACAAATTTTTGAATCTCACTTACATTTTCAAGACGGTTTCGAAATTGGTTCATGGATTTTTTTTTGAACTTTATTATGTTTGATGAAGCTTTTTGCGAATCTAAGCGCGAATTTTTCAGCGTGAAGTATCAGCTCACACTGCAAGATGTTATTTAGTTGACAAATTTTCGCAACCAAGCAACTTATGTTTATTTTGGCATCTAATTTGGAAATCTTCTGAGTAACGCTTGCCCAAATATTGGTAAATGCCTTCGAGTAGTTCTTTGTTCACTTTTAATTTATTTTTTTCAATAATGTTTTGTAGCCACCTTGGAGGTGGATTTTTTTCTTTGTTCGTTTGTTTAGTTTTGCTCATTTTTTGTTCCCTCTCGGGAACACGTTTTATTTCTCCCTAAGGGTTTAAATAGTCCCCAAAAACGATTGACACTTAGGTGTAAACCTTAGTTTAATTCTATACGTCAGTTCATATGAAAATGTCTTTTTTAACATCATGAGAGAATCAGAGAATAATTTACATGGATCATAGAATAACTAGTCAGGAGAGGGGACTGCGTTTGGGTTTTGGGCGAAAAATTTATAAGGTCAGGGGAAAATTTCCCGGACAAACTAATTTTAGGCTTATATACTCTCCAGCCTTGTGCAGGTGAACTTTGGGTTATTTCTAAACCTTGGCTGTTGTTAGGTGAGTATTATCATATTTTGGGATTAAAATAAAAAAAGGGGGAATGCTGGGGACATCTCCATGCATTGGGAGGTTCGAATCCAACCCCCTGCATTTTTATAAGTGAAAAGTGGGCGATTCAAGGTCCTAAAAAGCGTTTTTTTATTAAGGCTTAATGAAGCGCGGTTGGTGAGCCAACAGCTATTTAACTCTATGACAAACAAGTAATCGAATTGGTGAAAAGAAGTGAGCAAGGTTGAGAGAGAGTTAAAAGAAAAGATTGAGGAAATAATTAGGCAGAAGGCAGAATCATCTGTAACAGATGAGCTTTCAGACTCAGAACACGGGTATGTAGATGCTCTGATATGGCTTAAAGAAGGTTCAATCCAGCTAACTAATGAAGGCATTGGAAAAGAAATTGTGGAGCGAACCTATGCGGACAAAGATTCGAGCAAAGAATACTGCGATGGCTACGACTCTGCACTTAAACTGGTATTAAAAATACTAATTGAATTGAAAAAATAGTATATTCTAAACGAATCACATTGAAATATACTAACTAAATCGCATTCATGCCCTTATTTAATAACTGGAGCGCCAAACTGTTTAAACAAAAAAAGGAAAATGCGGGTGAAGTCTCCAATGGAGGGAGCGTTCAAGTCCCACCAACCGGCACATCTCTTAATCGTAAGGCGATTTTCAGAAAAATTACACATGTAATAAATTAAACTAAAAATTAAACGAATAGCTTGGGAAACTTAACTTTACCTCAGCTTTAAGCGTTGAGTAATTTAAACTAAAATCTAAACGAACACCTGAACAAACCCCAAACCAAAAAAGCAACTCAAAACAAGTTGAACAAAATTTTAAGAGAAAATATCGCATACAGAATTACTACTTAAAAGTAACTTTTGATTTAGGGTCAGCTTACCATAAATGTCCTTTCACATTTTGGCACTGTTTCGCACCGTTTGGCACTGCTTCTACACACGCAACCTGCAAAGAATTCAAGTCCTAAATCAAAAAACCAGCCCAAAGCACAAAGAACGAAAATTTGCGGTGTGCCAAACAGGTAACAGATCGCAAAGTATCTTAACTAAAAAAAATGACTAAACTAATACTAAAAAAATAAAAGAGTGAAATTGGCAGGTTTAGGAGACTAATTTTTGTTTTGCTTCTGCGATGAGTTTTACGGTTTGTAGTCGCCATGGCTCAAAGTTTTGCGGAGTGGATGGGTATGTGCTGTAGTGTGCGCTGAGTCCTCTCATCATGACAACTGTTGACCGCAGTTTGCTGAGGAATCCTACCCGTCGTATGCCGCGGAAAACGCGTTTTGCAGTTTCTGTGATGTTTAGATGGAAGTCATCACCCATGCCGGCTTTGAGAACGTCATCTTCGGTCATGAGTTTTTCGTACATGCCAAAGTTTAGGTCTTTGTCGCTGCAGGATAAGAGAAACATCTTGAAAATGTCAAGGGTACCTTGCTTCTTGCCATAGGTGTCGATGTATTTCTTGTTGTAGCCCCAAAGCGTCTCTTTTGTCGGTTCACCTTTACCCAAAGCTTCAACGATTTGTTGCCCAGCTAAATAGCCGCTAAGCATTGAAGGCCCGATTCCGCCGCCGTGAATTGGATTAACCAGTGAAGCAGCATCACCAGTCAATACAACACCATTTGAAACCATATTGTCTAATGGTCTACGGACTGGATCAAACCATGAGCCTCCAGTTATAACTAGTGAGTCCTCAAAGATTGGTCTTTTAAAGGCTGTTTCGTAGAGTTGTTGCTTGGGGTTAGGATAGTTTTTGCGCATGCAGGTTCCTATGCCTACATTGACACGAGCGCCGCCTTTGGGAAAAATCCAGATGTAGCCGCCTGGTGAGGCTTTTTGGTTTAGATAGATTTCGCAGAAACGAGTATTTTCGGTTTCTTGTTTGAGTTGGCGAATTTCGCGGTAACATGCTTCCACGTCTTCGTTTGCTATGTCACGATCTATACCCATCTCTGCAGGCAGTTGCTTACGCACCATACCAAAATAGCCAGTAGCGTCAACCACAACCTTACTGCGCATCTCTACAACTTTGCCAGTTTTCATGTTTTTTGCAGTTATACCAACTACTGCGCCTTTCTCAATTATGGGTGAACGCAAATTCATGTTATCTTGGAGGAGCGCGCCTTTGTCGGTTGCTTTCTTGAGCAGCCACTGCCCGAATAGACGTCTGTTAAGAAGGTATCCGATGAAGTCTTTGTCGGCGATGGTGAATACTGTGTTTTCGTCAGGTGAATAAATTTTGATGCCGTCAATTTTGGCTTCTAACTCGCCGCCTGTCGGTTTCTCGAGTCCCAAAAACTTTAGGTGATGCTCGCCAAGGGCGTCGCCGCAAATCTTTTCTCCGACTTGGTCGCGAGGCTTCTTTTCTACCAAACAAACTTTTAAGCCTTTTTCAGACATTATTTTTGCTGCTAAGCAGCCTGCTGTTCCAGCGCCAACAACTATGGCATCATATTTTTCCAAGAGTATATCCTCCAACGTGATGTAATTTGTATACCTTGTTGTATTAGTAAACCCTTATAAATTATGAAGTGAGCTAAACCACACCAAGTGTAAATCACATGAGTGCCCCATTAACGCTAAGCGCAGAATTCCGCAAAATAGTGGAAGCCCGAATGAACCAAGTCCTAAAAGGCGTCGAGGTAACTTTTAATCAGATAATAGAGACACAAAAAATAACGCCAACCGAGCTTAAACAGGAAATAGACAGCCTCCAAGAAAGCTTCAATTTGCTGTTCCAGAAATGGAGCCTCGAAATACTCTACACCCTCCTGTTAAAAGACGCGATTGGTTTTGGGGAGATAAAGAAAATTTTGACAGTTAATTCTCGAACGCTTTCAGATAAGCTCAAGATGCTCCAGAAGCACGGGTACATAACGCGGGAGATTACTTCTGGTCCACCGTTGCGAGTAGAGTACGCATTAACTTCTAAGGGAAAAAACACTGTTCTTTTGGCGTTGCCGCTTCTTTATTATTCAAGTGCATCCGAAGTTAAGGCTTAATTTGCCTTTTCTCATTTCTGGTAAAAGATTGGCCAAGACTAGTTGTTTCCTTGACAGTTTCAAATACCATGCATGTCAACGATTTCTCTAAACCCTTAATCAAGCGCAGTTTATCCACAACAAATTTGCCCACAGCATCAACATTTTCTGCGCGAAGCTTCACTAGTAAATCCCAGTCACCAGTAATTATGTAAACTTCTTGAACTTCGGGGAAACGCGCAATTTCTTCTGCCACGACTCTTTGGGAAACTGGGGCATCATCGGCTTTTGAGCGGTAGGAGACAGATGCTAAGATAAAGGCGGCTGTACCCAAATTTAGTTTTTCAGGCGCGAGGATAGCTCTGTACTGTTTTATTATGCCTAGTTCTTCCATGCGTTTTGTTTTTGCAAAAACTGTGGTTATTGGGGAACCAATTTTTTTGGCGATTTGGTTGGCTGAGAGTTTGCTGTTTTCCTGTATCAGTTTTAGGATGGCTATGTCTTTTTCATCAAGTTTTATGCTCATATGTAAATATTACAAATATTAGCTATAAAACCTTGTGTTATTTGTAATTTATCTATATTTTTTGGTAATAAATTTATTATCTGCTTTGCACAGTGTTAGTTTTAACTAAATTAAAGCGAGTTGAACTAAATTGAAGCAAGAAGTAATTGAAACTCCAAAACCACTAGATCAGCTTACTCCAGCTGAATTAGAAAGAAAAGCCTGTATAGGCAAAATTATGACTCACACATTAACAAGTCTCACAAATACTTTTGTAAATGATGGTTTTCAGTGGCTGCTTCCAGTAGCTCTGAGCCAAAGCACTGATCCGCTATGGCCCGATCCAGGCGCATCCATTGAGAAAAGAATCGAAGTAGACATCTATGGCAAACCAGTCCGCACCACAGCCAGCATGATCATCCACAAACTCGTTGCCGCCTCAACCGCCTACCCCAAACTATTCATACTATCACCCAACATACGCATCGAAAAAGCCGAACGCGCCAAAACAGGCAAACACATCTACGAGTTCACCCAGCTTGATTTTGAAGCCAGAGACGCAACCTCAAAAGACGTAATGACTCTAGTCGAAAAAGCCCTTTGCACACTTGTTAAAGACTTGAAACGCGAAATGAAAAACGAATTAACTACACTGTGCCGCTGTGATACGCTTTAGGCTCCTAAGGCACCTTTCAAAGTATATGACCGGGTTGAACTTGAAGCCAAATATGGGGCAGACGGTTGGGAAGCAGGAATAGCTAAAGACATAACTGAACCTATTTGGGTTATGAACATTCCAAGAGAATTCTACGATTATGAAGACTTCAAATCTGGCAAATGGGACAACTATGACTTGTTCCTACCTCAATTCGGCGAAGTGTTATCCGGCGCCAGACGCGAATACGAATACAGTAAAATCTCAAAGAAAATTGAACGCGACCAAGTCAAAAAAGAAAACTATACATTAATCTTGAAGATGGCTAAAGAAGGACGACTAAAACCCACCGCTGGCGGAGGCATAGGCATGGAACGCTTAGTAGGCTGGATTGCAGGCGTTAAACACATTGGCGAAT
>Ga0182021_10004092_pt1 | contig 17096 bp, 7 predicted proteins | sample 612E3MmetaG_FD_120493 | JGI IMG/M metagenome (GOLD analysis project Ga0182021, IMG submission 120493) | Permafrost microbial communities from Stordalen Mire, Sweden - 612E3M metaG (Illumina Assembly) | ecosystem: Environmental > Terrestrial > Soil > Wetlands > Permafrost | place: Sweden...
ACCGGGTATTTCATTTCCGGGTTCTTTTCGTATCCGGCGGGAACGTAGACGTTCACGTGACGTTCCAATCCGTTGACATCGGACCAGTAGAAGAAGGAGCGAATCTGTCCGTGCGGGATCGTCTTGTCAAACCTGTAATAATTGCCCTCGGGACCTTCCGGGATTTCAATTCCTGACGATTCCCAGTTGCTGCCGAAGTAGGCCTTGGTCCCCCGGTCCATCACCGGAACGCTGTCAATGAGAACGGCATAGTAATGAAAGCCGACAACCTGGGGGTCGGAGGTGCAGGTCCAGATCCCTTTGTCGTCTTTCTTCATGGGATATTTCTTCCCGCTCAGATCGAGAAGCACCTGCTGCGCATAGGGTGCGACAACGCGGAACATCGCCTGGCGCGTCTGGGCATTCACGGCCGGGTATTGCGAGATGAATGTGTTTGTCGATGCCGGCTTGAAACCTTCGGGAAGCGGCTCTTCCTTCTGACCGCGCATAACACCGGCAAACTGAGCCGATGCGATGTTGCAGACCATAAAAGCGGCAATAATAAAGGGAATGACTCGTTTCATAGTGCGAAACCTCATGAAGTTGTAAGGAGTGGAATGTGTGTTGGCGTTATGTGGTACAGAGTATATCCCGGTCCGGGTATCGGCGTTTGTCCTTAAACGCCGACCTCTCAGAGTGTCAGCATAAGATAATGAATCTCATCCACATTCACGATTATCTGATGAGAGCCAGCTTCATCGTTTGCATAAAACCTCCCGCCTGCAGTCGGTAGAAATACACACCGCTCGCAAATCGGCTGGCATTCCAGACCGTCTGGTAGCTCCCGACTGTTTTCGATTCATCCACCAGCGTTACGAGTTTTCTCCCCAGAATATCATACACTTCAAGTGTCACTCTCGATTGCTTCGGCACATCGTACCTGATCGTCGTCGACGGGTTAAACGGATTCGGATAGTTCTGATACAGGGCAAATGCGTTCGGGTCCGTGCCCGTTGTTTGAGCGGCACCGGTGACGGTATTCTGAAAATCCACGAGCACAGCGTGTTTCCTAAGATATGTCGTCCCGCCGGAAGTCCATGTGACGGAGGGCGTGTAATGCGTCTGTTTCTCGGTCGATTGCTGCTTGCCGAGAAACTGCAATCGGGCCGGCACACGGGCCGTATCACCGGCAGCGAGAGAATCGATCGTCCGGGATTGTTCGCCAATCGGTCTGAAGTACGGCGTCGAGGGAAGCGCTACGACGATGTTTCGCGCCGTGCCGGTCCCGTAATTGGTGTAGGAGAGAGCATAATTCAGCGTATCCCCGCTCTGCATGGCGATCGCATCGACATTGTTAAGCGCGTACGACGTCAGACGTACGCGGGCGTCCGGCCGTACGCTATCCGCTGTACTGCCGGAGTAGAACGCCGGGCTTGCGGTCAGTTCATACGTGTTCCCTTTGGAATCTGCCGCGCTCGCCACGACGTCGAAAAATCCCTTGGAGAGGGAAGCCGGAATGCCGGCGTCATATTCATGATCGCCGGCGTAGGAGACAGGCAGGTCAATCTCGTCGCCGGAGGCCGGGAGAACCGAAATCCTGGCCGAAGTGACAGCGCCGTCCGGATCGAAGAGAACGAGACGGATCGTTCCGTTCTGACCGGGGCGAACAACGTCGACAGCCCTTCCGTCGACGGCGACCTGCAGAAAATTGAATGACGCGAAGACCGTCGAGTCAATTGGCGTTCCCGGTACCTGATACTCACAATCGGCGGTACATTGACCGGCCTGACCCAGGATCGTGTACGGAGGTGCATCGCTCAGTATCCTTAAGGTGCCTGTCCTGTTGTTCATATTGTCGAATTCATAGTACGCATACCGTTTGTCAACGTCGTTATAGAGAATAGACTGATTCCGCAGGAAAGGCTTCGCATTGGTCTGGGTTCGATTGTGCGTGAACGCTTGTGCTGTAAAAAGGGGTATCATCCAGTATGGGTTGGACTTATCTCTCCATTCAAGGACTCCGCTGGATTGTCGTATGCCGCCGTAGCTCGCCGAAAGAGGCGACCAATCGTTGTCACAATGCAAGAAGAATGATCCGTTACGTATGTACGCCATATAATCAGGGAACGTGCAATGGGCGTTGTGTTCAACCTGGATCGTGTCTCCGGATTTCACTGTTTCATAAATGTGAACGGTGGATATTCCCCCCGGGGTGGTTTGCTTGACTTCAAAGACTGCTTCGCCGTTCGCGTTGATGCTGAAATCCGGTGTGCGCAACATCACCCCCTGAGAAGGCCAGTAACCTTCGCCAACGAACATCGAGGCATAGAGGGAGGAATCATTACTCCCTTCCTGATCTGTGCCCTGTCGACTGACATAGAGAGTACTGATGTCCGATGGAAACGGCGGCCACGTCCAGAGAGACCCCCCGTTCGGTGTCCACCACGACGTGCTGAACCCGGTAACGATCTTCTTTCGCACGCTGGAGGGGGGAATTCCCAGGTACGCATCATCGTATGAAAAACGCCCGAGATGGTAGCCGGCCAGGTTGCCAGCTCCCGACCCTAGGGAAATGTCTTTCTGGTTACGCAGGTTATGGATGAATTTTCTGAGAATGAACAGGTCGGCATCCCGGCTTGCGACGATATCCTTCTCCACGAATAGTGATGAATCGAGCCGGGAAATGAATACTCGACTGTTCAACCCTGCAGACAGGCCCCAGACAAAATCTGCAGATCCCAGCGGCATCCGGAGAAGGACGTCGATATCCGCGAGTGAATCAGGAGTGACCCTGGTATTATGAATATCGTATATGGTATCAATCATCGCGAGCGTCGCTTCACCGTAACTTACAGGGACATACGTCAATCCGACCGCATTGTCAATTGGATGGTCGACAATATAATAACTCGTAGCGCCGAGAGTATCCTGCTGGTCCAATAATGCAAGAATGTCGAGTGAATCCCCCTTGGGGACGGTGAAGGAAAACTTCATGGCGCCTTCCGGTATGTTGCCGATATCGCTGACGATCGTTCCTTTCGTTCGGTCAAGAAGCGTTACCATACGTGCCTGTATGTCAAAGGTCACGACGAGTTTTGTTGATTTGATAAAACTGAACGGAACGACGATGTTGTCTGAGTCCGAGGACACCGTAATTGTTCCGAAGTACGCGAACGGCTCCTGTGGGAGAACTGGTACGGAGGATGAAACTGTCAGAACCGCCAGGAGTGTTGTCTCTTCGCCGGGAGCAAGGGAAAACGTAGTCTTGTCGAATGTCAGCGTTGTTCCCGCCGGTACTCCTCCTTCGGCACTTACCCGTATGTTGTAAGAGATAGAATGGAAATTTCTGACCGCCAATCGTACGGTGTCCATCCAGACTGCCGGCGTCAGGTCGACCATGCCGTAACTTATGACACCGGGTTCGACTATCAGCCGTGCGTTTGCGGCATCCAGGGCGTCGACACATCCTCTTCCCTGGGCAAAAACCGACACATCATCCCCGACGGAATGAGCAGAGTTGATTATTGCCGCCTTGATTTCATCCGGTGTCCACAACGGGTGCTCTTGCTTGAGCAACGCAGCCACGCCGGTAACATGTGCTGCTGCCATCGAAGTACCGGACCAACTTGCGGTCTGATTATTCAGTACTGTCGAGAGAATAAGCACTCCGGGAGCAACGACTTCCGGCTTGATCGAGGAATGAATCGGGTCCGGCCCCAGAGAACTGAACCCTGCTACGGCGTCGGGCGCAACCGTCGCACCGACAGTCAAGGCAGATTCGCTCGTTCCTGGTGACTGGATACTGCCGAACCCCAGGTATGCGCTATTCCCTGCTGCAACGACGCAGAGGAGTCCCGCCTTCGTGGCATTGTCCACAGCGCTATCAAGAGGACTGTCGGAGGATGGAACTCCCCCCAAACTCATATTGATAACATCTGCGCCGTCGTCTGTTTCAGGATTGTTGTCCGGATCGAGGCAGTACTCGATCCCTGCAATAATGTCGGAAGCCCAACCTTCTCCATGAGCATCCAGCACCTTTACCGCGAGAAATCTGACATGGGGCGCAACGCCGCGCAGTGAATCGCCGCCGTTTGCTCCTATGATGCCTGCCACATGCGTTCCATGTCCCTCGTCATCCATGGGATCGCTGTCGTTGTTGACGAAATCATAGCCGCCGATCACGCGAAAAGCAGGGCCGAATCCGCCGCCGAGTGCCGGGTTGTCATAATCTATCCCGGTGTCGATATCACCAACCAGAACACCGTCCCCTTTGAACCCCAGACTATCCTGCACGATGTCGGCTCGAATTTGATGGACGGACTCCTTTAGGTTGGCGTTCACTTCTCTGTCCAGGCTGACCTGCCTCACCATAGGCAATGCACGAACCCTCTCGATCATCCCTCGTTTGCACTGCAATGCGACGCCGTTCAATGCCCGGTAATACTCACGGGTTATCGTGTAGCTATAATCGGAGTTCAGTCGAGCGGATAATTGTTGTCGTACTGCAGTGAGAGCGGTTCTAAACGATGCATGACTGGTCTGCATCGACGAATAGACTGAGGAGATGGAAGTCTTCTGTAACGTTGATTTCCTGGGCATGTACACTGATAACGGCTGGTCCTTGAACGACACGATCAGACGCACAACTTCCTCCGGATCTTCGTTCTGCACCGAGACGATCTGTGCGTTTTCCATGTTCAGCGAACTGACACCGTATCCGGCTTTGTCGGGTGTGAGATGTTTGCCATTCGAAAGAAATATGTCGGAGGAATGCTGTGCGTACACATTCGCCGACGGTACAAGGAAAGAGAGGACTATGGCAACTGCCCCGACATTCTTACGCATCAAGGTAGGGTATCTCACGGGGTTTTCTCCTGAAGTGCGAAAGTTCTTAGAAGGGGCATTGTTGCCGCCGGTGGTTACGACCCCCCGTTTATTTCAAGAGCAGGAGCTTCTTCACTGCACTGTTCTCCCCGGCTTGAAGTCTATAGAAATACACCCCGCTTGCAAACCGGGTCGCATTCCAGATCGATTGATAACTCCCGGGTTTCTTCACCTCATCGACAATCGTCGCGACCTCTCTCCCCAGAATATCGTACACAATGAGCTTCACCTTCGATTCCCTGGGCACATCGTACCTGATTGTCGTCGACGGGTTGAACGGATTGGGGTAGTTCTGATACAACGCGAATGTCATGGGAGGTATGCCCGCTGTTTGCGGCACGCTTGTGACAGTATTCTGAAAATCAACAAGTACATTGTGATGCCGCAGATACGGTGTCCCGCCGGAGGTCCACGTAATAGAAGGTGAGTAATGCGTCTGCTGATCCGTCGCCTGTTGCTTGCCGAGGAACACAAGGCTGATTGGCACGTGGATTGTATCATTCACGCTCACGGAGGTGATCGTCCATGACGACGCACCAATGGGTCTGAAATACGGTGTGGTGGGAAACGTGATGACAACGTTCCGGGCAGTGTCACTCCCGTAATTGGTATATGCCAGGGTGTAGTTCAGCGTGTCGCCGCTCTGCATTGTGACAGCCGCGACAATGTTCAGCGCATACGAGATCATCCGCAACCGCGCATCCAGTTTCCGCGTGTCCGAAGTTGTGCCACAATAGAATGCCGGGCTTGCAGTGAGCTCACATGTGTTCCCTTTGGCATCTTCTGCCCTTGCCACGACATCGACGAATCCTGATGGCACGTAGGTCGGAATTGTGGCGTCATATTCATGCCCACCGGCAAATGTGACAGGCAGGTCGATCTCAACGCCGGATGCGAGGAGCAGGGAGAGTGTCACCGAGCCAACACTGCTGTCGGGATCGAAGAGGACAAGACGGAGTTTCGCATTCTGATCAGGTCGGACGATATCGGCCGACCTGTCGTTCACAGAGACCTGGAGAAGGTCAAATGATGGGAACACGGTTCTCGTGTCCATTGGCCACGACGCAGCGTCCGGCATCTGATACTCATAGTCTACAGTGCATTCACCGGATTGGCCGAAGAGTTTATAGGGATATGTCGTGCTCAGTATGCGGTATATGCCCGCATTCTTTCTCACGTTGTTAAACACGTAATACGCATTTGTATAATAATCGTTGGCGGGGGAATGGTATTGATTGTAGCTCCAGGGTTGATATGGTTTTATGTTCACTTGAACCTGATTCCTGGCAAAGGCCTGCAGCGTAAATCGGGGAATATTCCAGTATTGATAGAAGAACGAATCTTCCTCGTACAAGCCGGTTGAGGACATTGTCCCCCCATCACCATCGCGCGCCCAGCCTGTGGGATCAGAGCGCAAGTCTATGTGGCATAAGGTATTGCCCTGGAGGTACGTAGCAAAATTCGGAAACGCGATATGCACATTATCTTCAACGTTGACGGTATCTCCTTGTTTAACGACTTCAACGAGGAATTCTTTGGAGAGATCTGATCTTCTGAATTGTTGAAATACCGCTTCACCATTGTCGTTGGTTGTCAACATTGGAGTACACAACATCAGCCAGGGAAAATCTTCGTAATACTCCGGCGCCCCTGGAAAATTATCCCATTGATCATACCCGGCCCCCAGATATGTCGCTGTACGCATGTTGGGATCATTTGTAATCTCTTGTCTGTTCATGTAGAATGTCCCGCTGCTGAACGGGGCACCAAAATGGTTTTCTCTATCATAGCCTATTCCCGACAGTATGAAATTCACCCAGAAGAACTTCTGATCCATCGGAGCTTTGGGCGCGATAATGGGATTATGATAGGTACTTGTAAAATTGATACCTGTGAGGTTCCCCGGACCGGATGGTAATCTGACATCCTGCTGATTCTTGAAGCCGCGAAAATTCTTCTTGAGTGCGTACACACCGCTGCCTTTCAATACAGCCATCTCCTGATGCACGAACGTCGACGAGTCCATGGGACTGCAGAACATGCGGGCCCAGTGAGGCACCCAGTTCGAATAGGTAGAAGTCGATGTATAACTCGAATTCCCGTCCACAAACATAATCGAATAACATGCATTGTCATTGTCGATCCTCCTGCCGTCACTATCATAGACACTATCGTCCAGCATGTTGATAAAGGCTTCACCATGACTCACGGGCAAATACGTCAATCCGGACGGATTGAGAATCTTGTGGTCGATGATGTAATAGGTTAGGACACCGAGGGTATCGATTTCCAATTGAGCACGCAAATCGAGCGAATGGCCCTGATGTATGGGAACGATCCACTTGGAATACCCGTCCGGAATCGGAAACGCCTCTTTCATGCTCCCATCAGTGAGATCGGTAAGCCACATCCAGAACGCCGGTACGTCAAAGGTAATGGCGAGAGTCGTTGATTTGATGAACGCAAACGGAACGACGACGTTGTCTGAGTCTGAGGTCACGTCAAAGGTCCCTTCGTACGCAAAGGGCTCGGTGGAGACGACGGGTACCGTGGACGGTACCGTCAGGACTGCCTGGAGGGTTGTCTCCTCACCGGGTGAGAGAGTGAACGATGTTGCGTCGAACGTCAGCGATGCTCCCGCCGGTACGCCCTTGATACTGCGTATCTGTGTGTTCTGTGCAACGGAGCGGAAATTCCTCACCGTCAATCGCACCGTATCCCTCCAGACCGCCTGCGCGAGATCGACGTAGCCGAAACTGACAACTCCCGGTTCAACAACCATCCGCGCTTCTGCCGCTGCCAGAGCATCGACGCATCCCTTTCCCTCGGCAAAGACTGATACACTATCTCCCGCAGAATGAGCCGAGTTGATTATTGCTGCGCGGAGCTTCTCCGGTGGCCATAGAGGATGCTCCTGTGCGAGGAGTGCAGCGACCCCGGTGACATGCGGTGTCGCCATGGAAGTGCCGGACCAGCTTGCCGTCTTGTTGTTCAAGACCGTCGAGAGGATACGCACTCCCGGGGCAACCACCTCCGGTTTGATGAGAGAATGTATGGGATCCGGCCCCAGGGAACTGAAGTACGCAATCCGGTTGATCGAATCACATGCGCCGACAGTCAATGCACTTTCGCTCGTCCCCGGGGATCCGATCGTTCCGTATCCTGCTTGTCCGGAATTCCCCGCTGCAATAACGCACAGCACTCCCGCCCTCGTGGCATTGGCCACAGCGCTGTCAACAGGATTGTCAGACGTCGCCGTTCCTCCGAAACTCATGTTGATAATATCCACGGCATCGTCTGTCTGAGGATTGTTGTCCGGATCAAGACAGTACTCTATCCCGGCGATAACGCTGGAGAAGTACCCTGATCCGTTGGCATCAAGTACTTTGACCGCAAGAAACTTGACACCGGGCGCGACGCCGCGTAATGAGTCGCCCCCGTTTGCTCCGATGATGCCGGCCACATGTGTACCGTGACCGTTGTCGTCCATGGGGTCGTTGTCGAGATTGGTAAAATCGTATCCGCCGATAACCCTGTAACTGGGACCGAAGCCGCCTCCGAGTGCGGGATTATTGTAGTCGATTCCTGTGTCAACGTCTCCCACCAGGACGCCTTTCCCCGTATATCCAAGGCTGTCCTGCACGATGTCCGCCCGGATCTGATGGACCGACTCTTGGAGGTCTGCCTTCACTTCTCCATCAGTGCTGACAGAGTTCACCAGTGGCAATACGCGGATCCTGGCGATCATGCCGCGTTTGCATTGCAGTGCGACGCCGTTTATGGCACGATAGTATTCATGTGTTATCGTGTAGCTGTTGTCAGACTTTGACTGGGCAGACAACTGCTGACGTATGCTCTCAAGAGCTGTTCGGAAGGAGGCATGACCGGCGTGAAGCGATGCAAAGGCTGCAGCCAATGAAGACTTCTGAAGCGATGGTTTTCTGTGAGATAGTGCTACTGCGTGTTCCTTGAATGTTACAATGAGCCGAACGACGTCGTCTGGATTGTCCGTCTGCACCGACTGGATCCTGCCATCCTTCATGAGCACGGAAGAGGCATGGCCATTGGGATTGTCCAATCTGACATGCTCGCCATTCGGAAGAGCTCTTTGGGTATGCTGTTGCGCAGAAGTCCCTGCAGGAGATAAAAGAACAAAGAGGGCTGTGACAATAGCTCTGCCGCGGAAGCTTCCCACGAACAAATGGTCGGCCATAGATCCTCCTCCTCCAGGAGAAGCGTTTGAGACGTATGTTCTGTCTCAGAGAACCTTCGTAAACGGCTGATATGAGAAAGCGTGAACCAATGTCGAAGAGTGTGAAACGAGGGGGGCAAGAAATGCCTCCCAGTTTGACAGGCCGCCGGCTGTTGCACCTGTACGCAGGCAGCGATTCCCCTCGTCAGTGCTGACGGTTTCGCTGACTCCCCGGGAAAGCAGCGCGTGCATTCGGCAATGAACAGCGAGTGATGCGAATGAACAGCAGGTGATGGGTCGTCGTGGAGGGCACGAGAATGGAGGCGCTGCTTCAGGGTCCGGGGCGGCGACAGTGATGGCGGATGCCATCGGGCAAGTCCTCTATACAAATATACCTCGGCTAACAGGCATAGTCAACCGAATGGGACGGATGTACTCTGGCAATGCGGAGCTGTTTGCCTTCGCCGGGGGTGCCGACCGCCGACACGCGGTCGGTCAGGACACTTGAGAATGCGGGACCAATTGCGTAGAATAGTCTCTGAAAGAGAATCGTCCCCGCTTCGCCTGCAAGATTCGAAAATTCCGCGAGGGGTGTCCCATGAGCATGTTTCGCAACGTCATGATACTTGTATGCGGCGTCCTTGTTGTATTGGCGCCCCAGGCCTGTTCTGCCGCATCCGGCGGTCCTGCTCGTGGCACTATGACCGGCGATACTGCGCGCAGCATCGCGCCGTACTTCACGTCGGCCACGCCGGGCGCCAGGGAGCCGGACGCCGACGGCTTCCTCCGGCGCTGGCTTCTTCTTGAGCCGATGAACAAGCCGAACCGCAGCAACACCGTGTTTACCGACAGCTACATCCGGACTGCCTTCACGACCGAGTACTTCCCCGGCCAGTTCACAGTGGTTCCGCACGACGGCGACAGGGTGACCGTCGCCGGCGAGCAACTCGCATGGCACGCCCTGGACGCCGCCGGTTTCAACGTCAAGCTCTTTCGCTTCGCCTACGGCCTGAACAAGCCGACATACGGCGTCCTGTTCTGGGCTGTTACTATGGTCAACAGCCCCCGGGAGATGAAGAACGTTCGCATGGCCGTCGGTTCCAATTCGGCGTCCATGTGGTGGCTCAACGGCAAAGAAGCCGTCATCCTCTCAGGCGATCGGCGCATGGTGATGGATGACTGCGTCTCCAAACGCCTCACGCTTAACAAGGGCCGGAACGTCATTCGCGGCGCCGTTATCAACGGCCCCGGTTTAAGTGATTTCTGTATTCGCTTCATCGATGAGAATGGTGAACCAATCAAGGATCTCACCCTGAGTCTCGAAAACGCCGGAAATCAATGAGTTGTCAAATTGTCGATATCAATCGATGTGTTTTGGGAGGTCCCATGAAGTCCCGTGTATTCGCAGCAGCGGTTATGACCCTGCTCTCACTCTGGCCGTCGAGTCTGGTGCCGGCTCAGGGGGGCAAACCATACATCCACGATCCCTCGACAATCATGTTGTGCGATGGCAAGTTTTACACTTTCGGCACCGGAGGTGGAGGCTTGATCTCCGACGATGGCTGGATCTGGCACAGCGGAGCTGTGCGTCCCGGAGGTGGAGTGGCCCCCGATGTCATCCACATCGGGGATCGCTACTACATGAGCTATGCCAGGGGAGGAGGAGGACTGGCCGGCGGACATGCGAGCAATATCTACGTCATGTGGACAAAGACACTCGACCCCCAATCCCCGGACTTCGGATTCAAGGACGAAACCATCGTCGCCTCGTCTGACGGTGTTGAGGACTGCGATGCAATCGATCCGGCGTTCCTCCTCGATCCCACCGATGGGAGATTGTGGCTCAGCTACGGGACATACTTCGGGTTCATCCGGATCGTCGAGCTCGATCCGAAAACGGGCATGCGCATGCCAGGCAACAAGCCCCTGAACATCGCCATCGACTGTGAGGCCACCGCCTTGATGTATCGCGACGGCTGGTACTATCTGCTTGGAACGCACGGCACGTGCTGCGACGGCGCCAACTCCACATACAACATCGTCGTGGGCCGTTCCAGGAAAGTGACAGGCCCCTACCTTGACAACATGGGGAGGGACATGCTCAAAGGCGGCGGCAAATTCTTCGTGGGCGCCAGCGGTCACTCTTTCGGGGCGGGCCACTTCGGCCTGCTGGACCTGGGCGGCGGGGTTCAGAAGTTTTCCTGCCATTACGAGGCCGACCTGGACCAGGGGGGGCGGAGCGTGCTGGGCATTCGCCCGCTGCTCTGGAAAGACGGATGGCCCGTTGCCGGCGACAACGTCAGGGAAGGAACATTTGAGATCCAGTCCGAACGGAGCGGCTACGCGCTTGAACTGGTTGTGGATTTCGTGCGAATGCCTGGCGGTATGCGCGCCTTTGGACGCGCCGTTGATGGACCCGTGACCCCGGTTCCCCCCCAGGAGCTCGCCGAAGTGTCAAAGGACTGGCCGGCCGGGAAAATCGACATTCGCATCGGCGACTACATGTTCCGGCCCCATCAGAAGTGGACGATCACACCTGTCGCCGGCGTCGGCGGCTATCCCGGTTCCCCTTGGTTCAAGATCACGATCGCCGGAACGGATCGCGCACTGGCCGCCACCGCTGACGCCGAGGTGGTGGCGGTTCCCGCTTTTACAGGCAATCCCGAGCAACTGTGGCGCATCGACCAGTTGACTGATGGCACATACCGCATCATGCCGAAGGTTGTGCCCGGTTCCGGCGAACCCCTGGCTCTGACTGCGGTGGGGGGGAGCACCCCCACGCTTGCCAGGTTCGACCCCGCGAGCGACATGTCGCGCTGGAACTTCAGATTGCCGTGAAGACGATGGGTTGATTACCAGTATACGTTTAGCCGTAAACTCAAATGGCACTGGTCTGATTGTTCCTTCGAACTCTATTTCCCTTCGGCCAGTTGCCGGTACAGGACCCGATCGAGCTCTTCCAGCCCGGTGATGCCGTACAGGTGATTGGCCGAAATCCACGGTAGCCAGAACCGGTGCCCCCCGACGCCGCGGCCGGGTCCGCCCGGACCCATGTGCCAGCCCTCCTGCTGCCATCCGATGCCTTTCATATCGTACTGGCGTCCCGGAAGTGCAACCATGGATTTCGTGTCGTGCAGCAGGAGTCGGGCGACATCGAGGTAATGCTTGTCCTTGGTGTATATGTAAAGCTTCGCATAGGAGGGCACAGCCCAGTCCAGGTACTCATCCACGCTGCCGGCGACGCGCGCCGTTATTCCCTGGACGCCGACGGTCGGCACGCCTTTCTTCCAGTGGAGCTGTGTGTCCTCGGCATCGATCGGCATCGGAAGGTTCCAAATCCAGATCCAGCTTTCGGCGAATGTCGCTGCCGCTTCTGCGCGTTCCAACCATAGCGGTTCCCCGGTCGATTCATAGAGACTCAGATAGGCTTCCATGCTCAGCATCCCGGCTTCTTTGTCGGTGATATTCGGATTGTCGCTGGCCCCGCCGACAAAGAGCCCCCGTGAGCCCCAGCTCTCCCAGACGTATTCTGCCGCCCGGATGGCTGCCCGGGTGTACCTGGGGTCCCCCGTCTCCTCGGTCATCATGACGAGAAGTGGCACGGGACAATAGCTCGTCGTCCCCGTTGTCTCCGCGACCGCGTTGCTTCCGGGTTTCCACCGGCGGGGGAACGATCCGTCCCCCCTTTGCTGCCGGACCAGCCAGTCCGTGTAGGACTTGACCCAGGTGAACCATTCCGGATGCTGGCGGCCGAGTGCTCGCTCCCGCCGGTACGCCCGCATCAGCACGCGCATGTCTTCCGTGGCGTTCCGGAGCCAGGGGGCGAGCCAGATGTGGTTCCAGGGTTTTCCCGTGGCAAGATCGTAGCCTGTTGCCTGGAGCGGCACTGTAGGAAGGGCGTGGATCATGGACGAGATCACTGCAAGGCCGATGCGGCCCATGTTTCGCCCGCGCCCGGTCGTGTCGCGGTCGCTTTCGCGCAACAGCTGGTCCGCGCACTCGATGTTCTTGCTTACGAAGCCCATCGCCGCCATCGTCCAGTTCCATTGAGGGCGGTTCGTGTCATAGGTGGCGATGGCGAACGGAATGGCAGTCCGTCCGTCGATCGTGGCGGCCTGAGCGGCCAGGTGGTCCGTCAGAACGCGTCGCACTTGCTCGACGTCAATCGTGTTGACCGCTGGGTTCAACGTGCCCCACGCCCACCGCCATGTGTTTCGGGTAACGTCCCGGAACGATTCCTTGTCACCGAATCGAAACCGCACTTCGTAGCTGTGCGCGGTTCCTTCGGCAATCGGATGAAAGCGCCGGATCCATCGCGGTTGCGCGGGGGTGTGTGGACCGAACGCGTGCATGATTGCCGTGCCGGGAAATTGGAATCCGAACTCGATTGAGCCATGCTCCCTCTGCCACGCCCCGAGAGAACCGAACTGAAATCTCGGATCGGTCATCACGTCCTTCGTCAGTCTCGTCTCTTCGACCGTCGATTCGCCTCGCGGTGAAGGATCGAGCATGGCCACCGAGGAGCTGTTGCTGAACGAGAGGGCGAATAGGGGAGCCGGGAGAATGTCTTCGCGCATGAGGAATCGCCGTGCGGCGTAGTTCAGCGTGCCGCCCGGTGAGCGGTTGCCGTCGTACGTGGGGTCGCCATACAACGCCCCCGGGGCCAGGCAGTTCACGTCGGTCCACTGCACGGATGAATCGACAGTGAACAGGAGAGACGAATTGAAGCCTCCCGGAGCGTTCCCCGCCACAGACACCACCCTGCGCACCGATACAACCTCCCCTTTCAGGCTCCACCGGTCCTCCACGCGAAAGACGACATGTTCGCCATAGGCGATTTCAGCGCTGGCGTCGATACCGGAGGCTGATGGGCGGACCGCCGTGTATCCGGCCTCAAGCCCGCGAATGTCCTCTTCCGTTCGCATGACCTCGAGCCTCGCGGGCTTCTGTTGCGTCAGCCGCGGCGCGGCGCCGCCGGAGATCTCGATACCCCACGTGCCTCGCGCGGCGCGGATGAACGAGACCGTTCCCCCGGTCTGCAGACGCCCCAGGATTACTCGCTCGCCTTGTTGTGCGAACGCCGCAGATAGTGTCAGACAAAACCCGAGTATTGCGCTTCTGGAGAGCATCCGTCTATCCTCCGAGAATCTGAGTTTTCCCGTTGCTGGTGCCCGGAAGTGTTCATTCCCCCCTGGCCAGTCGTTGAAACAGGGCCGTGTCGAACTCTTCCAGGCCGGTGATGCCGTGCAGATGGTTGACCGAAACCCATGGCAGCCAGCTTCGGTGCATGCCATAACCTCTGCGTGGTCCCATCTGCCAGTGTTCCTGTTGCCAGCCCGGTCCCAGGAGGTCGTACGTGCGTCCCGGCAGCGCCAGCATGGCTTTTGTGTCGTGCAGGAGGATCCGCGCCACATCCAGGTAATGCTTTTCTTTTGTGTATTCAAACAACCTGGCGTAGGCCGGCACGGCCCAGGCCAGATACTGGTCCACGCCGCCGGCCACGCGCGCCGTGATGCCCTGGACGCCAACGGTAGGCACGCCGCGCTTCCAGTGCAGCGTGGAGTCGTTGGCGTCCAGAGGCATGGGTACGTTCCATATCCATATCCAGCTTTCGTCGAAATTGCCCGCCGTCTGGGCGCGTTCCAGCCACCTGGGGTCCTTTGTCGTTTCGTAAAGGCTCAGGTAGGCTTCCAGGGCGAGCATCCCTCCCTCTTTGTCGACGATGTTCGGATTATCGGTGGCGCCGCCAATGAACACGCCATGGCTGCCAAAGTTCTCCCAGATGTAGTCCGCGGCGCGAAGAGCCGAAAGGAGGTATTTCTTCTGACCCGTTTCCACGTGCAACGCTACAAGCAGGGGTACGGGGTTGCAGCTGCTGGTTCCCGAGGCCTCACACACGGTCCCCGTCCCCGCGTTCCAACTCCTGGGAAAGGACCCATCTTTCCGCTGCTGCGGCAACATCCAGTCCGCAAATTGCTGGCACCACCGCAGCCATTCCGGGTGTTCGCGCCCCCGCAGCTTTTCGCGGCGATAGGCCTGAATCAACGTGCGCATGTCTTCCGATGGTGCCCTGAGTGTGAATATGCCGGCGGCGCCGCAGTCGGGCTTTCCCGTCCACAGGTTGAAGCCTTCCCCCGCGGGAGGTGACATCGGCACAAGCCGAACGAAACTTTCGATGATCATCAGCCCCAGTTTCCTCATCCTCTGACCGCGCGGTCCGGGGTCACGGTCCCCTTCCTGCAACAACTGGTCTGCCGACTCGATCCCCTTGGAACAAAAACTCATGATGATCTTCGGCCACAGCTCCAGCTCATGTGCCTGAGGGTCGAGGTCAACTCCAACGGTGCGGGCCCACTCCGCCAGAGCCCTGCTTGCTTCCGGTGTCAACTCGTTGCGCATGGGCGGTGCATTTGCCGGGTGCGTCGTTGGAGCACTCTGGCCGCCCGGCCGCCTCACGGTCATACTGCGATACGAGCCGGGCTTCCCCGTCATCGCATCGTAGAGGAATGGAACTCCGGCCAGGTTTCCCGCAATGACGACGTGGTCCGCCAGGTGATCGATGAGCGAGCGGCGGACAGCCTCCACGTCGACGGGTGTCACTTTGGGTTTCAGGCTTTCCCATGCCCATCGCCACGCGTTGCGTTCCATGGACCGGAAAGAATCGTCTTGCCCGAAGCGGAATCCCAACTGGTAGCTCTGCGACAACCCGGCCTTGACCGGGTGGTAGCGGCGCCGCACAACCGGGGTTGCCGTCCCTGCTCCCATCGCTTCGAATCCGCCCCTGAATTCGTTCGTAGTCCCCGGCAGCCAGAAGCCGAACTCGACTCCGCCCCCGGGAACTCCGCGCGCGCCCAGGGCTCCGAACTGAATGCGTTCGTCTATCACCGGTGTGTCCGTGGGGGCATTGCTTTCAGCCATGATGGTTTCGCCGCTCGGGGCGAGGTCCAACACCGCCGCCCAGCTCCCGTTCCGGAAGAGGAGCGCAAACAGTGGCGCGGACATTAAGTCCTCTCGTATCGAAAAGCGTCTGGCGCGGTAATTCAGAGTGCCTCCGGGCGAACTGTCACCGTCGTATGTTGGATCGCCGTAGAGAAGGCCCGGAGCGAAATAATCCGCGTCCTCCCAGTTGACGGGGTGCCCGGTCGATAGCCGGATCGCTGAGCAGAACCCGGCGTTGTCCTCCGTGCCGGTCACCTGCACTTTCCGGCCGAGCGACAACACGTCGCCCGAGACAGTCCACCTGTCCTCGACGTCGAACGCTGCTCCACCTCCCCCAACAACTGTTGCCCGTGCTATGACCGTGTCACTCTGCTTTTGCACGGAATTGTAGCCGGCGGCAATCTGACGCACGTTCTCCTCGCCTTGAAAGATTTCGATCTGCGCGGGCTTCTGTTGCGTCAGCCGCGGCGCGGCACCGCCGGAGATCTCGATACCCCATGTACCTCCCGCGGCGCGTATGAACGAGACCGTTGCCCCGGTCTCGAGGCGTCCCAGAACCACGCGGTCGCCTTGTTGTGCGCACGCCGCTGTTACTGTCAGACATAACCCAATCACGACACATTTGCCGTACATCTGGTTGCTCTTTTTGTTAGTGAAATGGCCGCGTGCGCTGTTCCAAAGTCGATCAGTGGACGCGTATTGCATCAACAGCCACCGGTCCGGGCCCACAATTCACAATGGTAATGACATGTCTTCCCGGAGTCAGATCAGTCACCTCGCATACAACCTGTTGGGCCAGGCGCGCAGACATCGTGGAGAGGTCCGCCGTTCCGCGGGTTTCGCCGTCTATCTGAACCTTGATCTTCCCGGCGCCTGCTTCTTTCGGGGCGATGACCGAGACGTTGCTTCCGGTGAACGGGCAGCTCCAGCGATCACCGGGTACGTCGCTGGTTGTGAGATCGTTGTTGAAGTCCCCCGTTCCCATATTGCAGCGGCGAATCCATCCGGGTGCTGTCGTGCCCGGGTCGTCGTCATTGATCCAGCCTCTGTCGTGTGTGATTCGGAGAACACGGAACCTGGAAGCCAGCTGCTCGTCAGCGAT